>Ga0172371_10002357_pt1 | contig 29996 bp, 31 predicted proteins | sample Lak12m_FD_114543 | JGI IMG/M metagenome (GOLD analysis project Ga0172371, IMG submission 114543) | Freshwater microbial communities from Kabuno Bay, South-Kivu, Congo - kab_022012_12m | ecosystem: Environmental > Aquatic > Freshwater > Lake | place: Democratic Republic of the Congo: South-Kivu...
AGGACGATACTCGCCGAAGCGTCCGGTAACTTTAAATTTAAATCCGCGTTTGCGCGGCTTGTTACCTGATTCATGGTTCCAAAAACTGATGATCTTTTTCGGCGTTCCGCAAAGTATGAAAACCTGGACGGGAAGAAAGTGAATTGAGAAATCAGAAGTAAGAATTCAGAAGTAAGCAACAATAGGATTTTGTTTACCATTGAAACCATGGGCAGATGATAACTTTGCCCGATACTCTTTATAAGCTTTTTTATAGCCTCGTGCAAACCGTCTGAAATAACTTTATCCTTATTATAAGCTTCGTTCCGGAGTTCAAAAATCACTATTCTAAAACAAAAAAAGAGCAGCTATAACGGCTGCTCTTTTTCTATCACATCAAGAGGAGAAAACTATTAAACATCGTAATACAAAGTAAATTCGTACGGATGCGGCTGTAGCGCCATCGGTTTAATTTCTTTATCGGTTTTGTATTTTATCCATGTTTCAATAACATCTTCGGTAAATACATCGCCTTTAAGTAAATAGTCGTGATCTTTTTTCAAACATTCCAAAGCTGCGTCAAGGCTGCCCGGAGTTGACGGAACATTTTTAAGTTCCTCCGGTTCCATATCGTAAATGTCCTTATCGAGCGGCTCACCCGGATCAATCCGGTTGATAATTCCATCTAAACCAGCCATCATTATTGCGGAGAAGGCAAGGTAAGGATTCGTTGAAGGATCGGGGCAGCGAAATTCAACACGTTTTGCCTTTGGGCTGTTAGAGTACATTGGTATTCTGATCGAAGCGCTTCGGTTTCTTTGTGAATAGGCTAAATTTACCGGAGCTTCAAATCCCGGAACAAGTCTTTTGTAAGAATTTGTTGTGGGATTAGTAATAGCTAACAAAGAAGGCGCGTGTTTTAAGATGCCGCCGATATAATAAAGCGCTAATTCGCTCAAGCCGGCGTAGCCGTTACCTGCAAAAAGTGGTTTTCCTTTTTTCCATAAACTCGAGTGAACATGCATACCGCTTCCGTTATCGCCAAAAATTGGTTTAGGCATAAATGTTACGGTTCTGTTATTCTTTTTAGCGGTGTTCTTAATAAGATATTTGAACATTAATAATTGATCGGCAGCTAAAACTAACGGTTGAAAACGGACATCAATTTCGCATTGACCGCCGCTTGCAACTTCGTGATGCTGGGCTTCAATTTCAAGCCCGGCATTCATCAAGTTGATAACCATTTCATTTCTGAGATCAACAAGCGAATCGGTTGGAGAAACCGGGAAGTACCCTTCTTTGTATCTTGGTTTGTAACCAAGGTTCGGACCTTCATCTCGCCCGCTGTTCCATTTACCTTCAACCGAATCAACAAAATAAAAACTGTTGTTTTGTGAAGAATCAAAACGAACATCATCAAAGACGAAAAACTCTGCTTCAGGTCCAAAATAGGCTGTATCGGCTATTCCGGTAGAAAGTAAATAAGCTTGAGCCTTTTGCGCAATGTTTCTTGGGCATCGGGAATATTTTTCTTTCGTCGCCGGTTCATAAACATCACAAGTTAAACTTATTGTTGGGGCGCTAACAAAGGGATCAAGCCACATCGTGTTTGGATCGGGAATAATTAACATATCGCTTTCATTAATTGCTTTCCAACCGCGGATAGAAGAGCCATCAAAACCGAAACCGTCTTCAAAAGAACCGGCATTAAATTGAGTAACCGGAAACGTAATATGCTGCCATTGCCCCGGCATATCCATGAACTTCATATCCACAAATTGTATGTTATTATCTTTTACATATTTGAGAACTTTGTCTATTGCAGACATTTCCTTAGCCATAACTAACCTCTTTATTTATTATTATGATTTATTCTATTGCTTCTTTGTGCTGATTTACTTCAGCGCAATTTTAGTTGTTTCTTTTACTGATGAAAGAACGAAAAATGTTTTAGTGCTTACTACTCCGGGCCAAGATTGAATTTCCGCGAGTAATTTTTCTAATGCTTCGGTATTCTTTGCAATCACTTTTAAGATGTGCGATCCTTCGCCAAGTATTGAGTGACATTCCAAAATATCAGGGTGCAGCTCAACCTTTGAGCCTAAAATTTTATAATGCTTGGAAGAATCCATCACTAAAAGAATGAACGCCATAATATCATATCCGAAAGATTTCCGGTTGATTTTGGTGTAATAATTCTCAATTATCTTTTTGTCTTCAAGTTTATGCAGTCTTTCGCTAACCGAAGGAATGGACATGCTCACCGCTTCGGCAAGCTGATTCCGTTTGGTTCTTCCTTGTTCCTGAAGAATCTCTAATATTTTAATATCTAAGTTATCTATCATTTTGCGCCTAATTATTTTAGGGGAAATTATATTATTGGTTGCAAATATAAGATATTTATTGAATATAAGGCAAATTATATTTTTGTTTTGAAGTGATTTTTTTGAGGTTTTCGATTCGGAGGTCAGATGTTTTAGGCGAACCGGAAAGATTGGCGCTGATTAACTTTAGATTTCCTCCTCCGTAACTTCTATCTGTTTTCCATTTTTTCGCTTATACATTTTTTTATCTGCCATAACCTTCGGCGGTTTTTGCGGAAGAGGAACTCTCTTTTTCTTCTTCTTTATTGTAATTTTTATTTTCTTAGCCATGCCGCTTCTAAAAAATAGCGTAAATAAACGGCGCCAGTGCTGAACCTTGCGTTAGAATAATCAGTCCGCCGAGAAGAATTAAGAAAAATAAAATCGGCGCAAGCCACCATTTTTTGCGGGCTTTAAGAAATTCCCACAACTCAGATAAAATTGAAAGTTTGCTCATTGCTGTTCCTAAAATTGCTTTTCGTATCGAGATTTATCGAAAGCGGCTTCTGGGCGTTTCTGCCAGTAGGTTGCCGCTGATTTCTCGATTTTCAAATCTAAAAATTTCTTCCCGGTAAATTTATAAAGATAATTTATGGGAGTTAAGACAAAATAGAAAAGAAGACTTAAAATTATTCTTGTTGAAAAAAAACCGAGGACAATACTTAAGCCCATCCACAATTTGTAAATCCACTTCAATGCTTTCGGGAGAGTCAATCCGAGAAAGATAAAAAGAAAACCCAGCCAGCTGAAGATTAATTTATTTTTTGCGTGAAGAATAATCATTATTATTCCGATGACGGTAAATATGCCACCGATAGTTAGCCCAAATTTTCTTAACTCCGCCGGAGTGGATTTTATTTGTTTAAGTTCTTCTGTTATCATTTATTAAAGGAAGTCATCTTTTTTTAATTCGTCTTTGAGTTTTTCAAATTCGATTGTGGGTTCATCTTTTCTTTCTGCGGCTAATGCTAAATCCTCCAAATCTTCTAAAAGATTTTCAAAATCACCAATTGGAAGAATCACCTCGGTTTTTTCTCCCAAAGTGTTTGTAACGTATTTTACATTTAGTTCTTTTACAACATCCATATCGTTTCTTAAACATGTTATTATTTCTGATGTTAATCTAACACAAATTCCTTCTTCCAATCAACATCATTTTCGAGTTGTTTTTGTTCGGCTTTGTTCAGTAGAAAATTTCCTATCACAAGATAATCAATATCGGTGCGCATGAAACAGCGGTAAGCGTCTTGCGGTGTACAGACGATCGGTTCGCCCCGCACGTTGAACGAAGTATTCACCACAACCGCGTAACCGGTCTGCTTTTCAAACTCAGAAATTAATTTGTGGTAGCGTGGATTGGTTTCTTTCTGTACCGTTTGGATGCGCGCCGAATAATCAACATGTGTTACCGCGGGAATATCCGAACGCAAAATGTTTAACTTTTCAATTCCAAAAAGTTTTTTTTGCTCTTCCGTCATCACTTTTTGACGCTCTTTTTTTACATCGGCAACCAACAGCATATAAGGACTTTCGTTTTTCATCTCAAAATAATCTGAGACTTTTTCCGAAAGAACCGAAGGCGCAAACGGGCGAAACCCTTCGCGGAATTTTATTTTAATGTTCATCGTGGCTTGCATTTTTGCGGAACGCGCATCGCCAATAATTGAGCGGTTGCCCAAGGCGCGCGGACCAAATTCCATTCTTCCCTGAAACCAGCCGACAACTTTTTCACTCGCAAGTAATGAAGCAGTCTCCGAATAAAGCGCTTCATCGCTTACTTGTTTAAATGAAATATTATTCTCCACAAGCCAAGTTTTTATTTCTTCGTTAGAAAATTCAGCGCCGAGATAAGCCCCGTGCATTGCGTCGGTTTTTCCATTTGCGTTTCTTTCATTCCCAAGATATTGATACCAGGCTGTTAATGCGGCTCCTAATGCTCCTCCGGCATCGCCGGATGCAGGTTGAATCCAGATATTTTCAAAAATATTTTCCCGTAAAAGTTTTCCGTTTGCAACGCAGTTTAACGCTACACCGCCGGCAAGACAAAGGTTTTTCTGCCCGGTTTCTTTGCGGACATGCTTTGCCATCCGAAGCATAACTTCTTCGGTTACTTCTTGAACTGAGCGGGCAATATCCATTTCTTTTTGCGTTAGCTTTGTTTCCGGTTTTCGAGGCTCTCCACCAAAAAGTTTATGAAACTTTTCATTCGTCATGGTTAATCCGGCGCAATAATTAAAATATTCCATATTCATTTTGAACGAGCCGTCTTCTTTCAAATCAAGTAACTCGGAATAAATTTTATCTGCATATTTCGGTTCGCCATACGGCGCCAGACCCATTACTTTGTATTCGCCGGAATTTACTTTGAATCCCGTGTAATATGTAAAAGCGGAATAGAGAAGTCCGATTGAATGAGGAAAATGAATATCGGAATCAATCTGAATTTTGTTTCCGCTGCCAACGCCAAAGCTGGAAGTTGTCCACTCGCCAACGCCATCCATCGTAAGAAATGCGGCTTCTTGAAAAGGCGATGGATAAAAGGCGGAAGCCGCGTGCGACTCGTGATGTTCCGGAAAAAGAATCGTTCCCTCGAACCCCAATTCTTTTTTAATAAACTCTTTCATCCATAGTTTTTCTTTTATCCACAGCGGCATCGCTTTGATGAAAGATTTTATTCCGACCGGTGCGTAACTTAAATACGTTTCGAGAAGTCGTTCAAACTTTAAGAACGGTTTATCATAAAAAACTACGAGCGCTAAATCTTTTCCGGTTATTCCGGCATGATGCAAACAATAATTTATTGAATGCGTCGGAAAGGCGTGGTCCCCTTTTTTGCGCGTGAATCTTTCTTCTTGAACGGCAGAAAGTATTTCGCCGTCTTTAAGTAAACATGCGGCGCTATCGTGATAAAAAGCGGAAATACCGAGAATGTACATAACGGGTTGTATTCAATCTAACAATTGTTAATTTTTTGTGTTATGAAATATAATATTTCAAAAACAAAAAAATTGAATTTTACGCAAACTTTCTCATTTGTGTTTTGTTAGCACTATAAAATTCATTACTCTTTGCTTACACCAGTATTTTGCGCGTTCGTGTTTGCGGATTGTATCTGGATTATCTAAAAACTGACCGCCTTTAACTTCGTGCAGTTCTTTTGTGCCGTCAATTTTTTCAATAAGAAAATCCGGTCGGTAACCTCTTTTATTTCCAGCTTCGGTAATATACTCAATTACAATTCCGTGATTCTTTGTCCATTTGGCAACGGTTTTATCTCTGTCCAATTTTTCCATGTATTCTCTTTCCCAAGAAGAATCGTAACGCTCTACTGAGTAGGCGGATTTCTTAGGATTCTCAAAATCACCATGTTCACTTGCTGCCAATGGTAACTTCCTTTTTATATTTAACGATACTTTCAACGAGGCCAGGGAATTCTTTGAAATTATTTATTATGCTTGATCTATGAATTATTGCATGTGTTAATTCTTCGATGGAAGAATTGCCAGCGCTTTTTTTATCCAAGAGTTTTGCTTGCACATGATCCATTAATATGTTGTAGAAATATCCAAGTTCGTGAGAGCCAACACCTTCTTCAGCAAGTAGCAATTCAGCAATATCCCTAATGATGTGTTTCAATTGATCTATCAACTCTTCTTTGGATTGATACTTTTCTGTTTTCTCTTTCACTTTAAATGAATCATTCTGCGGAGCGTCAATTATTTCTACGAAAGAACCTTGGACAATATTTTTTCCTTCGACTTTGGTGATATTAACTTTTGTGATCTCAACTTCGGAACTATAATCAAATGAGTTGAGTATGTTTTGCCAATTAGGAAAATCTGCAATAATGATTTCCAAATCATCAAGATCACTAAAATCGGCTTCTTCTTTTTCTGTTGGTTCGGGAATTTCAATTAACAAATCCGGATTAGCAACAAATTGCGGTTTCCTTTTTGGCGGAAGATCATCCTCAATTCCAAACAAATTCCCTTGATCAACATCTTTTCTAATCTTTGCACCAACAATATCCCATAACCATTTGTGTTCGAGTTTTTCGTGATCAACAATTGCACAGAATTCTTGGGCATCCTCGCCACGCATATTAAGTCTAAGACCTCTACCAACAACTTGCTGACCATAAACGCGGGAAGAAAATTTTCTTAGAAGAAGAATTACAGAAACGGCCGGAACGTCCCAACCTTCGCGCAACATTAAAACACTTACGACGGCTTCAAGTTCGCTTCCTCTTTCAATCAATTGTTTTGCTTTGGAAAGTCCATATTTCTTTTCAAGAATAATTTGAGCTCCCTCTAATGCTTTTCCTTTTTTGCCAATAATACCGGCTAAACTTCTTTCTTCATCGGTGGATTCTTCAGTAACCAACAAAGTATTCAATCCAAATCCGTTATTATCTTTTTGGGAAGACAACATTTCTGCGGCGGCTCTTGCATCTTTAATACAGATTGCAACAACAAATAGAATAGGATTATAAGAATCTGCGGCTAAAGATTTTGCACGTCTTTTTTGTTCCTCCAAACGATCTATTGCAATTCCAATTTGTTTATACATCGGTTCCGGATCTGTAACCCATTGAGTTGATGTTAATCCTTTCTCAATTTTTTCAAATTCTTGATCCATCTCATCAACGGTTTTCTTTTCACCGGTTGCCGGATTAGTATAGGTTAATTGAACAGATGAAAGTTTAGGTTGATATACAACGACACTTTTAATAATCGGCGGAACTTCCGATTGAGCATCTGCAATTGCATATTCGAAAATCATTTTACTATCTGGAGTTTTTCCATCGGCGCGATCCGGTGTTGCAGTAGTATCTAATCTGAATTTGCTTTTAGTAGCGAGAGTAAAAAGAACATTATCATATTCTGCTGCAGGAGTGTTATGAGCTTCATCGTTAAACACAGCAACATCTTCAAGGTAATTCATTATGTAGGACAAATTTCTTTGGCCACTGATGTTTGATTGATAGAGCTGATGAATATTTCCAAGTATTATTCCGTTTTCCAAAATGCCTTGCGGTGTTGAACCTGGTTCCAAAAGATGAAGACCTAATTCATTAGTAAAATGTTCTGAACCGGATGGAAAGAAAGAAAAGTTTCTGAATACGCGAGAATCTGTAAAATCATCTTCCAATCTATCCCGGACAATTGTATTTGGACATAGAATTAAAAATTTGTGAATGTTATGACACAACTTTAACCAGGAAATAACTGAACCTATGATTGCCGTTTTGCCTCCTCCGGTAACAACATTTAAGAGAAGGTTCTTCATCTGCAGAAGTTCATAAGAATAAATTATTCTTTGAACGGATTCCAACTGATGGCGCCAAAGTCTGCGCGGCTGATCCGGATTTGTGAGATGCTGAAGAAAATCCTGTGTAAGAGGATTTACATCCGGATAATTGGAATTAATCCATGCCTTAAAATCTTGTTCATATTTTAGAAAAGCATTATACATTCATTCTCCAATCGGGTTTAATGAACATCAATTTCAAGAGAAACGGTTCTTTCACCACCTTGATTATCTTGCACAGAACATGCAACTATTTTACTTTCGGTTTTAGGAAATTCATATTCAACAATCAACAAAGGTTTGCCGGTGCTTTTATCTCTTAGGAATGAATATCCTTGTGTTGAACTAAAGCGCCCATTCCGATAATCGAAATCCCACTGAACGTTTGCAATAACACCATCTTTATTCAAACTGATAGATTCGGAAACATCGAAGCGATAAGTTTTAGGGCTTATTTTGGTATGAGAAATTCTAACTTCCGGCGGTTGAATGAATGTTAAGAGTTCACCATAATCTTTATGCTTATTAGTAATGTGTTCTCTGAATTCTTTATCTTCCAAACGGATAAGATTAAGACGGACGAAATCAATTCTTTTATTTTCACGTGCGGCTAAAATATCTTTTGCTTTTTTGGCATCTGTAGAAAAATTCCAGGCAAGGATGGCTCCGAAGTTAGAACCTCTTTCTGAAAATATAGCTTTAGCGAAACGGGCAACATCATCTTTGGTAATTTTCGACCGCCTTGATGGATCCCCGACAAAAAGAGGAATGCCATAACGTATGCCATGAATATCTTTAGTTACCGTTTCCGGTTTGCCACCAAAACATTTGACAACAAATTCATGAAATTGCTTTTCTTGAAGTTTTTCTAATTTTGGCGCTTCATAAATACCCCAATGTTCTACAGAAAAATCCGGAACTGAAAACATTTTGCCCATTTTTTCTTCTATTAAACGGGCAATTCTATCAGCTGTAATTGACACTGCAATTCTACTTTGATCACAAGCAATCCATCTTCTATTCAAATTCTGTGCAACAGCTGCAGCTGTACCACCACCGCAAAATGGATCCATTACAACATCACCCTCCTTACTTGATGCATTAATAATTCTATCTAAGAGTGCTTCTGGCTTTTGTGTAGGGTAACCGATGCGTTCAAAACCATTTGGACTAATTATGCCTATATCTGTCCAAACATCATGCATCACATTCAGTCTGTAATCTTTACCGGATTCTTCATCTTTGAAGTATTTTATTCTTGGGTCATATCCTTTCGATTTGTCCAAAAATCTTTTGTAAGTCTGTTGTTCAAATTTATATTTATCTGTTTTTGTGTAGAACAAAATTATGTCATGTTTTTTAGCAAAATTGCTTTTTCCAACACCACCTGATGTATAATGCCAAATAATTTCGTTTTTAAAATTATCAACTCCAAAAATTTTGTCCATCTCCACTTTTACATAGTGACTTGCATGCCAATCAAGATGAACATATATAGAACCGGTATCTTTAAGCAGTCTTTTCATTTCATACAAACGAGCATTAAGCCAAATTAGATAACCGGGCATACCGCCTTCCCAAATGTCTGAGAATGAACGGACTTCGTTGTTATCACCAAAGATTACATTATAATTTCTTCCGGAAAAGAAAGGCGGATCAAGATAAAACAGATCGATAGATTTACTGGGAAGCTGGCGCATTATGTGGAGATTATCTCCAAAGAATAAACGGTTAGCTCCGGCGGGAAAGAGTTCAGTCTTTTCGAACTTATCTCCGTAACCGAATTCAACTCTCTGCACTTCTTGAAACGGAAGATAGATTCTTGGATAGGCGTGTTCAAACTTGGTAATTTTTGTTTCACGTCTGCGGGTTTCAACCTCCCAACCAAGCGGTGCTTCGTCAACCGGTACTGCGCCAAATCGCGTTGGTAATTTATAAAACTCCGCCTGTTGAGGTATTTCGATTGGAGATTCAGAATCAACAAGCGAGATCGTTGATTCTTCATTTTTTTTCTTTGCCATAAAGCTCCGTTTTTTTGGAGCTCCGGTGTGTCTTAAATCGGCTTCCTTTTGATAAACGAGTTTCTAAGTCCCAATAAAAAAGGGTGTAACCTACGTTACACCCTCATTAGTGGGACTCGACTCCCAAACCAAAAGATGAAACGAGGCACACCCATTCTGGGCGTGCTTTCGCTTCTGCGTCTTTGGTATTTGAAATTGTCGAGTTTTCTAATGAGACAGCAGCCGAAGCTACGCTATTTTAAAATTAATGATTTGCTAAATTATTTTTGTTATTCCTAAAAGTTGTTAATTCATTTTAATTAAAATTAAATACAATTGCAATATGATAAACTTTTATAGCCTTTTTTGTTTATAGTATGGTTTAATTTGTGCTTGCCTTTTTACGCTTCATCTATCTTAACCGGTTTTACGTCCCAAATTAATTTAGCGTACTCTTGAATTGAGCGGTCGCTGGAGAACTTGCTCATGCGGGCAACATTTAATAAAGCGATTTTATTCCATTCTTCTTTGTTCTTGTAAAGCGCGCTAACTTTTGCCTGAGTTTTGCAATAAGATTGATAATCTGCCAACAAGAAATAATAATCAACGTTAAGCAGTTCATCAATCAGCGGTTGAAAAATTCCCGGCTCAAAAATGCTGAAGTAATTGTTCTGAACCATATCAATTACCCGTTTTAGTTCGGGAATACTTTCGTAATAATCCCGCGGGCGGTAACCGTCAGATTTTAATTTTCTCACTTCATCTGAAAGCAAACCGAAAATAAAAATATTTTCATCACCAACCTCTTCACGCATTTCAACATTTGCGCCGTCCATTGTACCGATTGTTAAAGCTCCGTTGAGGGCAAATTTCATATTTCCGGTTCCCGAAGCCTCTAATCCGGCAGTTGATATTTGTTCGGAAAGGTCTGTTGCGGGAATAACTTTTTCCGCAAGCGATACAGAATAATTTTTTAAGAAGATTACTTTCAGCTTGTCTTTTATGGAGTGGTCGTTATTAACAACGTTCGCGACATTGTTAATCAGTTTTATGATAAGCTTTGCTTGGGAATATGCCGGCGCGGCTTTTCCGGCAAAAATAACCGTTCGAGGCACAAATGCCGCACGAGGGTTATCTTTGATTTTGTTGTACATCGTAATTACATGAAGCACGTTTAACAATTGCCTTTTGTACTCGTGAAATCGTTTTACATGAACATCAAACATTGAGTCCGGGTTAATTTTAACTTGCTGTTCTTTTTCAATATACTCAATCAAGAATTTTTTATTAAGCCATTTCGCTTCGCTAAAAACTCCCATGAATTGTTTATCGTTTATCAAACCCTCAAGTTTTTTTATTTGAGAAAGGTCTTTCACCCAGCCGTCTCCGATATGCTCTGATATTGCTTCGGACAAATAAGGATTAGCTATTTTCAGCCAGCGGCGCGGAGTAATTCCGTTTGTAATGTTTTTGAACTTTTCCGGGAACATTGCAAAAAAATGAGGGAAGATATTGTTTTTCAGAATGTTTGTATGAAGCGCCGCAACTCCGTTTATTGAATGGCAGCAGACAATAGCAAGATTTGCCATTCTGATTTTTTTATCTTCGCCTTCGCGCACAATTGAAAGTTTTGAAATAATTTCAGAATCTTTTGTATAATGCTCTTCAACGTACTGAAGAAAACGGGCATTAATTTCATAGATGATTTGCAAGTGCCTTGGCAGCAAAGAATCCATTATTTTTACAGACCATTCTTCCAAAGCCTCCGGAACAACGGTGTGATTAGTGTAGGCAAAAGTATTTGAAGCAATATCCCAGGCATAATCCCAACTCAATCCTTCCTCATCCATCAAGATTCTCATTAACTCCGGAATTGCAATTACAGGATGCGTATCATTCAGTTGAATTGCCGTCTTCTCGGCGAAATCATCAAAATCAACATGGTTATATTTATATTTTCTGATAATATCCTGAAGCGTTGCCGAGCTAAAAAAGTATTGCTGTTTTAACCGTAGGAATTTCCCTTTTACCATCGTATCGTTTGGATAGAGGACTTTTGAAATGTTTTCTGATTCATTTTTTTTCTGAACCGAAGCGACATAATTTCCGGCGTTAAATTCTTTAAAGCTGAATTCATGCGTTGCTTTGGCTTGCCACAAACGCAAATTATTTACGGTGTTCGTACGGAATCCGGGAACCGGAACATCATAGGCTACAGCAAGAATATCTTCTGTATCTTTCCATTCAAATTTCATTTGTCCATCGGCTTGCTTGTGCATTTCAACCGTGCCGTAAAAACGGATGCGGTATGAAAGTTCGCGGCGCAGGATTTCCCAAGGATTTCCATAACTTAACCAGTTATCAGGTTTTTCTATTTGAAAACCATTTTCAACATCTTGTTCAAAAATTCCATATTCATAGCGGATACCATACCCAAAAGCCGGTAATTCAAGCGTTGCCATCGAATCTAAAAAACAAGCGGCAAGCCTTCCGAGACCGCCGTTGCCAAGCGCCATATCATGTTCTTGTTCGCTTGCTTCTTCTAAATGATATCCGGCGTCTTTAATAATTTTATCGCTCTCTTCGTAATAGTCCATATTGATAAGAGCGTTTCCAAGAAGTCTGCCCATTAAAAATTCCAGCGATAAATAGTAGACACGCTTAACGTCATCAACATTATATTTGTGCATTGTGCGAAGCCATTTGCGAACCAGGCGATCGCGCACGGACATCGAAATTGAATAGTAAATATCATCTTGTGTTGCCGATAGTTTGTCTTTCACTAAAATAAATTCAAGATGTTCGGCAAACTGATTTGAAAGCGAATAACTTTCAACTTGTTCCTTATCAGTAAAAAATATTGATGAATCTTTCAGGCTCATAGAACCTCCTTGTTATAATTAAAATCTTTTTCAATTTCAGAAAACTTTTTGCCGAGTAAATCTTTTGGAGAAAGAAGCGGCGAAGAAATTTTCCAATCTATATTTAATTCCGGGTCATTATAAAGAATAGCCCTCTCATCGTTTTTGCTATAAAGCGCGGTGCATTTGTAAGAAAAAATTGCTTCATCAGAAAGGACAGAAAAACCATGCGCAAAGCCGGGAGGAATCCAAAGTTGGCGATGGTTCTCTTCTGATATTTCAGTCGCAAAATAAGAACCGAAAGATGGCGAACCAAAACGAATATCTACCGCAACATCCAAAACTTTTCCTAATAACACCTGCACTAATTTTCCCTGTGCAGCGTTCCCGACTTGATAATGCAAGCCGCGAAGTGTATTCTTTGCCGATTTAGAAACATTATTCTGTACAAAGGGATGAGGAATTCCAAATTCTGCGTATCGTGAACGGTTATATGATTCATAAAAATATCCACGTTCATCGCTAAATACATCAAGTTGAAGTAAGAGTAATCCGTTTAATTGTTTGTCTATAATTTTCATTCGATCTCTGCAAGAATGTTTTCAAGATAATTTTTGTATTGGCATTTCGGCATTTTTTCAATCACCTTGCCAAATTGAGTTTGAGAAATAAAATTCATGCGATAAGCGATTTCTTCAATGCACGCAACTTTTAAACCTTGTCTGTCTTCAATCGTTCCAAAAAAGTTTGACGCTTGTAATAACGCTTCCGGTGTGCCGGTATCAAGCCAGGCAACGCCGCGTCCGATTTTTTCAACACGCAGTTCACCTTTATTTAAGTAGGTATTGTTTACATCGGTAATTTCCAATTCACCGCGCGGCGAAGGTTTTAAATTTTTAGAAATGTTCACGACTTCATTATTATAAATGTACAAACCGGGAACTGCAAATTTTGATTTCGGATTTTTCGGCTTTTCTTCAATGGAAAGCGCCTTTCCATTTTTATCGAATTCAACAACTCCGTACCGTTCAGGATCAGTTACACGGTACCCAAAAACTGTTGCGCCGGAATTATTTTCAATCCCTTGATAAAAGAAATCGAGATTGCCGTAAAAAATATTGTCGCCGAGGATTAAGGTAACTGAATCGTTCCCGATAAATTTATCGCCAAGAATAAATGCTTCCGCAATTCCGTTAGGAGCTGATTGTAAAGCGTATTCGATTGAAAGCCCAAGATGAGAACCGTCTTTAAATAATTTTTTATAGTAAGGAATGGTCTCCTCATTAGAAACGATTAAAATCTCTTTTATCCCTCCGAGCATTAGAACTGATAGCGGATAGTAAATGAGCGGTTTATCGTAAATTAACGTAAGCTGTTTGCTGTACACTTGAGAAATCGGATACATTCGCGAACCGGAGCCTCCGGCGAGAATAATTCCTTTCATAAACTTTGCATTCCTTAAATTAAAATTTTGGATTTTGATGCCACTGCCAGGCTGTCCGCAAAATATCTTTTAACGTAAATTTCGGATTCCAGCCAAGAATTTCTTTTGCTTTTTTGTTATCGGCAACCAACACAGCGGGGTCGCCTGTTCGCCGAGCAACAATTACCGATTTAATATTTCTACCGGTTACTTCTTCGGCAACTGAGATTACTTCTTTAACAGAATTTCCGACTCCGGTTCCCAAATTAATCATTTGCGATGAATTTCCGTTCTTTAAATATTCCAACGCTCGTACATGCGCGTCGGCTAAATCTTCAACATGGATATAATCACGGATACATGTTCCATCCGGCGTGGGATAATCATCGCCGTAAACAGAAATGCTTTCTCTCTTATTCAAGGCGGTAAATAAAACTAAAGGGATTAAATGTGGTTCGGGGAAATGGCTCTCGCCAATTTCTCCGTTCACCGAAGCTCCCGCAGCGTTGAAATATCGGAGTGCGACGTGTTTCATCCCGTACGCGGTGTCGTAATCTCCAAGAAGATTTTCGATCATCAATTTGGTTTTTGCATAAGGATTAATCGGCTTTGTTGATTCTTCTTCAGAGATCGGAACAGTTAACGGATTTCCGTATAAAGAACACGTTGATGAAAAGACAAACTGCTTTACCCCTTTTTCTTTCAAGGCATTGATTAAGTTAAAACTTCCGACGACATTATTACGGTAATACATTTCGGGGTTCTCAACTGATTCGCCCACATAAGCAAAAGCTGCAAAGTGAATGACCGCTTCAATATTATGTTTTTGAATTGCGGAAGTTAAATTTTCTTTGTCTAACAAATCAACTTCTTCAAAAATTGCATTTTGGGGAAGCGATTCTCTGTGCCCGCGCGATAAATTGTCGAGAATGATAACTTCATATCCCTTTTTAATCAACAACCGTACAACGTGCGAACCAATGTAGCCAGCGCCGCCGGTAACTAAAACTGCCATAGTATCCAAATTTGTTTTGTTTGAGAATTTTGTGGGAGAAATTTAACCTAAAAAATCATTTTAAAAAAGAAAAAGGCAGTTGGAAAGACTGCCTTTAAGATTTATAATTATTCTCTCGCATATTATATAATTCTAATGCCGGTGTCTATAATTTCCTTTACAAACAGATTGCTTTCATCAAAATCCTCTGGGCGAAACGGAAGCGGGGAAAGTGAGAAATCAATGGAGGCTTTTATTTTTCTAATTTTTTGTTTGTCTAAAAACCGGGAGCCGGAAAAGTTATTTGAGACTAAGGCAATATCAATGTCGCTCCATTCATTAAACGTTCCCTTCGCATAAGAACCAAAAAGAAAAACTTGTTCAATATGAAAATGGTTTCTCTCAAGCGCTGCTATAAAAGAAGTAATCGTGTTAGTTATGTTAACCGGGACTTTAACCATAGATACATTTCTTTAATTTGATTGAACTTTTCTGCGGTTAATTTCTTATCGCATGTTTTATACAGATATTCTTTATAATCTGGATATCTTGCTTCAAGTTGAAAATCCATCACTTCGTCTAAAAACTCCAATTGTTCTTGGGTCAAATGTAATTTTGTTCTGTTTACCAGTTTAACTAAATCGTGAATTTTGGGAGGGGTTTGTTTTGCATCTTTTACAAAATGCGCTTTAATTATTTTTTCCAAAATTAAATGTCCGATAAACAAACACCAAACATAATGCCCTTTTTCAAAAAGACTTTCCGCAACTGGCGGTCATGTTCGGCGGTTGATTCCCAATATTCTATTTGTTCCTTTATCGTCATAAAAATTACTGTATGAAGTCACACCTATTTACACTGTATTGGCATATCTAAATTAAACGGTTATTTTTTTTAAATCCAAACATTTGAATTTGAACTGTAAGTGTTTACATCTCAGGCTGACGCGTGTCGGTTTCACTATCATGCATAAAATTACCGTAATTGTTTCCCCTGCCGTTTTTCAAGTCAGCCATAATTTTTTTGCTAAAGTACCCGCGAATATTTCCCTTGAATTGAGTAATTGTCTAATTTACTTGTTGAGGCAACATCCCGGGATGATGAATGAGTTACATCATATTGCGGGCGGAAAAACGTTCCGTAACTATTTCCTCTGTTTTCATAAATAGGGTACTGAAAACATTGATCATTTACGATATTAAATCTTTCGCTCATCTTGGATTGGTAAGTTAACCTTGCCGGCGCTAACTGCTTTGTGTTGCTTTTGGGAATAACATAAGTATGTTCTTTATTGGCTTGAGCATAAGCATAATTCCCGAAATATGTCTTTTGATAAATCCCGGGAGCTATTGCCTGGTTATTATAATTTTTCTCTTTGCCATTATAAGAAGGCGGGGTTTGTTTTCTCACTTTCGCCTTATAAACGATGTATGAAAACATAATTACAAAAAATACAACCGTTGCAAAAACGATTGCTGCAAGTTGAATAATAGGTATTAATTCCATAGCTCTTTCTAATTTTGTTGCTCCGTATAAGCCAACAAATGTGCCAAGTGAAATTTTATTGATTTCTGCTTATTTAAATAAATTGAGAGACTTATTATGAGAGGGATTCTCAGTTCGACACAACAAAGCGCCACAAGCAAAAGCAATCTTTTGAAGTGGTTGTGTTCGTGGGAAAAGAGATTTTTTTAGTGCTATTCGCCGGCTCGATATGCCATCATTCCACCGAGAACATTTTTAACCTTAAAACCTTTTTCAAGAAGAAATTTAGTTGCCGTGCGGGAACGGTTTCCCGATCTGCAAATAACGGCTATTTCTTTGTTGCGGAATTTTTCAAGTTCGGAAACTTTAGTAGAAAGAACTTGTAAAGGAATATTAATAACCCCATTTATTTTGCCAAGCCCGCTTGTTAGTTCTTCGGGCATTCTTACATCAAGAATAATTAACGTTGAATCTTTTCCAAAACGCTCTTTAAGCTCTGAAACTGAAATTGAAGTTTTGGGATCGTCTTGAGCCATTCCAAAGAAATTAAAAATAGACATTAGTAGTACCGTTGTTAATAAAAAAGATTTCACGTTAATTTAGTCCGCACATACCGGAAGCGCATCCGCCGCCGTTGTAAGATGTTCCGCAATTTCCGGTTGAACATCCTCCATCATACGAAGAACCAGAGCTAACCGAGGCGGCAAAGGAAGAGAAAAGTTTTTTATTCTTCTTTGATTGGCATTTGGGACACGTAACATCATCTATTGGGGTTGAAGATTTATGAAGCGCTTCAAATTTTTCATTACACGATTCGCAGCGATATTCAAAAATGGGCATATTATTTTCCTCTTATTTCTTTTACTAATCAGTTAATTCTAAAAACGCCATTAATTTTTTGTGGACGTCGTCCGAGAGTGTTTCTGTGCATTTTTTATAAAGGTCAATGGTCATTTCAACAGAAGTGAAATAACTTTTGCATCCTTCACAAGTTTCTAAATGCGCTTTAATTGCGGCACACTTTGGAGAATTCATCTCTTCACTGAGGCTTTCGCAAATGTGACTCATCACTTCTTTACACGATATGTTTTTTCCGTTCATTGCAGAAATGCCTTTGTTATTTCATTTCTTAAAAATGCCCGCGCTCTATGCAGGCGTGATTTTACCGCCGGAACAGAAAGTTCTAATATCTTCGCAGTTTCTTCTGTGGAATATTCTTCTACATCGCGCAAAGCAAAAACCACACGGTATTCCGGTTGTAATTTATCTATTGCGGCATCCAAGATAGTTCGTAATTCATTTGTTTCTAAATTTTTTATTGGTAATGTTGACCAATCGGCAATATACTTTTCGTCAAATAAGCTCTCGTCGGTTTCTTGCTCAACAAAAGTATATCGGCTGCTTTTTCTTGCTTCCATTAAACAGTGATTTACAACGATTCGGTAAAGCCAGGTGGAAAGTTTTGAGTTTCCGTCAAACTGATGGAGAGATTTAATCATGCTGTAAAAAGTCTCTTGCATCATATTCTCGGCTTTTTCTCGGTCTCTACAAACTTTGAAAGCAAAACTATAAACCGTTTGTTCGTATTTTTTTACAAGCTCAGAAAGCGCTTTCCGGTCGCCATTTTTTGCAGAGGCAATTAGTTGTTCTTCATTCATGGTATAAGATGTAATTATTTGATTTTCGATTCTTAAAATAGCTAAAAATTTTTAGAGCGCTAAAATTCGAGGCTCATCCATAAATACCAACTTGCAATAGACTGGTAAGGATTCCATCTTTTCTTTTTGCAGAGCGAAATAATTTTTGCTTCGTCCGGCAATTCTTGCAAGCGATAATTTTTCCTGATAGCATTTTTAATCCCCAGGTCGCCAATCGGTAAAACATCTAATCGCCCCAATGTAAAGATGAGAAACATGTGTGCCGTCCAAACGCCAATTCCTTTAACTTTTGTTAATTCGGAAATAATCTCATCATTTGATTTTTTCGAAATGTTTTTAAATGTAAGTTCGCCGGAGATAATTTTTTCAGTAAGGTCTTTCACATACCTTGCTTTTGCGTTTGATAGGCCAAAACTTTGCAGCTCTTCCACAGAAGCCGCTGCAACACTTTCCGGTTTAGGCTGTTTTCCAAACTTTCCGGAAAATTTTCGGTAAATACTTTCTCCGGCTTTGATAGAAAGCTGCTGATTGATAATCGCTTGAATAAGAGCCGGATAATAGTTTCTGCGGCGTTTAATAGTACATGCGGGCGCTTGAGCTATTATTCGCTTTAAAATTGGGTCGCATTCAATTAAATGAGCTATACCGTTTCTAATTTCTGAAGAATTCATTAATATTATTGTAAAGAAAAAAAATGGTATTTAAAATGGCAACACAAATAAAACCGATATTACAGATAAAAGCAAATAAACTTTTCGCGAGTGTTCCTGAAAACTCTTTTTCGTTCCACTTTAATACCAAAGAAGTTGTTGAATATAAAGAAGGCGATATTATTTATAAGGTGGGGGATTCTGCCGAGCATATTTGCCTCATTCTTGATGGAGAAGTAAAAATTAAATTTTCTGCCCCTGTTGATGGACAGAGAATTTTTCTGAAAACAGCTAATGATTTTTTTGGTGAAAAAGAATTGCTGGCAATGACAGCTCGCACCTCGTCAGCCGTTGCCGAAACAAATTCAACTCTTTACCTGCTTAAAAGGAAAGAACTGAACGCTCTCATAACCTCAAATAGAACTATCTCTAACAACCTTCAAGGAATTGAAAGTTTACCCGCAACCGAAGAAATTACTCCGGCAGAAACTATCACAGAGTATGAAAACATTACTAGCGAATCATTCGACTTTAATTCATTTTCTCCTGCTTCCGATGAGAACCCTTCTTCTCTTGAAGATGGCGCTAAAGATGGCTTGGACGAGAAGGTTTTTACAAATCCACAAACAGTAGCGAGCGAACCGGAAATTTCATTTGACACCGACAAGTTTAAATCTACTTTTAACGAAATAAACCTTAATGATCCTCAACGACCCGCCGATTCAAAAACGCAAGAAATAATACCCGAAAGCGCAAGTTGGGATTTTTCGTTACCGGCGACTGATGAGGAGGTTCCGGAAGAAGAACCTATTCAACCGGAAGAACCGGAGACAAAGACTCCTCTCATTCATAAACCCATTGAACATAGTTTTTGGGGCATTTCAGAATCAACAAACAACAAAACTTTTATTGATGAACCGATTGACGAACCCAAGCCGTCAATTTCTCCCGAAAACAGCCAGCAACTCTTTTTTCAGAACGAAAACAAAATTGCAGTTGGACTAACCGCAGATCAATTACAACTAATTATTGACGCGGCAGAAAAAGTAAATTCCAATATAAAAATTGATGAAGTTCTCCGCGCTATTGTTGAAGCGGCAACGTCGCTTACATCGGCAGACCGCGGAACGCTTTACATTTTGGATTATGACAAAGGAGAACTTTGGTCTAAAGTTTTACGCGGTGATAATATTGAAGATATACGTTTGCAAATTGGGCAGGGGCTTGCCGGCTGGGTCGCTAAAACAGGTGAAATAATTAATCTCCCCGATGTGCATGAAGATGAACGTTTCGATAGCGAGATTGATAAATCATCCGGTTATACTACTAAATCTATGATTTGTTTTCCGATCAAAAATCGTGAAGGGGTTATCATCGGCGTAATTCAACTATTAAACTCTTCTCACGGAGAATTTACCCAAATTGATCTTGATTTTCTTGAAGCCCTCTCCGTTCATGCGGCTCTGGCGTTAACTAATGCAGAGCTTATGCAGCAGCTTTTAAAAACCGACAAACTTGTTTCGCTTGGCAAGTTAACCAATTTTATCCTTTCTGATATTAAAAAACCTGTTCTTACTATTAAACAATTTGCAGAACATGTTAAACGTAAAAATGTTCCCGAAGATGTTAAGCAAGTTATGGATTTGATGATTGAACAAGTTGCAAACGTAAACGAGATTATTCAATCAACCCTTTCTTATGCCGAAGGAAAAACATTTTATCGGTTAAAGAAAAGACCTTTAAATGGAGTGATGGATGAAATTGTTTCTAAGCTTGCCGAGTATGTAGAGTTCCGAGGCGTAAAGCTATTTAAAAAGTTCGACCGCGATGTGAACGTAAATGTTGATAAGAAAGAATTATATCAAGCGTGCTATCAAATTGCTAAAAACGCTTGCGATGCTATGCCTGACGGCGGAAAGCTCTTCGTTTCTACTTCTGTTGAATTACGCGACGTGAAGATTTCTTTTAAAGATAATGGCATCGGCATTCCCGAAAGCGTTTTAGGGAAAATATTTGAACCCTTTATGAGCCAGGGGAAAAAAGAAGGCATGGGATTAGGGCTGCCGATAGCCGAAAATATTATTAAAAAACACAACGGCTCTATTTCCGTTGAAAGTTCTTTAGGCGAAGGCGCTATCTTCTCTTTTTTGCTTCCTATTGAAAATTAGTTTTTAATAGATGACGTATAACCTTATTACCGTATTAGGTCCCACAGCTTGCGGTAAAACAAAAATGGCTGTATCGCTTGCAGACCATTTTAATGGTGAAATTATTTCCGCCGATTCTCGCCAAGTTTATAAACGAATGAACATCGGAACAGGAAAAGATTTGCAAGAATTTTCCTATAACGGAAGACTAATTCCTTACCACCTTATTGATATTGTTGAGCCGAATGAAGAATTTAATCTTTACTTATTTAAAGAACATTTCGCAAACGCTTTTCAAACAATCTTAAAAAAAGAAAAAATTCCATTCTTAACCGGCGGAACGGGAATGTACCTTTCATCAGTGCTGCAAAAATATAAATTATCTAAAACTGATTTTACCTCTGACCGAAAAAACGAATTGGAAAAGTTTACAGCGGATAAATTGGCGATGATGCTTCGTTTAGTAAATCACAAGCTGCATAACACAACCGACTTGCTCGACAAGGAACGGCTTATCAAAGCGATTCTTGTCGCTGAAGCAAACATGGAAACTGAGGCAACGGAACCGGTTCATATTTCTTCTTTTACAATCGGGATTCAGCCCGAAAGAGAAACTGTAAAGAAAAGAATCTCTGAACGATTGAATCTGCGTTTGAAAAACGGAATGATTGAAGAGGTTAACCAGCTTGTTGCTGATGGAATTACATTTGAAAGATTAACCTACTTTGGGTTAGAGTACCGCTACATCGGTTTGTATCTTCAAAAAAAATTAACGTATAACGATATGTCCCAGAAATTGCAAAGCGCTATTCATCAATTTGCAAAACGGCAGATGACGTGGTTCAGGAAAATGGAACGCGAAGGTGTTGTTATTCATTGGCTTAAAGAAGCTGATTTTGAAGAAGCAAAAAAACTTATCGAGCAGAAATGCCCTCTCTTCCATTAAAAATAAAAAAATATTTAGACAAATACGGAACCGAAGTTCGCCCTTTAGATTTACGCCCATCCGCGACTATTGAAATGATTGTTGTTGTCCCCGCGATAAGCGAATATGAAAATATAAAAAGATTACTCTCTTCCCTTTCAATCGCCGAGAACAAACACCAGAATAAAATCTTACTTCTTTTTGTGGTGAATAATTTAAAGTCATCGCCGCGTGAAGTGAAGAGTGAAAATCAAAAGACGCTTGAATTTTTGCGTGTGCAGACGTATGATGGAAACTTGAAAAAAAGTTTCTCGCTCGGATATATTGATGCCGCAAGTTCCGGCAATGAACTTGACAAAAAAAACGGCGGAGTTGGATTAGCACGAAAAATTGGAATGGACGCCGCGCTCTCTCTTTTCGATTATCGTTCGGAGAAAAAGAAAATTCTTGTTTGCCTCGATGCCGATTGCACAGTCTCGCACAATTATTTTACGGAAATTTATGAATCGTTTTACAAACAGAATTTTCATGCGGCGGTTGTTTCGTTTCAGCATTCTTTGGCTGACGAAACAACCCGTGAAGCCATTCTCTGTTACGAAATATTTCTCCGCTATTATGTTTTAAGTCTGCGGTTTGCCTGCTCACCATACGCGTTTCACACTATCGGCTCAACGATGATCTGCGATGTTGAGAGCTACATAAAAATTGAAGGGATGAATAAACAAAAAGCGGCTGAGGATTTTTATTTCCTCGAAAAATTAGCCAAGAATGTTTCCATCGGAAAAATAACTACCGCGTTCGTTTACCCTTCATCGCGCAAATCTTGGCGCGTTCCGTTTGGAACAGGGCAGCGGGTAAACCGGTTTCTTGGTCATAGTCAGAATGAATACCTCCTTTACAATTTCGATTCGTTTTTAATTTTAAAAAATTGGCTGCGACTGTTTTTGCTGAAAAATCTTTCGGCGGAAGAATTTATAACGGAAGCAGAAAATATTCATACAAATCTTTCTGCTTTTTTGATTGAGCAGAAGTTTGAAAAATCATGGAGCGAAATATCGCGCACGGCTAAAACAAACGAACAATTACAACGGCAAAAAAGTATTTGGTTTGATGGATTTAAAACGTTAAAGCTTATTCACTACTTGCGGGATAACGGTTTTCCGCTTCAGCCAATGTTCGCTTCGCTCAATCGTCTTTTTGCCGATATGAAAATAGAAGTTGATTTTAAAAGCGAAGATGAAATTCCGCCGTTTGAGATTCAACAAAAATATCTTGAAATGTTGCGTAACCTGGAGAAGTAATGCGTGAGCTTAGTGTCCAGGCTTTACTATTTTATACAACTAAAACGCTTAGAGATCAAAGAAACACTAAGATATTTTAATCAGCGGAGAAAATGCTTCATTAAACTTTTCTCCTTTGTAAATAACTTGTTCTAAATATAAACCCGAAGGAGGAGCGGTGAATTTTGCCGGTTCGTTCCTTAGTGAGGTGAGATATTTTATTACATCATTTTCGGTCAAATGATTTCGTCCTACTTCTGCGGTAACGCCAATCATTCTGCGGACTTGCTTCCACAAAAAATGCGAACCGATAATTCTGATAAGGATCAGATCGTCAATTTCGGTAAGGGTAATATCATTTATTAAAACTTTTGTTGATTTATCTTCCATGTTCTTATCGGTGAAGGAAGCGAAGTCGTGCATACCGACAAAAAGCTGCAAAGTCGACCGCATTTTATTCGTATCGAGTTTATCCTTTATCCACCAGACAAACTGCTTGCCAAAAGCGGTTCTTCGTTTAGAAATTTGATAAAGATAACTCCGCATTTCAACATCTTTGCGTGCGTGAAAATGAACGGGAGCTTTTTCAACCTCCAAAATATTAATGTCGTACGGAAGGAGATCATTAAACTTCATTCTGATAATTTCGGGGGCAAGCATTGTTCGCACATCAAGCGAAGCGACTTGCCGCAGCGCATGAACTCCCGCATCGGTTCTCCCCGCCCCTTGAATATCAACCTCTCGTGTGTTGAAAATATCTTCTGCAACACGCTGCAGAGTTCCCTGGACGGTTTTGCTATCGCGCTGTTTTTGCCAGCCACTGTAGCGGGTGCCGTCGTACTCAATAAACATTTTAAACTTAGACATGATTCTCTTTAATTAGGAATTAGTCCGCCGCCGGCGGATTAGGAAATAATTTTGATTTCATGGTTTTAATAATTGTACCGGTTATTTTTAAGAGTTCTTCACAATCATTTATAATCGAATTGAACTGTTTGTCATCAATATAATTAGTGTCGTGCAATATTCTTAGCCAATAATGAGTTTCTCGAGATTCTTTATAAACGATATTCAATTTCATAAAAAAATCTTTTTGCGATTGCGCTCCAATCGCTTCTTCAACATTAGCCCCAATCGAAGTGCCTGATCTTAAAATTTGTTTTGAAAGAGTGAATTCCTTCTTTTCGTCTTTTAGAAATTGATAAAGTTTTACAACCCGTATTGCGAAATGATAACTTTTCTCCTTTAGAACATTCTGTTCCTTCATTCCTAATTCCCAATCCGCCTGCGGCGGACTAATTCGTAATTTTTTTCAGCGTACGAGTCTTCGGTCTCATAAACTCTTGCTGTTATTTTTTTGATATTGTTGGGAAGTGAGATTTTTTTGATTTCATCAACAAAGTATTTGCAGATATTTTCGGCGGTTGAGTGAAAATTTACAATCACGAATTTGGAATTAAGTTTGTCGAGTGCGTCAATCAAATCTTTATCGTCTTTGTAAACCATACATGCATGGTCAAGGTTTTCGATTATTGGGTTAACAATTTTCTTTACGTCGTAAAAATCAATCAGCATTCCTTGTTCATCAAGATCGCCTTCAACTTCAAGACGAAGTTTGTACGAGTGTCCGTGCAGATTTTTACATTTTCCTTTGTGGAACGGAAGCCGGTGCCCCATTTCCCAATCGAATGTTTTAGCTATTTTCATTAAACGCCTTTCGTATCGGGATGCCAAATAAATTTGTGCATCTGCAGTTGAAATCTTACTTGTAAATTATCTTCCAAAATCCATTCTACCGCCATTGCCGGTTCAAGTTTGCCAAAAACTACGGAGAAAAGAATTTCGCATCTGTTTTGCAAATCATATTGATGTAGGATGGCTTTCGTCCATTCATAATCTTCGCGGGAACCAAGAACGAATTTTACTTCGTCATTTCTTTTAAGAAACGGAATATTCTCGTAACGATTTTTCTTCTCCATGCCGCTCGATGGAGTTTTCAAATCCATAATTATTTTTACTCGGGAATCAATCTGTTCAATCGGCAGACTTCCGCCTGTTTCAAGCAGCACTTCGTAGCCGGAATCGCAAAGCAATTTCATTAGCGCAAGCGATTCACTTTGCACCAACGGTTCGCCACCGGTAAGTTCAACTAACTTGCAATTATACTTTTTTACTTCGGCAAGAATTTCTTCAAGCGAAAAATCTCTTCCTTCAAAAAAAGCATATTCCGTATCGCAGTACGTGCAGCGCAGGTTGCAGTAAGTTAAACGGATAAAGACGCACGGCAGCCCCGCTTTGGTGCTTTCTCCCTGTACGGAGTAATATATTTCGTTTACTTTTATCATAAATTTGCACTGCAAATATACGGCAAATAGAGGTGCGACTTAAATTTTGCCGACCATGATTTTATAGGTAATTTGCAATTGCATTTTTCGAGGCAATTTCGAAGTCAAATTCGTAATCTTACTCTTAAACATAATCCTAATCTTTCTCCAATTTTCTTATCTCTATTTTGATTATGAAAAAGATTACGATTAGGATTAAAATCAGAAAACCAAATTATCAAATAAAGATTTTCTTAAACAGACAAAGACCACTACCAAATGAATATAATTGAAATTGAAAATCTGAGTAAAACTTTTACTACTACTTTCGGCAAAAAGACGGTAAAGGCGCTTACCGATGTGAATTTATCCGTTGAGCAAGGATCTATTTTCGGATTGCTCGGACAAAACGGCGCAGGCAAAACTACGTTAATTAAAGTTCTGCTCGGAATCGTCTATCCTTCCGCCGGCACTTGTAAAATGTTTGGCGAAGAATTTTCTCGTCTTCATTTAAAAAAGAAAATCGGGTTTTTGCCGGAGAATCATAAATTCCCAAACTACATGACCGGAAAAGAAGTTCTAACTTTTTTCGGTAAGTTGAGCGGATTAGAAAATCCACATCTTTCAAAACGCATAGAAGAAATGCTTGAGCTTGTTGAAATGACAAAATGGAGCGGCGGCAAAATTAAAACCTATTCAAAAGGAATGATGCAGCGGCTTGGTCTTGCGCAGGCAATGCTGAATAATCCCGATCTTCTTTTTCTTGATGAACCGACTGACGGCGTTGATCCTATTGGACGAAAAGAAATCCGTAACGTACTACTGTCGTTAAAAGAAGCAGGCAAAACTATTTTTCTAAACAGTCATTTGCTTTCCGAAGTTGAGTTGATTACCGACCGCGTTGCCATTCTACACAAAGGAAAAATTATCCGCGAGGGAAATGTTCACGACCTGACGAACAAAAAAGAAGGATACAGAATCGTGGTTGACACCGAACTTGAAACAAGCCTTGACGAATCAATTAAAATGAAATACGAATTGCAAAAAGTTTCTTCATTAACTTACTTACTGCGTGTTGATGAGCAAAGACCGGTGAACGATTTTGTCGATCACTTGCGCGGAAAAGGTATTTCAATTAAAGAAATGGCGCAGGAGAAAAATTCACTTGAAGATGTTTTTATTTCACTGGTAAAAGCAGAGGAGAAAAATTGATGAGAAATGTTTGGATGATGGCTCTGTTTACCCTGCGCGAATCAATATCGAAAAAAGTTTTCATCGCGTTTTCCATTTTCGTTCTTGCAATGCTGGTTGGCGTCTTCTTTGCGGCTTCGTTAGGATTTGGAGACATAGCAAAACAATCTCCACTTGGCGTTGACAAAACGATGATCATGTTTAAAATGGGAACGGCAAATTTTGTGCTCAGTTTCGGTTTTTTACTTTCAATATTTGCATGCGCAAGTTTTATTCCTTCTTTGCTCGAAAAAGGGACGATTGATTTATTCCTTTCAAAACCGGTAAGCCGCGCGCAACTGCTCGGCGGAAAATATTTGGGCGGCTTGCTCATCTTCTTCTTACACATTTTTGTGTTGATTGCGGGCATCTGGATTATTGCCGGAATAAAATTCGATCATTGGGATTTATCATTTTTGCCACTGCTGCTCAGTTCGTTATGCTATTTTGCAATTTTGAATGCCGTGCTGCTGCTTTCGGGTGTGGTTACCAAAAGTCCCGGCATAAGCATGATGCTGGCGTATCTGCTGATGTTCGTAAGTCCGCTGCTTGCAGCCCGCGAAAAACTTTTTCTGTTTATGCAAGGGAAAGATACTCTGAAAGCGATAATAGACGGAATTTATTATGTTTTGCCCAAGCTGCACGAAATTCAAAACATTCCGCAGGCGATTGCAATGGATCAAGGAAGAATAGAGCCGCAAATCTTACTAAGTTCGTTTCTCTTCTTTCTTGTAGTTCTGTACGCCGGATTTTACTTGTTTGAGAAGAATGATTATTGAGTTTTCCATTATTGAAGTAACCTTTTTTTAGTTTGAGAATTTTGGTTGAAGCAGCCCTAAAAAGGCTCAATTTTTTGCATGTTAAGGGTGGAATAATATTTGTTAAACTGAACCGAATTTAATTTTATATGAGAGATACATGAACACTGAACAATTTGAAATAGAAGAACTGATTCGTAACTCTAAAATTGCGAACGAAACCGACGCCATCAATTCCGTAGCCATTATTGGAGCCGGAATTATGGGGCAAGGAATTGCGCAAACCATCGCCGCCGCAGGATTAGAAGTTACCGTTATCGAAAAAGACTCCGATCACCTTGAGACGGGAAAAACCAGATTATCTGAAGATATTGACCGCGAAATTAAACGATGGGCAATTACAACCTCAGAGAAAAAAGCAATTTTTAGCAGAATTAAGTGGTCGCTTAACCTTATGGATGCCGTTGACTGCGAGTTAATTATTGAAGCCGTTGACGAGAACATGGAACTAAAAAAAGCTATCTTTAAACAGCTTGATAGTATTGCCAAAGAAGAAACTATTTTGGTTTCCAACACTTCTACGCTTAGTTTAACAAAAATTGCGGAAGCGACTAATAGAAGAGATAAAATTATCGGCATGCACTTTTTAAACCCCGTTCCCAAAGTTCCGCTGGTTGAATTAGTAAAAGCATTAGACACCTCCAACGACACCGTAGCAAAAATTAAAGAGTTTGCTTCGCGAATCCGAAAAACCGCTGTTGAAGTTTATGAGTACCCCGGCTATGTTACCACACGCGCAATTGTTCCTTTGCTTAATGAGGCGATGTATATTTTACTTGAAGGAATTGCGACCGCAAAAGATATTGATACAGCAATGAAACTTGGCTACAATTTTCAAAACGGTCCGTTAGAAATGGCTGATATGATGGGGCTTGATGAAGTGCTGGCTTGGATGGATACCTTATGGAAAACTCTCGGCGAACCAAGATACCGCGCTTGCCCGATTTTACGGAAACTTGTCCGCGAACGGAAACTTGGCAAGAAAACCGGCGAGGGATTTTATTCATACGATGTAAACGGAAAAATAGAGTATTAGATAAATAATTCTTCCGTTAATTAAAATTCTAAATCATAATCATAATCTTTTTAGATCACTGAAGTTTAGAGTAAGGTTATGAATACGATTAAGATTAACAATTTATTTGGTTTTATAATGAAAGTGAAAATAAGAATATGAAAGTATTAGTTTTAAATTCCGGCAGCTCATCAATAAAATATCAGTTCATTGATACTAAAGAAAAAATTGCCCTTGCAAAAGGCGTTGTCGAACGAATTGGAATGACCGGCGCGGTACTTAGCCACACCAGACACGATGGAAACAACGTACGAATCGTCGCTGAAATATTAGATCATAGCATGGCAATAGAATATGTGCTTGCCGTTATGCTTAGCAGAAATCATGGCGTAATTGATGATAAATCTGATATTGACGCCGTTGGGCATAGAGTAGTTCACGGAGGCGAAACATTTTCCGGTTCCGTTCTAATGACTGATGAAGTGATGAAAGTGCTGCAAGATAATATTGAATTAGCTCCTCTGCACAACCCGCCGAACATTAAAGGTATCCAGGCTGTTACCAGAATAATGCCGGAAGCAAAACAATGCGTTGTTTTCGATACCGCATTTCATATTAAAATGCCGCCGAAAGCGTATTTGTACGGAATTCCCTACGAACTCTACAAGCGCCATAAAATAAGGCGATATGGTTTTCACGGAACTTCTCATCGTTACGTTTCTGAAATCGCCGCTTCAATGCTGGGCAAACCAATTACCGAATTAAAAATTGTTACCGCGCATCTCGGTAACGGATGCAGCATGGCGGCTATTGATAAAGGAATCTCAGTTGATACTTCCATGGGGTTTACTCCGCTTGAAGGATTATTGATGGGAACGAGAGCCGGAGATATTGATCCTTCGGTTATTCTTTATATTATGGGCAAAGAAGGACTCTCGCTTTCTGAAGCCGGAGTTTTGTTAAACAAACACAGCGGACTTATCGGCATTAGCGGTGAAAGTAGCGACATGCGCGAAATTGAATCTGCCGTAGCCGAAGGGAACAAACGAGCCAAATTTGCATTTGATGTTTTCACCTACCGCATTAAAAAATACGTTGGAGCCTACGCAGCAGCAATGGGAGGAATTGACGCTCTTGTTTTTACCGGCGGTATCGGTGAAAATTCCGCTTTGGTAAGAAGCGCAGTCTGCAGCGAACTTGGATTTATCGGCATCGAAATAGACGAAGCAAAAAACAGCGCCAAGCAAAATGATCTTACGAAAGAAGGTTCAAAAGTACACGTTCTCCGCATTCCCACAAATGAAGAACTTGTAATTGCAATGGATACGGCGGAAATTGTAGCCGCACTTTGAGGTACGGTATACATTCGTAATGCTCAAGTAATATTTGGTAGAATATTAAAATATGTTGTAAAAAAAAATCAGAAGTCAAGCTGCGGTACGTTTGTTACAGCGGTAAAGATTTTTTTGCTCCCACTTGCAGTTTTTATATCGCCAATTATTTTCGCCGATTATTTCTTTTTTCAATCAGGTTA
>Ga0172371_10002358_pt1 | contig 29994 bp, 26 predicted proteins | sample Lak12m_FD_114543 | JGI IMG/M metagenome (GOLD analysis project Ga0172371, IMG submission 114543) | Freshwater microbial communities from Kabuno Bay, South-Kivu, Congo - kab_022012_12m | ecosystem: Environmental > Aquatic > Freshwater > Lake | place: Democratic Republic of the Congo: South-Kivu...
GCCTTTAATTTCATACACTTACTAATTTTTAAAATGGATGGTACAAAATAGGACATTTTAACTTTTACGCAGGATAGGACATTTTAACTTTAATTTGACACACCAAGTCCAAAAAATGGACAAAATTCTTAAAGCGTGCTATCTTCAACTTAACCTAAAGACATTAGATTTTTCTTTGCGCTCAAATAAATGACAATAAAGAAGATTTTATATTTTCTGACTTTTTCCATATAAATAGCATTTTTGTGTTTTCAAGCCGGAGTGGTGAAACTGGTAGACACGCAACGTTCAGGGCGTTGTCACCCCTAGGGTGGTGGGAGTTCAAATCTCCCCTCCGGCACAAATGGGTTTAGAAAGTTTATTAGTGCAAAAGTTTCTGCAAGTAAAAACAAAATATAGTTAATTACTTAAACGTTTGCACTTTTAAGCTTTCTAAGCTCTGGAAAGTCAATTTTAATTATTTTAATTTTTTTAGATGACTGAATCAAAAACAAAAAGACCGCGATCTGCTGGGGTAAGGCCCACAGGGGCACACAATAATGTGTCCAGAAGCGCGCCGCGCAAAAGAACCAGAAGTTTTGTGGCGCCGAAAAACCGCGGTCCTGAATTAAACATTATTCCTGTTACCAACGGTAACGGAAACGGTAACGGCCTGAACGGAGTGTCTTTTGGCGCGCCGAACAGTCTCAACGGTTTACCTCAAGAAAGCCCGGACGCCCACGCCCATCCCCATTCGAAGAATTTACGGATTATTCCGCTGGGCGGCCTGGAAGAGGTGGGCCGTAACATGACTTTGCTGGAATACGGCAAGGACATCATTATCATCGACATGGGCCTGCAGTTTCCCGAGGAAGACATGCACGGCATCGACTATATTATCCCCAACTCCCGCTATTTGCGCGACAAGGTGGACAATATCCGCGGTGTCATTGTTTCCCACGGGCACCTGGACCACATCGGAGCGATCCCCCATCACATGAAAGTGCTGGGCAATCCGCCGATTTACACCGGAGCCATGACCAAAGCCATAATTCTCAAGCGGCAGGAAGACTTCAAAGACGGGCCGAAGCTGAAAATTCACGCGGTGACCGACAGCGACTACCTGAAACTGGGAGTTTTTGAAGTGGAATTTTTCCATGTCTGTCACAGCATTCCGGACGCGATTGGCACGGCTATCCACACGCCGGTGGGCACAATCATGCACACCGGGGACTTCAAATTCGACCAGAACCCGATCGGCGACATGCCGACCGATATCGGGCGCATCGCCCATCTGGCCGAGAAAGGAATCATGGCGCTGATGTCGGATTCCACCGATGCCGACAGGCCCGGTTATTCGATTTCCGAGTCGGAAATTAAAGATAACTTTTCTGACATTGTCCAAAAAGCGGAAGGCAAAGTGATTGCCGGAACCTTTTCCAGCTTGCTGACCCGTATCCGCCACATGGTGGAAATCGCCGAACGCTTCGGCCGCAAGGTGGCGGTGGACGGCTATTCGATGAAAGCCAACGTGGAAATTGCCCGCCGCATGGGCTACATCCGGGCCAATAAAGGAACCTTTATCGACATCAAGGAAATCAATAATTATCCGCGCAACAAGATCATTATCATGTGTACTGGCGCCCAAGGCGAGGACAACGCGGTGCTGATGCGGATTGCCAATCAAGAGCACAAATACGTGCATCTTGAGAGAGGCGACACCATTATTTTCTCCTCTTCGGTGATTCCCGGTAATGAACGCACCGTGCAAGCGGTGAAAGACGGCTTGGTGAAGAAGGGCGTCCGAGTGATCCACTACCAAATGATGGACGTGCACTCGGGAGGCCACGCCAAACGGGAAGAACTTAAATTAATGATCAATATTGTCAAACCGAAATTCATTATTCCGATCCACGGCAACCACTATATGCTGCGCCAGCACGGAGAGATTGCCCACCATCTGGGAATGCCCCGCAGCAACGTTCTGATTGGGGAAAACGGGCAAGTGATTGAGTTCGATGCTCACGGGAAGGGAAGAGTGACCCACGAAAAAGTGCCGGCCAACTACGTGATGGTGGACGGCCTCGGTGTCGGCGATGTTGGCAACGTGGTTTTGCGCGAACGCCAGCAGCTGGCCCAGGACGGTATGTTCACCGTAATCGTGGTAATTGACAGCAATACCGGCAAGCAGATTGGCAATGCCGACCTGATTTCCCGCGGCTTCATCTATATGCGCAACAACCAGGAACTCTTGAAAGACGCCCGCATGGAGATCAAAAAAATCATTGAGCAGAAGACCCGGGGTGGTTACCCGATCAATTGGGAGTATGTCAGAAACTCCATCCGCGACGACGTGGGAACCTACTTATTCAACAAGACCCAGCGCCGCCCGATGATCCTGCCAGTGATTATTGAAGTTTAGTATATACTGACTTCGTCGAGCGGCCAGGCGCGCAGCCAGACGCGGCCGACGATCAGATCTGAGGCGACCGGCCCCCAGTATCGGGAATCCGAACTGTAGGGCCGGTTATCGCCCAGAACAAAATATTCGTTGGACTTTAGTTGAATTGTTTCGTCGCCTTTAGTGATATCTCCCGAGGGGAGATATTTTTCATTGAGCGTCATCCCGTTGGGATTTTGGTCGTTAAACACAGTTAATTGCTGGTTTTTGATTTCCAATCTTTCATTGGGAAGCCCGATGATTCTTTTGATAAAATACTGGCTCGGATCTTTCGGATACTTGAAAACGATCACCTCCCCGCGCTGAGGCGGGTGAACCCGGTAGGAAATCTCGTCGATAATCAAATAATTGCCATCCTGAAAAGTCGGTTCCATGCTGGCGCCTTTCACCAAGAAGGGCTGTATCAGATAGGTCCGCACCAAAAAAACAATCACCAGGGAAACGATTATCACCTGGGCAGTCTCCAAGATGCTGGATAGGATAGTGTTTCCTCTCGATGGACACTGAGTTTTTCTGATATTGAGCATTGAGATTATGTGTTATAAAATAAAAAAGCCCGGAAGACACCTGAGTATTCTAACGTATAATTATTTTAGCACCAGTCTATGATCGAGGCGATCAATATTGACAATGTGGTCAGTATGGCCAAGTCCCGCAATCGCGGGATTGACACGGCGCTTTTGCGCAAGGCCTACAACTTCGCGCTCAAGGCCCACCAAGGCCAAAAAAGAAAATCGGGTGAAGGCTACATCCAGCATCCGCTGCACACCGCCTACACTCTGGCCAAAATGGGTATGACCAGCGAGACTATCGCTGCTGGGTTATTGCACGACGTTCCAGAGGACACCCAGTACGACTTGGACAGCGTCAAAGAAAATTTCGGCGAGGAAATCGCCTTTTTGGTGAGCGGCGTAACCAAAATCAGCAACGTGCGGCTGAGCGAGGAAAGGGCCAAAACCAGCTGGGAAAAGGACAAAAACGAAGACATAAAGACGGTGATGGATGAGAAGGATTCGGAAGAAACCCAAAAAACCAACCGCGACATCGTCTATATGGAAAATCTACGTCGGATGGTGCTGGCGATGGCGGCCGACATCCGGATTATTTTGATTAAGCTCTGTGACCGGCTGCATAATATGCAGACTTTGGATGTCTTGCCGCCCAACAAACAGTACCGTATCGCCAAAGAGACCATGGAAATCTATGCCCCCATTGCCAACCGGTTGGGAATCGGGGGAGTCAAAGGGATGCTCGAGGACCTGGCTTTTGCCTACGTGCTGCCGAAAAAATACCGCGAAATTGAAAAAATGACCCGGGGACAATTTCGGGAGAAGGAAAAAGCGGTGGCCCGTGCCATCGAGGATATCCGGGAAGTTTTGGGCGCCGAGGGCGAGAAAATCACCGACATTCACGGCCGGGCCAAACATCTTTACAGCCTCTATTTGAAATTGCTGCGCCATCACATGAACATCGCGCGCATCTACGACTTGGTGGCCCTGCGCATTATCGTGCCGGAAGTGGCCAACTGCTATGAGACCCTTGGCATCATCCATAAACATTACCGGCCGTTGATTGGCCGCATCAAGGACTATATTTCCCTGCCCAAGCCCAACGGCTATCGCAGCCTGCACACCACCGTTTTCGGTCCACTCAAAGAAATCATCGAGATTCAGATCCGCACCCCCCAGATGCACTACGAAGCCGAATTCGGAATTGCCGCCCACTGGATCTATAAGGAAGACCGCAGCTTCTACAGCTATTTCATCCCTCACAACCAGCCGGCCCGTCACATCAACCTGAAAGAGCTGGAGTGGGTCAAACAGCTGGAAAGCTGGCACAACGAAATCGGGGGCGACTCGAAAGAATTTTTCCGCAGCCTCAAAATTGATTTTTTCCAAGACCGCATCTTTGCCTTCACCCCCAAGGGTGACGTAATTAATCTGCCGGAGGGTGCCACCCCGGTCGATTTTGCCTACTCGGTGCATTCTGAGGTGGGCAATTCCTGCATCGGTGCCAAAGTGAACGGCCAAAAAATGCCTTTGGATTACAAGATCAATAACGGTGAGGTGGTGGAAATCGTCACCAACCGTTCCAAGAAAAACCCCGATCGTAAATGGCTGGAATTCATCAAGACCAGTCAGGCGCGCAGCCGGATCAAGCAGTGGCTGCGCCGCAACAGCCGCAGCGGACTGAAGAAAACAGTCTGATCTCCCGTGGAACGGAATGATCTTTTTTGAGCTGCGGCCCGATAGTCCTCGCTTCAAAAAAATTATTCCGTTCCACGGGATCAACTAGATAATATACTCAATGATTTTTTCGAGAAGAAAAACCCGGCCGCTTGTTCCGAGGAAGAGTATGGTTCGCCAACCCCGGCCGCCTTCCTGGAAGACTTTTAAGACGCAAAAATCCCGGGCCCGCCGGCCGGTGTTGAGCGTCCGTACTCCGCGGCTGGTGGTTTCCGAGGTGCGCCTGATCTTGCTTAAACTCGCCTACAACGCGCTTTTTCTGCTGCTAGCCGTCGGCATAGTTTACTTTTTGTTTTTTTCCGAGTGGCTCCAAATTGGCAAAATCTTGGTGGAAGGCAACAAAACCATCGACAGGAGATTGGTTCTCGACGTGGTGGAGCCCTATCTGCACAAAAAAATATTTTACATTTTTCCTTCCAACAATTTTTTCTTTATTCCCACCTCCCGAATCGAAAACGAAATTTTGGCCGATTTCAAACGGGTCGGATCAGTCAAAGCCGAACGGGGCTTTCCCAATTCACTGGCCATCCGGGTGGAAGAGAAAAAGGCCGTTTTGCTTTTTTGCGGCAATGGCGGTTGCGTTTGGGTGGATGAAGAGGGAGTGGCCTATAATAAAAGTTCCTATGCCGAGGCGCTGGCGGACAGCGGGGAAGTGGTGATTGTTCAGGACAATTCCAACAGCAGCCTGGAGGTCGGCCGGGCGGTGACCACTGCTGCCTACGTGGACTACGCCAACCGTCTGTGGCACTTGTTTCCCGACAAAATCGGCAAGGAGTTGACCTGCCTCTCCACTCCGCTGTCCTCTGCCCAAGAAATCCGGGCCAACACCAGGGAGGGTTTTCTGGTCTATTTTGACACCAATGCCGACTTGGATCACAGCTTGGCGCTGCTGCGCAAAGTGATTGACGAAGAAATTGCGGGCAAAGGCGGTCAGACCGCCTGCCTGGACTATATCGATCTACGAGTGACGGACCGGGTTTTCTACAAAGTGAAAGACAATTGCGGCGGAGAGAATGCCCAAAACAACAACGGCGAGAATCCGTCGGCGGAAAATCCAGAGAGTGCGGACAACCCAAACAATCCCGACCAGCAAGCGCAACCGGCCCCAGACAGCCAGTCCAAATCGACCAGCTCCCCAAAAAACAAAAACAAGAAAAAGAAGAAAAATTAGCTTTCTCTTCCCAAAATTATTTTTCGTGATGAAAATAGAAGCATGAAAAAATCCGAACTACTTTTCAACTCATTTCTGGTTCCGCTGGACTACCTGATGATTGTGGCCGCGACTCTTTCGGTCTACCTGCTGCGCTTCTATTTCAACCCGATTGTGGAGAGCTACCCGCTGCTCTACAGCCTGCCATTCAATGAATATCTGGTGATTGTTCTGGTTTCGGCCGTAATCGTGGTGGCAGTCTATGCGATCGAGGGTCTTTATTCAATGAAAGTGACCCGCAGCCTACTGAAAGAATTCATCAAAATCTTCACCGCCTCCTCCACCGCCTTGGTGATTTTCATCATCATCGCGTTTTTAGATCGGGAGCTGCTCTCCTCACGTTTTATTTTCCTGGGCAGTTGGTTCTTGACCATAATTTTGGTGGCGGCCGAGCGGACGGTGGCCCGCCTGCTGCAGCGAAAAATCGCCAAATGGCGGGGCACCGGCATCCACCGGGTGCTGATCGTTGGCCGCAACGAAATTTCCGACAAAATCATCCGCTACTTGCGCAGCCACCGCGGCCAGCCCTACCGGATCACCGGCCGGCTGGCGGACATCAGCCACGAAAAGCTGCTCAAATATAAAGATCGCATTGACGAAGTGATTCAGTGCGACCCCACCCTGCAAAATTCTCAAGCCAACCAGCTGGCCCGTTTCTGCGAACTCAACCGCATTGATTTCAAATACGTCCCGAACCTGTTCGCCGCCCGGGCCACCAACATCGAGATTCGCAGCCTGGCGGGATTTCCGGTGGTGGAAATCAAGCGCACGCCGCTCGACGGCTGGGGGCGGGTAATCAAGCGACTTTTTGATCTGGTAGTTTCCACCTTAATGCTGATCGTTTTGTCGCCGGTGTTTTTGGTAATAGCGATTTTGATTAAATTGGATACCGAAGGGCCGGTGTTCGAAAGACTGAAAAGGGTGTCCCAGGGAAAGGATTTCAGAATGTACAAATTCCGCTCGATGATCAAAAATGCCAAGTATATGAAGAAAGATATGATGAAGCTCAACGAAAGAAAAGACGGCCCGCTTTTCAAACTGAAAAATGATCCCCGCGTCACCAACTTCGGTTGCTTTCTACGCCGTACCCGCTGGGACGAATTTGCCCAGCTGATCAACGTGTTCAAGGGGGAAATGAGCTTTGTGGGCCCGCGCCCCCACGAGCCGGAAGAAATTGCCCAATACGAAGACCGCCACCGCAAAGTGCTTCAAATAAAATCCGGCATCACCGGCATGGCCCAGGTTTCCGGCAGTTCCAAACTGAGCTTCGACGACGAAGTGGGCCTCGACACCTATTACATCGAAAACTGGTCCCTCAAACTCGACTTCGTGATTCTCGCCAAAACCTTTCTCATCTTTTTGAAGCGCGACAAAAACGCCTGCTAAAAGCTTGCTCTAAGCGATAAATCGGGGTAAAATTAAAATAATTGAACAGGCTAAATCCACCTTAATGAAAGGTAAAATGCCCAAGAATTTCGCTCCGCTTTTCTGGTTTTTGGATTATAAAAAACTGGATCTCGAAGAAGACAAGCACTTGATCGTTCATCAAGTGCTATCCTATGGAACCATGGACGACCTGCGGGAGCTGTTCAAAATTTACGGCTTCAAAACCGTTCGGGAAGAATTCAAAAAACCCAAACCCGGCCTGTACCAGCCGAGCGTCTTGGCGTTTTGCCAGTATATTTTGGGAGTAAATAAACTGGATAAGCAAAAATATTTAAAGAACGTTTATGCGGCTTCATTTCGAGGCGCTCGATCCAGGTAGAAAAATTGTTTTTGAAAAACTGGCCTCCTTCAAGAAGCAAGGCTATCTGGCCGGCGGCACTGCTTTGGCTCTTCAATTGGGCCACCGAATTTCTTTTGACTTCGACATTTTCTGCGAAAAGGAAATTTCCAACTCGATAATTCTCAAAGCAAGGAAGGAGTTTTCTATCAAAGAAACCCTGGTTAACAGTAAGGAAGAATTTACTTTCAACGATAAAAACGGAGTCAAGGTTTCTTTTATTTACTATCCGTTCGACTTGGGCCGGTTTTTAATTGAAAATCCCGAAGGTATGAATCTGCTTTCGGCGAAAGGGATCGCGCTGGTCAAGGCCTACACGCTGGATCGGCGGGGAAGTTGGCGGGATTACGTTGATCTGTATTTCATTCTGAAGAGCAAGACAATCAATTTGGAGACAATAATCAAAGAAGCAAAAAAAGTCTACCGGGGAATTTTTTCCGAAAAACTTTTCTTAAGCCAATTGATTTATTCCGATGATATCAATAGAGAAGAAGCGACAGAAACAAAATTCCTCGGAGAGAAAGCAACCCTCAAGCAGGTCGAAAATTATTTCAAGAAGGAAATCAATAATTATAATTTCGGCACCCACGTCATCCTCAAAAAACCCTGATCCAAAACAATGTTAAAAATAACATAAAAAAGAATTATGAGTAACCCGTTTGAGCGACAAAACAATCCGGCCAAAGAGGCCGAACAACAAAAAAGGGAAAAATTTAACGAAGTTCCAGAAGCAGAGCAAGTGGAACGATATATGAGGCTGGCTGATTTGTTTAAGCAAGACTCAGTTTTCAACGACTTTTTTGAAAACGCCTATAAATATCCCGACAGAGTTCCGGTGGAAGGGAAGAGCGCCCAAGAAGTTCACGAAATTCTGAATTATATGAGGAATGGCGCCCTGTTCATTAATGCTGTATTAGATTTTTTTCTCCAAATTAAAAAAAGAGAGGCACAAACTAAAAACGCCTTCGAACAATCAAAATCAAACCTAAAATCCAGTTTTGGAAGGGGGTCATTCACGGAAAAGAATTTCGGGAAAATCAAATCCAGGGAGCTTCTAGACGCTTTTCGCTTTTCTTTGGAAGCATTCGTTCGATATGGAGAGAGCCTGGGCCGCCGACCAGATATCCAAGAAAATGAAATAAATAGTTATTTGGAGGACTTTGACTATATTCTCGAGGTAGTCAACAGATATCGATAGCTGATCGTTATTCCCCCGAGACAAAACACCGACTGGAGGAAACCCGCTCAGCTATTGACAAAAGCGTAAGTTGGAAGTATCAATATGGGTTGAAAATTTAGAGATTAAATCAACTTGCAAGGAGGAGCGACTCATGGGAACTAAATGGCTGGTTGCATTGTTGATCACTGGAGTAGGTTGGAGTCTTACCGCTTGGCTGGTTGGTTGTTGCCGGGGTGCTATCGGAAGATCGGACTTGTTCAATGGCGTAATTATTTTCTGCGTAATGCTTTTCGTCGCGGTCGCCGGATTTTGGGCAAGCCCATATTTGGGATTCATTCTCGGTGAAAAAGTCCAAGACGGGATCGACCCAATCCATTGAATATCAATCTTCAATAACCAAGCCGCTGGCGTAAAAACCCAGCGGCCCTTTGTTTGTAAAAATAAATTATCGGAGTTAAAATTAACGGAATAATTTAAAATCTTAAAATAAAAAAATGGCTAACGCCTTTGAAGGATTAATTAATCAGAAAGTCAAAGTAACAACTGAAAAAAAAGAAAAAATTGAAGGTGAAGGTCTCTACGATCTTCTAAACGGTGACGACCGGTCAGCCTACATCGCAGGAGAATATTTTAAGATATATGACCCCGAAGGATTATCAGAAAAAATATTAAAAGGGAAAAAACTTAATCCTGCAGAAATAGACCAATCAATGAGATTCAGAGAAGAAATTGATGGTATGAAAAAAGACTTGGAAAGAGTTTTCGATTTAATGAAACAGGGAAACTTGCTTCAAGACCTTGCAACTTATCAAAAATACTTTAGCGATATCAGGAAAAGGGTCGGGGCTTCGAATATGAACAAGGTGATTTCTTTCGAAGATTTGGTAGAAGCCAGGATTTTTGAGGAAAGATCTTTTGGCCAGTTAAAAACGAGTCTAGAGAATTACCAGAGCCAATTAGACAATCTTAAAACCAAAGATTCGAAGTTGGATAAATTAGTTGATCGCTATGAAATTTCTCGATACGAGTTAGGTAAATTGATGAAAATTTCAAAGAAGGTAGAGCTAGAGAAAGCAGTTGAAGAACTGGTTGATTCAAAAATCAGCCGGCTTAGACTAATTCGCGGATTTAATGCAAGAACCTTGGTAAGGGAAATATTAGATGAAGTAACCCAAGAAAACCGGTCGCTTATTAAAGAAAGGGTTAATATCGCGAACAATTTAAGGGATATTTTTGAAAGTACTCCGGAGATGAGTGACTTGATTGAGAATAATATTTCAAGGATTTTGGGGCAAGTGCAAGACAAAGTGAGAAAAGATCTTACTTTTAAAGAAGCTCGAAGTCTTTACGAAACCACTGAGCCATCAATTGATGAAGAGTTCGGCGGGCAAGAAGCCGAGGACAAAGTTGCTGCTTTTTGGGGAGAAAAATTCAGGGTCCAAAAAGCGGAAGAAGCGGCGGGGAGGCCTTTGTCTGAAAGCGAAGTCGATAATTTTTGGAGTGGAGTTTCTAATGCTCAATTAGCAAGTTATCAAGACGAATGCTTCAATTTATATAAGAAAGATTTCAAAAACAGAAAACTCGAACCTTCTAAAAATCAAGGCTCTTGGTACGATCGCGTAGTTAATATTGTCACATCAATTTTGGTAGGTAAAACTTTAGATAACGTAGGTCCGAACTGCAGAAGTAGAATGAGGAGAGTAAAGTAAAGTGAAGTAAAGTAACATTCTTCCTGTATCCGTCCCTTGGCTAGCAATTCTTTTAAGGGGCCTTGTAAGGATGGCCAGTTGGATTTTGCTTGAAATTCCTAACCCGGTCAAACGCGGTTTGGTTGGCTGGATCAAGTATTTTATCATGGATTTCTTGCCCGTATTTGACGAAAATGTTGTCCGAGATTGATTCTTTGAGATCGTTTACCAGTCGTTCGTTGTTGGCTACCCCAACCCATTTGCCACTCTTAGCCAGTGCTTCACGAGCGACGGGGTCATCAAAGGTCTGGGTGTTGATTTGATTAAATTCAATAGGGCGCATGTCTTTAACGTATTTTCCCATGATACTAATCCTCTCGTCTTCTGAAGCATCCCGCCATTTACCCGTTACTTGATCAAAAGCTACGAAACCAATCTGGGCCAGATTGTGTGACTTTCTTCCTTCAACTTCCGCCGCCCGCATTCCATGGAAAACCTCTTCTTCGGAAGCCCTATCTTTTAACTCATCAACCGCCATTTTTCTAATTGTTTGGTTAAATCGCTTTAAAGCTTCTTCATTGCCTGCTTGCTTTAACGCGTTCAAGGTCATTCCCTCTAAACTCTGAGCCATCTCGTCAGTATTGAAACTCTTGATCATTTTTTGCATTAAATCGCCGAAATATTTTCCTTGTGAGGCTATTTTTCGCAACAAAGCAATTTGCATTGCGCGGTCACCGTCGCCACGGCGAAGCATTGCTACCATTTGTTCAGGAGTTAGTTTCATCTTATCGATCAACTCATCTGCTTTCTTTACTCTTCTTTCTTTTTCTTCTTTTACTTCAATACTGTCCCACCAATCTTCTCGCTTCTTTTTGGGAGCAAGTTTTTTCGCGTCCTCGAGATAACTCCTGCCTTGTTGGCTAACCAGATAGTCACCCACTCCATGCATTGCCCGAGCCGTGATGTCTGAAACAATACTGTTTGGATTATTCTCGTCTTGTTCTGCCTCATCTTCAGAGGCTTTGGTTGCAATTCCCTTTGCCCAATTGGTAATTTGATTTTTTAGATCCTCTTTTTCTTTAGGATCTGACGCGGCACGATATTTAATGCCCAAATCTTTTAATTGTCGATTCGCATCGTCTAAATCAATTTCTGCATTAGTTGCGGCCATTTTCTCATCCCTTCTTTTGCGGCCAGAAGTCAAGCTAACCGTATCTCTGGCGAATTCTCGTAAAGATGCTTCGGTCTCTTCGTAATAATTGTCTTTGCTTTGGTTCCAAACTTTGGCGAATTCTTTCTTTAGTGTCTGTGGGGTTGCCATTGCGAAACCTTTTCGCATGCGTACCATCCACTTGTCTTTCGATTTCATTTTATTACCCAAAGCTTTCATTTGCTCCTCTTTTTGTTTAGCTACATCAACCTCGCCGCGTTTTTCGGCTAAAATTTTCTCTTTTCGCAGATCTTGGTATTTATTTTCTCTCGCGCCTTGCCGCCATTTCATTGTCCACTGGTTAATGCGGCCGGTTACTCCCATCGCGTAGCCAAAACCGCCCAGCAGGCGACCGGGCAAGCGCATGGTGCTGTTGATGAGGCTGTCGATGCTTTTAGCGCCTTTGATGCCGAATTGGTTGGCGATGAGGATACCGGCCCAAATTGTGACGACGACAGTGACCATCTCCATAATGAGATTCATATTTTTTGCCAAGAGCTCGAAGAAAAAAGATTTTAAGTTGCTGTCGCCACTGGGTATACCGGTGCCTATTTGACTAAACTTGGAGGCATTGGTCACGGTAGCGGACAACTTTATTGCGAGCCAGAGAAAGAAGATTAGTATTGGTCCGGTGAAAGCATATTTAGTCAAAGACTCAACCCATTGATTCCAGTATTTTTCCGTCTGAGGCAGAATACTGAAAAGGAAAGCGACGGGGGTCAAAATCAGCAGAATCCAAAGAACAATGATTCGAATGGTTAGGATAATCGTAATGGTGATCAGAGTGACGATGAGGGCGAGGGAAATCACGATTAAACCGCCAATTTTGGTTATTTGGGAAAGCGCTGAAGCCACGGTCTGGGCCAGGAAAGTGAGTGCCTCACCAAAAATGCTGTCGATCTGATTAAATGGTCGGCCTGCTTCGAAGCCAGTTTGTAATTTATCCAATATTTGAGTGGCAGGGTTAAATTTTCCGCTAGAATTTTTTATACCGTCCCACACCGTGTACATAATTACTTGAGAAAAGTCGATTACCAATCCCGCCAACACCAAACCGAAGTTGGTGAGCAAGGCGGCGATAACCAGTTTAGTAAGTAGGACGCGAGTATTGGAACTGCCAAACATGGCTTTGATGGCGATGTAGAGCAAGACAAATAGATAGAGCATGTTGCAGAGATTGGCCAAAAGTTGAGCCGAACTTCTAACAAAATCTTTGGTGGTGAACCCGCCCAGTCCCTCTTTGCCGCCAACAAAATTCGGATCGAGAATTATCTCCAACATTTTTTCGCAAAGGGAAGTCAGGCTCCATAAGATTGAATAGACCATCCAAAGCACCAGATAGATTACGGCTAGGATAGATTTAATAATATATCCAGCTAGTTTGCTAATAAGGCTTAAGAAAAATCCCGGCGAGCCAGGTGGCGTGGCGAGTACTCCATTCTTGACAAAACCATCTATGATATTTGAAGTGTCGACGGTTTGAATATCGCCGGTTTTGGTCCAGCCGGCACCGCTAAATATAAGTTCATCCAGCTTTGTCTGGGTAACCCAGCTGAATACACCGTTTGGATCTAAAATTCCCAAAACCGGTTCCATAGCGGCTTTGGAAGTATTGCTGGTAATAAAAGCCTCTTTATTCCCAGCTTGAAAAAGTCCCGAATTTATCTGAAGCGGCGCAAGAATCAATAGCAGTGAAGCCACCAAAGCTATTAAGATTCCTTTTAAGTTTTTGAATTTTCCGAACAAACTTTTCATTTTTGTCTTTTTATTGGCTACGCCGCCACTCCGTATCCCGACTCTTTGTCCAGGGGAAAGGCTTGAACCTGGTTGGGTTTCTGAGCGGTTCCTAACCTATTCATAACCTGCTCGTAGGATTGTTTATTCTTCTTCAGCCGGTCGGCCAGACTGATAACATTTTGGTTATTATCCACTTTTTTGCTTTCAGCTTGCCGGCGGGCTTTGGCGGTGGCGCGCCAGAGCATCAGGACTGAGAAAGTTTCCAGTGGCAGGAAATTTAGGCCAGGAACCAGTTCGACGGCGGCTAAGCCCCAGTACCAATAGATAATTCTGGCGGCCAATTTATACTTTATCCTGCCTCGGAAAAGGGTACCATAGATCAAAATCGGCTTAGCCACGAACTTTACTATCAGGCCAACGATCGGGATGGGGTCAACCACGTCAATCAGGATGGCCAAAATCAAGAGATAGGGGAAAGAGGAAGTGTCGCCTTCCTCAATTTCTTCCCGGATCTCACCGCCGATGGCCAAAGACCGCGCCAAGGCTCGCAGCAGATTGCCTTTTTCCACTTCTTTAATGGCGCCGGCAATTTTCTGGCCGCGGCCCGCGCCTTGCGTTTTATCCCAATCTTCTATTTGTTTTCGATATTTGGGGTCAATGTATCTTTCGGCTGGGCCAAAAATCCTTTCTTTTGGCCGAAAAGCCAAAACTTTCTCAACCATTTTTTCGTTTGAGTTTTATTGATGTAATAATAGTATTAAAATAACACTCTGTCATCATTAACATCTGACTTCCGTTATGGCGAAGAACTTTGTCCACTTGCACGTCCACTCCCACTATTCACTTTTAGATGGGGTGGCCAAAATCGGGGAGCTGGTGAGGAAGGCGAAAGAGCTGGAAATGCCGGCATTGGCGATCACTGACCACGGGGTCATGTATGGGGCGATTGAATTCTACGACAAATGTCGGGAGGCGGGAATCAAGCCGATTATCGGAGTGGAGGCCTATATAACCGGAGACCGTTTCGACAAAGGGAGCAACGGCAAGGTGGAAAAACCCTGCCACCTGGTGTTGCTGGCCAAAAACGAAGAAGGCTATCGTAATCTGCTCAAAATCACCAGCATCGCCCATTTGGAAGGCTTCTACTATAAACCGCGGATTGACTGGGAGGTTTTGCGGAAATATTCCGGCGGGCTGATCGGGCTGAGCGCTTGCGCGGCCGGCGAAGTCCCGCGCCTGATCGAGCTCAAAAGATTCGACCAGGCTTTGGACAAAATCAAGGCCTATCAGGAGGTTTTCGGCGCCGAAAATTTTTTTCTGGAGCTTCAGCCGCACACTCAGTACGCGGGCCTCAACGAAAAATTGAAAGAGTTTTCTCTGAAAACCGGCGCGCCGATGGTCGCGACCTGCGATATCCACTACGTCAAAGCCGACGACAAAGAGGCCCAAGATGTCCTGCTCTGCGTGCAATCGGGCAAAAAAATCGATGACCCCGACCGGCTGAGCTTGCGGGAGTTCGATTTGCATTTCAAAACGGCCGAGGAAATGCGCTCGGCTTTTTTGGACGTGCCGGAAGCAGTCGACAACACCCTGAAAATTGCCGGCCGGTGCAATCTGAAGTTGGAACTGGGTAAAACTTTGTTGCCGGCCTTTCCCACCCCGCGAGAAATAAGCCCCGACGATTATCTCTGCGAACTTTGCGAAGCGGGGGCCAAAGAGAAATACGGCTTGGGAATTAAAGAACTGCCGGCGGAAATTCAGGAGCGCTATCAATTTGAAGTCGAGACAATCCAAAGAATGGGCTTTTCTTCTTATCTGCTTATCGTTCAAGACTATATCAACTGGGCCAAGGGGCAGGGAATTGTGGTAGGCCCGGGTCGCGGATCGGCTGCCGGCAGTTTGGCTTGCTATCTTTTGGGGGTCACCTCCATTGATCCGATAAAATACAATTTGCTTTTCGAACGATTCCTCAATCCTGACCGGATCAGCATGCCGGATATTGATTCGGACTTCGCCGACGACCGGCGCGACGAAGTGATCGAGTACGTGGCCCAGAAATATGGGCGGGAGCAAGTGGCCCAAATCATCACTTTTGGCACCATGGCGGCCCGCGCTTCAGTGCGCGACGTCGGCCGGGTGCTGGGCTATCCCTATGAACTATGCGACCGGACGGCCAAGATGATCCCCATGATGACCAATTTCAAAGAGGCGCTGGAAATCGCCCGTGACCTGCGGGAACTTTATGAAAAAGACCCGGCCATCACCCGTCTCATCGACTTGGCCAAACGGCTGGAGGGAGTGGCGCGTCACGCCTCCCGCCACGCTTGCGGAGTGGTGATCGCCCCGGATCGGCTGGACAGTTTCGCCCCGTTGCAATTCGCCAGCAATGAAGACAAAACCGTGATCACTCAATACGAAATGAAATCAGTGGAAAAAGTCGGCCTGCTGAAAATGGATTTCCTGGGGCTCAAGAACCTCACCTTGATTCAAAAAACCATTAACATCATCCGCCGCCGCCATAAAATCGAAATTGAACTGGAAAAAATCCCCCTGGACGATTCCAAGGCTTTTGAACTTTTTCAAAAAGGGGAGACCACCGGCTTCTTTCAATTCGAATCTTCCGGCATGCGCCGTTATCTCAGAAAATTGAACCCGACTTCTTTTGAAGACATCATCGCCATGGTGGCTCTTTATCGCCCGGGGCCGCTCAACTCCGGCATGATCGATGAGTTTATCGCCCGGAAGCACGGTCTCAAAGAAACCAACTACAGCCACCCTTCCATGAAAGAAGCTTTGAAAAACACCTACGGCGTGATTGTCTACCAGGAACAGGTGATGCAGCTGAGCAAAGACATGGCCGGTTTTACCGGTGGGGAAGCGGACACCTTGCGCAAAGGAATGGGTAAAAAAATCGCCGAGCTGATTTTGAAATTGCGGGAAAGCTTTGTGAAAGGTTGCGGGAAAAACGGCATCAGCCAAAAAATTGCCGAAAAGACCTTCACCGATATGGAAAAATTTGCCGAGTATGGTTTTAATCGCAGCCACGCAGCCTGCTACGCCATGATCGCTTATGAAACCGCCTACCTTAAGGCCAATTATCCCGCTGAGTTTATGGCCGCCCTGCTCACCGCCGACCAAAACGACACCGACCGGATTGCCATCGAAGTGGAAGAGTGCCGCCAGCTGGGCATTCCGGTGCTGCCACCCTCAGTGAACAACAGCTACCGGGGCTTCACGGTGGTGGAGGAAGGCGGGAAAATTTTGATCCGCTTCGGTCTGATGGCCGTCAAAAACGTGGGCGAAAACATTGTTCAGGTAATCGTGAAGGAGAGGAAAAACCAGGGAGCCTACCAAAGCATCAGCGATTTTTTACGCCGCGTGCAGGACAAAGATTTGAATAAAAAATCATTGGAAAGCTTGATTCGGGCCGGCGCTCTGGATGAGCTGGGAGAAAGAGGGCAGCTGCTTTCTAATCTCGATCGCCTGTTGCTTTTTCACAAACAGCAAATGAGCGATGCGGCCCGGATGCAGTCCGGGTTGTTCGGGGCGGAAGCTCAGGAACTGAGCCTGCTGAGCGCCCCGCAAATTCAGGAGGAGCAGAAATTGGCCTGGGAGCGCGAACTGCTCGGCCTGTTTGTTTCCGGCCACCCGCTCAACGGCTACCGCGATATGCTTTTGGAATATACTGTCCCCATCAGCAACATCAGCCACAAAGACGACCGCCGCGACATTCGCATCGGCGGAGTGGTTGGCGCCCTCAAGAAAATTTACACCCGCAGCAATGACCTGATGGTCTTCGCCGAGTTGGAGGATCTGGCCGGCAAACTGGAGGTGATTGTTTTTCCGCGCACCCTCGAGGACAGCAAAGAGCTTTGGTTCTCCGGCGCCAAGCTGGTCACCGAAGGCAAAGTGAGCACCAAGGACGACAGCATCAAAATTTTGGTGGAAAAAGTTTATCCAGTCTCGGACTTTGCGAAATTGGTGGAGGAGGGGAGCATGCCCAAACAATTTGTGAGCGCCCGCAAAGAGAGAAATCGCAATTATCAGGGAGAAAATAATAATTTTGCGCCTCCTTTGCCTCCGGTTGATTCAGTAAATCCGCCAGAAAGTGGCCAAAACGGATCCGCTGAAATCATTCCTTTCGGAAAACTCTACCTGTTTTTGGACAACACTTTGAATCTGGAAATTATCGTGCCGCGGTTGAATTTGATTTTGGGCGGGTCGGCCAAGGGAGACGTGGCGGTAACTTTAAAAATCAAAAATACCCAAAATAATTCCGAGAAGGAGCTTCAAACCAACTTCTTAATAAAATTTACCGATAACTTAAAAAGACGGTTGGAAGAGATTTTGGGAACGGACCGATTAAAATGGTCAGAGTAGTGCTTTGTTGGCGGAATGTTTATTTTTTGCTCTGCGGCCCGATAGTCCTCGCTCAAAAAACAAACATTCCGCCTTCAAGATAAAAAATATTCGATTATGAACCTATATATTAAACCTAAAAAAGTAGAGCGACTGGGCGGGTTTCTGCAGGGGAAGATGAAGAAAAGTTTTCTTTGGCGGGCCATTGATGCCGGACAAGTGGGCTCAGTATACAATGAGCTCACTTTCCAATTGAAAGAATTGAGAGGAAGCCAGTTTGTGTCTTGGTTTAATCACACAATAAAGATAAAAGTAAACTCCTCGGCCCAAAAACAAGAAATTATTTTGAAAAAGCAATATATTTTAGGAGAGATGGAAAAAAGAGGAATTAAGGCTAGAGAAATTAAAATTATTTTTTATTGACATTCATGCTTCACTTAAAAGAAAAACCGACCTTAAAAGATTTTCAGGAATACGTAAAGAAATTAGAACTTGAACGGGGGTTTATCCAAGAAACAGTTTTACATAAATGTCTTCTCTTGGGGGAAGAGCTGGGAGAGTTGAATAAAGCGGCGAGAAAGGAGCTCAAATTATTAAAAATCGACGGCAAATCAAAGACCACTAAAATCGGCGAGGAACTGGCCGACATAGTAATCATTATTTGTACTATCGCGAACAGGCTAAATATAGATCTTGAAAAAGCGTTTAGGGAAAAAGAGGCAATAAACAAAAAAAGAATTTGGAAATAGCCTATCTCTGTTTGAAATTATATAAACAACAGCGAGAGTGCTGCTCCGATGATCAAAAACGGCCCGAAAGGGAGGGCGGTTTTCATTTTGGCCCGGCCGAAAACAATCAGGGCAATTCCCACCACCGCGCCGATTTTGAAGGCCAAGAACAGCGCCACCGCCGTTTTGAAGATTCCCAAAAACATCCCCAAAAGAAAAACCAGTTTTACGTCTCCCATTCCCATCCAAGTTTCCTGGCTCAGATAAACAATCAAGAAAAAAATTCCGGCCGCGGCCAGCCCGGCCGCCAAGCCGGACCCCGTGCGCGAGCCGAAAATCAAAGCGGACCAGTGATGCTGGAAGTGAATGATTGAAGTGTAAAAAGCGCCCGGCTCGAAGCCGAGAAAGGCCGAAACATTTACCGGCAAAGATCCCGAAGCCAGGTACTTCTTGCTGAGCCCGGCCACTTCCAAAATAAAAAATTGATTTTTGGTAGACAGCGCTCCCGCCAAAAGTAAAATATCTGCCAAAAAATTATAAATCAAAACGAAAGCCACTCCCATCCAAGTGAAGGAATCCGGAATCAGCATGAATTTTATGTCATAAACCAGAATAGCGATCAAAACCGACAAGACGAAAAACAAAAAAATCAATTCCCCGAACTTCAGATTTTGGTCCAATCCAAGCAGGGAAGGGGCGGCTCCCAATTTTGCCAGGACTGTCATCGCGCCGGCCAAGCCAAAGTAATGGCCGAGCCAATCATTAATCCGATTGCCCATCACCAGGTGGGCTGCCAGCAAAAAAGTGATTCCGGTGAGCATCTCAACCAACGGATATTGGACACTGATGGATTTCCGGCAGTGACGGCATTTTCCCCGCAGCAGCAAGTAGCTGAGCATCGGAACGTTGTCATACCAGTTGACAGGTTTTTTGCATTTGGGGCAAAAAGACCGCCCGCCCAGGCTCTTGTTTTTCTCGGCGCGGTAGACCACCACGTTCAAAAAACTCCCCACCACCAAACCGAGCGCCAACGACAAAATATATATTTCCATAAACTTAAGCTTAAAGCCTAAATTTGGGATTCAAAAATTTGTCCCGCCACAAGGGCGGGACAGGTGGTGAGGTACAGTTAATAATTAGTTAAGAATGTGTTAAGAATTGGCTTGACTATCTGAATTTTAGTGGGAGATTGGCGACAAGGAAAATTTAAGGAGGCGAAAATGAACCTTTCAGGAAATTTGGAGCGCTTGAAATTCGTCTTAATCCACCATCGCGGCGGACCAGATTTTGGAACCGGACAGTTTTGGATAGGGAAGTGCTGCGTGAGCAACAAAGAGTTTGAACGATTTTGGCCAGACCGCTCGCGCCCCGCTTTCGCCCGCCGCGACAAGTCATCCGTCCAAACCTGAGGGGACCTTTCTTCGTCCCCTCCTCTTTATCAATTGACAATTTCAATAAAAAAGTTAAACTTTAGATATACTTAAAGTTTAACTTAATTCAATGGAACCCCAAATAATCGGCATCAAACAACTGCATAAAGAATTAAAAAAAATTTCCATGAAAGCGCAAGCCGGCCAATCCTACATCGTGGTAAAAAATTCCCGACCAGTATTTAGAGTAGAACCGTTTGGGAAACTTAGGCCCAAATACACCATCAAAGATCTGGAGAAGATAAGATTTAAGAGCGATGACAAGAATTTAAGTAAGCATATAGATAAAATTTTATACGGCTAATGAAAACTTTTGATTCAAATATTTGGATTGCTTATTTTCACGAGGGGGATAGCCAGCACAAAAAAGCTCTGGAATTGTTTAAGTCGTCCAAATATCCTATCGCAATATCCGAATACGTTATTGTGGAGACCTGCAATATTCTTTTATCAAAGGCCACAAAAAAAATTGCTGATTTGTTCTTACAATTTGTTTTAGACAACGAGGATATAGTTCTTTTTTTGTCCGACGAAAGCTTATTTTCTGAAACCGTTTCTTGCTTCAGGAGCACGGAAGGGAAAAACTTGTCATTTGTTGATATTTCCTTATTATGCTTGAGCAAAGAATGCGAAATTGTCACTTTCGACAGAAAATTAAACCAGGAGCTAAAAAAGAAATTTAATTTCTAACCCCTCAAGCATTACCAATCCGCCAGCTCGTAACTGTTTCTTCACCAATGCGACTTTTCGAATACCGTCGCTGGCAATCCATGAAATTTTTTGACTTTTTGCTTAAATCGGAATACTATAATAATGCTAAAAACGCCCGTTCTGTATCCTCTCTCCGAAGGGGAGCACAACGGGCTTTTTATATATGTGGTACTTTAAAAATTCAAAGGGGGTGTATCGATGAAACCTGTAACTTGTGGTTGGCTTTTTGACAAATATATCATTGCTTGTCGTTATGGAAACAACAAGGGTTCGGTAATCAGCAGGGGAGTTTTCGATACTTTAAGAAAACTCTCTTCGGAAAATGCCGAGTTGCCAGAAAAGTTAACAATATTTTTGGGAAAACTTGGAATTTCCGCTAGTCCGCCTCAGAGGTTGAATGAAATTGTGCATATACTGCCTCGCAATAAGTTTGCGTTTGGATCTGCCAGCTATGAGATAACAGAAAGATGCAATTATCGATGTAGCCATTGTGTGCTCGGTAACAAAAAAGAAACAAGAGAGCTGTCTGTCTCCAAGAAAATGCAAATAATTCAAGCTATCCGCGATGCCGGGTGCGTATTTTTAAAAATAACTGGAGGTGAACCACTTGTCGCATCTGGTTTCCGAGAAGTCTATTCCTATGCGGATTTGCTCGGAATGATAATAAAGGTACAGACAAACGGATCGTTGCTTTCTGAGAGAAAAAATCAGAAAATGTTTGAGAAGCGACGACCCCATAAAATTGTCATGAGCATCTACGGAGGAGGAGAGAGTTCATACCAGAAGTTAACAAGGACACCCGGATCATTCAACCGTTTCCTCAAGTCAGTAGATTGGCTCAAAAAAAGCGGTATTTTGGTTAGGGCTAACATTATTGTCACTAAACATAACGAACACGAGATCGACAAGATGGTTGAGATGGCAATCGGGGCAGGTTTTGAGTATTTTATATATCCTAAGCTCACCCCGACTTTCAAGGGCAACCCTGCTCCGATGGAACTGGCTATTAATAATTGCTCTGCAATGAAAGAAATTGATAAGTATAACCAACGATCAATTCCGCAAGAAAAAAATAAGAAAGGAGGGGAATGTTTAGCGGGAAAAGCATTCTTTCACGTTAATAAAGATGGCGGAGCTTCAGTATGCCAAGCTGTTAGGAGGAGCTCCGTATCTCTATTGAGAGAAGGAATAACTGGGCTATCAAGACTAACCGATATTGCAAGAGAGGTTATGAAAAAGCCAAGCAAGTGTGAACTGTGCGAATACAATAAAGAATGTTCAACTTGTCCGCCAACTTTGGGGTTATTTCAAAGAGCGGGCAGGATTCCGTCTCACGTTTGCATGAAGTACGGATCCTGAATCCTACAAAGGAGGTCAAGAATATGGAAGCGCTAGACGAGCTGTTGCATGTCGAGATTGTCGAAGTCGACGGCGACATAGCCAGCAGTTGCAGTTGTGGAGCGGGTGCGGACAACCCGTGGTCAGGATAAACGTGTGTATCACGTACCATTGAAACAGATCGGGGGACTCTCCGATCTGTTATTAATTTGGTATAGAATAATTGTTAGAACACGAAATGTGATAATCAAATGGATCCAAAAATTGCAAAAAAATTGACCGGAGCAATTGTTAAGTTCGGCCATCCGCTACTCGATTATAGGAGCAAGGAAGCCAAGGAAAATGTTGCCTGGGTTTCAAAATTTTTAACGCCCTACTTAAAAAGCAATTGCGCATTGATTGATATCGGCTGTGGCACGGGGAAGCAGTCTTTTGCAGCCGAAAAACTGGGAGCAAGGGTGACAGGTGTAGATTGCTCAAAAGTGGCTATCGAATATGCGAACGAAATCAAGAAAAAAATTGGTAGCCGATGCCAATTTATCCTGGGAGATTACACAAAAATGTCTTTTGGAAGAAATAAATTTGACATCGCGGTTTTTCCCAAGAATATTATCGAGTGTTCTTATGTTGAGATCGAAAAAATTAGCGCAGGGGTAAAAAAAATTTTGAAAAGAAATGGAATATTAATTGTCACAATGGAGGACGGGCTTCAAAAGATATTGAAGAATAAAAAGCAAAACTTCCTTGAAAATTATAAAGTATTCTCAGGTATGATCAAGGAAAAGATTGTCTTACCGAACAAGAAAAAATACGAATATCCAATTTATTTTTGGACAACAGCGTTTGCCACAAGTGTCTTCTCCAAGAATTTCAACTTGGAAACAGTTAAAAAAATAGATCCCAATTTATTTATGCTTGTTTTTAAAACGAGATAGTCTTATTCCCTCACCAACGGCAGTTCCCCTCCTGCGGCGGGCAGGCAGAATGAACGTGCTGCCTTTGTTTTTTCCAGCTCAAGAATAAATATCGTGTATATATTTGTATATATTTATTGACAATAATGTTACATTATTGTATAAGTATTGTGTAATAACATAATCTTATGTCCAGTCAAAATATTCCTATCGGAAAAGCTGCCAAGCTGATCGGCGTTACCCCGACGACCCTGCGCCGCTGGGAAAAGGCCGGTAAAATTAAACCAACCCGCACGCCCACCAACCGCCGCCTCTATTCAAGGGAACAAATTTTATCCATCGCTGGAGAATCAACAACGACCTCGGCGATGAATTGGGCCATGAGCCTTTCGGGTGAAAAACCAGAAGATCAATATTATTGTCCAACCAGAGATATTTTTCAGGCGCGGCTCGACAAAATGCTGGGAGAACTTTTGAAATCGCCTGTTCCCGAAGATGACTCTTACATTATTTCAGCGATAACGGGTGAAATCGGCAACAACTCTTTCGACCACAACCTCGGCAGTTGGCCAGACGTAATGGGAGTATTTTTCAGCTACAATATCGATGGAGGTAAAGCAAGGGTAGTGTTGGCAGACAGGGGGCAGGGCATACTGAAAACCTTGAAAGTGGTTAGGCCAAGCTTACGTAACGATCAGGAAGCCCTCCAAGTGGCTTTCACGGAAAAAATTTCCGGCCGCGCCCCTGAGAGCCGGGGAAACGGCTTGAAGTTCGTTCGGGAAAATGTCAAAAGCCGAAAAATGCGGTTGGAATTTTATTCGGGCCAAGCCAAAGTTGAGTTGAATGACAAAATGAAGATTACCGGACCCAAACAAAAAATTCATGGCTGCCTGGCCTTAATAGAACTAATATTATGAAAATAGAATTAAAAAAATTCGGAGAAATTTTGGTTTCCCGTCCCAGCGGGAGGGAAGCCTATCTGGCTATGTCCGCCTATATCACAAAAAATATCGGCGAGAGTGAATCAATTGAAATTGACTTCACCGGAGTTAAAGTGATGACCCCTTCCTGGGGGGACGAAGTGATAACTAAGCTGGCGAAAAAATTCAAGAGAGTAGAACTAGTGAACACTGACAACCCAACCGTCCAATCCACTCTCAAAACTCTAAAAGAATATTCGGGGCTGAAAGTCCGTGCGGGAAATAACTAATTTTATTTCTTCACCAACGGCAGTTCCCCCTGAGGCAGGCAGAATGAATGTGCTGCCTTTGCCCTTGCCGGGGGAGGTGGCGTAGAGTTGGCCGCCCATGGCTTGGGCCATTGAATTTAATTGATTGTTGTACAAAATTTGACTTAATTAAAACTAGGAATAGATTATTCTAATCCAGTACTTTAATAATCAAAGTGCTAAACATAATGAATATGGCTAGACCATAAATCCAACAAGAAAGGAGGGAAGGCCAATGAAAGGCCATGGAGAAGAACGCTGGGTTGTTTCTCCGTCTTCGGAGGATAAACTCAAAATGTTTGGCGAAATCCCCGTTCAGCAGTCCGGTTCAGCTCTCGAATGCCTTTGCTGCTATACTGTGTGCTCTCGCTGCAAATGCGGTAATGCAATCGACGTGAAGAGTCTACTTGAATAGTAGCCGGCCCATCATCAGGGAGTCCTTTCTCAAAAACAAGAGACTCCCTGATCGCAAAATAGATTAAATGAGTCTATTCTCATAGGAGGCAGGTAAGATGTTAATTGAGGATAAGCCATATAAGCTATCACGCTTCTGCAAGGTTTTTACGAAAGGAGATGTTGTTGCTTTGTACCATTCTTTGTTGGTTGAAGTCGTTTACTTGAAAGACATTTTCTACAGAGAGTTGACGGAAATTCCCACCTGTATTAATTTGGCGAATCTGCGTGCCAGACATAAGGGGGAGGGTGACTTTTTGGACAAGGCCTTGCATACGCTCGTAGAAAAAAATATTATCGTTCCGATCGACGACAACGAAATCGGGATCATTGAGAGCATCAGAGAAGAATTATTAGGTAAACCGACGGTAGAAATGATGTACCTGTTGATAACTGACCAATGCAACCTCCGTTGTGGTTACTGCTTTTTAGAAACTCACACGCCTGAGAACTTCAAACCAAACAAAATGACAATACCGAACGCGCTCAGGGCTGTTGATTTTTTCATGGAAATGGCAGAGAGATTCGGAAGCAAAAAAGAAAACGCGGTGAAGGTAATCCATATTTATGGAGGAGAGCCACTTACGAACTGGCCTGCGCTCAAATCTGTGGTGGGCCGCATTAATTATCTTCGAGGGGTTAATAAAACCGCCGAGAAAGTAAAATTGGTTACTATAACCAACGGCACCTTGATCAATTCCGACATTGCTGATTTTTTCAAGAGGAATAATATGTCGATCGGCATTTCTCTCGACGGGCACCCTCAGACTGCCGGTAAATACCGTAAGTATGTAGATGGAAGTAACTCTTTCAGGGAAGCCTTAAGAGGATACCGCTATTTGACCAAATCAGGGGTGGAGGTTGGCATTTCATGTACTCTGGTTCCCGAGAGCCTTGAAAATCCACAGAAGATGCTGGACTATCTCTTGAATGAAATCGGCATTGATGGGAATATTTCCTTCAATATTCTTCATCACAACCCAACTATCCCTATTTCAGAAAACTATCTTCGAGACGCTTCAGATTTTATCATCTATGCTTTCGAAGTGTTTCGGAAACACGGAATATACGAAGAAAGAATGATGAGAAAAATCACCCCGTTTGTGGAGAGCAAAATAATGCTCTACGATTGTGGGGGATGCGGCCAGCAGTTGGCCGTTTCACCGGAAGGGAAAGTCGGGACTTGCCACGACTGCTTGAGAGGGGATAAGCACATTGCGGCGAGTATTTTTGGTGACGGGTTTAACCCTCGAGATAACGCCGTTTTTCTCGAATGGAGCAAGAGGTCGCCTTTCAATATGCCCGAGTGCTATGATTGTGAGGTGATCGCTCTTTGTGGAGGGGGTTGTCCGTCAGACGCAGAGATAGAAAGCGGTAGCATTTGGGGGCTCGACACAAGGTTCTGCATTCACTCTAAGACGGTTTTGAAATGGATGATATGGGACCAATATTCGCATATAGCCTAAAGAAGTTGTATAATTTGACCGGGAATTTCCCGGTCAAAACCTTTTTAAACTTTCTTTCTTAAAATGCTATCAAGCTATCCAAAAATTAAATTCTTGGTAAACAAGAAAAAAGAGCTGGAAACGTATATAGGTTTTTTGCATGATTCTAAGTTTCACGAGAACAAAAGAGAGATGGACTGGGCATTTTATATTCCTCACCCAAAATTAATGAGACTAAGGAACAAAAAATTTAGTTCAAGAGACAAGATAAAAATCGTCAAAAAATACATTGACGAATATTATTGTGAAAAAGACAGTAAGGCGGTTAAAAGAATTTTGTTGGTGACCGAGAAACAATGGACGAAGAAAGAAAATCTTTTTTTTGCTTTAGTTAATAATATATTTCATCATCACCCGTGGCCTAAAGGAAAATATATTGCTTACGGAACGATCTGGGGTATGTACCCAAGATTTTTAAAAGACAAAACATTTCTTTTCCCTTTGGATCGAAAAAATAAAAGGGAAGCTTCCATAATCATAGCTCATGAAATGTTGCATTTCATTTTCTATGATTATGTGTTTAACAAATTTCAGAAATATAAAAAACACGAATACGACTTTAAAATGTGGCACATCTCGGAAATATTTAATGTCATTATCCAAAACTCTCCTGAATGGGTTAAATTTTTCGGTCAAAAAACCGACCCATACCCGGAGCACAGAAGACATATTCGCAAACTAAAGAAAGCTTGGATTAATACAAACAATGTTGACGAGTGGTTTTTAACGGCGACCAAATATTTAGAAAACCAGATTCTATAGCTGAGTTATTGCCTTATCTCTTCACCAACGGCAGTTCCCTGCCTACTGGCAGGCAGGCAGAATAAACGTGCTGCTATTTTTTTACCAAGGGGAGCTCTAAGATAAACGTGCTGCCTTTGCCCTTGCCAGGGGAGGTGGCGTAGAGTTGGCCGCCCATCGCCTGGGCCATCTGGCGGGAAATATAGACACCAAGACCGGTGCCGGAAGCCATATTATTGTTGTTGCCATTGCCGTTTTTTGCCTTGTCGCCCTGAGCCGGCTTCGAACTATCCTCATTTTTATTGTTTGCAACCTCACTGCTGCTGCCTTCCTTGAACTTCTCGAATATTTCTTCGGTCTGCTTTTCGCTCATGCCGATGCCGGTGTCGGTGACACTCACGCGCGCCCAGTTGACGCTGATTTTGTTGGTGCCATCCATCTTGCCCACCCGCCGGGCTTTGCGGAATTTCTCGAGGGTCACGGTGACGCTGCCTTTGGGGGTGTATTTGATGGCGTTGTCGATCAGGTTGGAAACGATTTCCGCGACCTTGCGCTGGTCGATGATGGCGCGGAGGACTATTTCCCGGGGATAATTGGCGACCAGTTTGATTTTTTTGCTTTTGGCGTAGAGCGAGATGATGTCCACCGTGGACTTCACCACATCGATCAGGTTGGCCTGTTCCAGCTCATATTCCAGGCGGCCGGCTTCGAGCCGCGAGGCGTTCAGCATATCTTCCACCAGCAGGCAGAGTTTTTCGTTGTTCACGAAGATTTTTTCCACTGATCTTTTCTGGCCCACCGGGATTTTGCCGAAGGTGTTATCCAAAATCAGGGAGGTGAAGCCTTTTACCGAAGTGAGCGGCGTGCGCAGTTGGTGGGAGGCGATGGAAATAAATTCCGACTTGGCCCGGTCCAGCTCCTCAAGTTTGGCATTGAGCCCCGCCAACTTCCGCCCGGCCAACGACAGCTGCCTGCCGGTTTCCACCTCTTCTTTCACTGCCCGAAACAGCATCCAGCCGAAATAGGTTACCAGCGCCAGTGTCAACCCGGTCAGAATCTGGTTGCTCCTTTCCTGCACAATAAAAAACTGCGAAAACACCGCAATCCACACCGTCACAATCAAAAACTGCGCCGCAATCACTTTAACATCAAACGCCTCATACTTAAGAATCAGGTAAGAAAGAAAACCGAGAAAAACAATCATTCCAAAAAGGCCATACTGTTCAATTGAAAAATCCTTAACTACACCAATATCTATTAAATAGCTCGCTAGATATCCAGTAAAGAAAAAAGAAAAAAGAAAAAATTCAATACCAATTGTAAATAACAGTACTTGTTTTCTAACCGCCCCCTCAGATTTTCTTAGCCTCTTAATGGAAACAAAAAGTATCCAGAAAAAAATAAACAACCCAACCAAATAATAATAGTTTGTAAAATATTTACCCTCAAAGCCGCCTGTGCAGCCGCAATCATTTAAATTAAAACCACTCAAATTGTACTTTGTTGGGGTAAGTAAAATTAAAGGTAAAATTAAAGTCCCTAAAAAAACTTTCATTTTGAAAGAGATGTCCTTTTTATCAACAAAGACGTAGAATAAATATAGGCTCAATATATACAAAAGCGGATAGAGTATTCCAAAAAACGACCAAACAAAAATATTTATCCCACTATCATTGCTCGCCCATAAAATAAGGTTAAAAAACACCCACAAAAAAAAGGTTATTGAGATGGATAACAGAATTTTACTAAGTAGTAGTTTTCTATTCTTTGAAAATATAAAAATACCCAGCAACAAAGCAGTAATCATCGCAGGGAGATGGGAAAAATAAATTAGCGAGGGCACCGTGTCAGAAACGATCAAAAATCTAGGTGTAGCAAAATCTGGACAAATCATTTTTTATTTTATTTTTATTGTATTTTACCTCTTCTTTTAAATATTAAAAGAATGCTTTGTTTGAAAGGGATATCAAAAAAAAGATTTATTACTATTATACCACCATTTGCATTAATTATTAATTTTAATCCTCTAACTACAAAATCGCCCACCGAATCATTTACATAAAAATCACTTTTTTTCTTAAACATCGCCTTTTTGATAAAAAGGTTTTCCCCATTGAATTTTGTGTAACAATATAAAAAAGGCTCGACATAAGGGTACAAATTGATTTTATTACAAATTTCTTCACAGCTTTCTCTGCCCCAATCAATGATTCGATATTCATAATATTTTGCGGTTTTATTATTCTCTTTAACCTGATCCTGTTTTTTTGGAAGGAGCCCCCCCCTAGAATATTCTTTAACATCGCCTATGAAAGTACTCTTTATTATTTTGTTAATTTTAGCTTCAAGGGAAATAGAAGTATCTTTTTCAGATATTGTAAAATTATGTTGTTTCAAGATCTCGCCCGTATCCATGCCCTCATCCAATAGCATATAAGTAACAGCAGATTGCTTATCGTGATTCTTAAGAGGCCACAATGTTGGAAGAGCACCTCTATACTTAGGTAATTTTGAAGGGTGTACATTTATTGTCCGTAGCTCTGGCTCAAAAATAATGTTTTTTGACAACATGCCCCATGTATTGACAATTATAAGTTTAATTTTGTTTTTTCTTATAAATTTAAGGACAATATTCTCATTATCAACATCCAACAATCTAATTTTGTTAACTGATATTATTTCTAAATATTTAGAGTATCGATAGTAAGTCGAGTTTGAAAGAAATTTAGTTGACAGCCAAAAATATAATAAAAATAATTCCAAAATCCTATATTTTTCCTTAAATCTCAAATAATAGACGAGCTTAAAGATTACATTTGCAGGATTGAATGTATGATATTTAATAAATTCGTCTGCATATGCAACAGCAAATAACCAAAAACTTTCATCTTCGAATAAAAGCAACAAGTTTTCGATGTGTAAACCGATGTAGATAATTTTAATTTTCATTGATTACCAATCTCTAGTCTTCTCTAATTTAGCGGGAGCTCCCCGTCTGTAAAGACGGGGGTGTGAGCATTATCCAGTGTCTTCTGATATGATACAATGGATATTATGAAACTGTATAAACAAGCTCACACGGTATACAAAACC
>Ga0172371_10002359_pt1 | contig 29992 bp, 35 predicted proteins | sample Lak12m_FD_114543 | JGI IMG/M metagenome (GOLD analysis project Ga0172371, IMG submission 114543) | Freshwater microbial communities from Kabuno Bay, South-Kivu, Congo - kab_022012_12m | ecosystem: Environmental > Aquatic > Freshwater > Lake | place: Democratic Republic of the Congo: South-Kivu...
CTCAGGAAATGATAAATTTGAACTTGAGGTGAGCCCTCCGTTTGGAGAGGAAAGCATCATAGTATATGCGAGTGTTTCACCTCTTGGAGATTTGAGCCTGAAAAAAGAGGGCGGAGTATATCAAGTCAAAACAAAAACTAAAGATGTAAGCTTAAAGACAAGAGGCATTAAGATAAAAGAACTTGAAGAAGGAAATATTCAGCACGCAACGGATTTCTTTGAAGAAAAAGTCACTATAAAGACAGGGAATAAGGAATGAAAACAAAAAAAATAGGCGAGGGTATTCTTAATACCACATACTATATCTCCGCATTGTTTAACATGATTCTTAACGCGTTTAAAAATCTCACGCACCTTAAAACGGTCCCCGTCCGCACTGTTTTTTTCAGGCAGATATATTTCGCGGGCATCGAAACCATGGGCAAGATGGTGATAATAGGCCTGCTGATAGGGATTGTCATTATAAGCCAGATTACAAGCCTTATAGGCGTTGGAAGGGGCGAGCTTATCGGTAAAATTCTTATATGGGTTGTCATAAGAGAGCTTGGCCCTTTATTTGCCGCAATAGTCATAATCGCAAGGAGCGTTACAGCGATTTCGGCTGAACTTGGCTCCATGAATGTGCAGGGCGAGATTACGAGTATTGAGATGATGGGAATAAATCCCGAGCAATACTTAATAATGCCGAGGATTATTGCGCTTACACTCTCAATGGTTATGCTTACGTTTTACTTTGAACTTTCTGCCATACTCGGAGGCATCACTGTTACATCTTTATTCTGGGGCGTTCCGTTTGAGCAGCATACAAGCGGGATACTGAGTTCTCTTACTATTCCGGAATTATCAGCGTCTATTGTGAAGAGCCTTTTATTTGGACTGGTAATTTCTGCTGTCAGTTGCTATCAGGGGCTTAAAGTTTCCGGCAGCATAACCAGAATACCGCAGGCGACAACAAAGGCAACGATGCATGGCCTGTTTTTTGTGTTTATCTGCGATGGTATAATAACGCTTATATTTTTCCTATGATAACTATTGAATGTGCAAGCCTTAAGGGATTTTTGGATTGCGCTTCGCTGAACATAGCGAATGGAACCTTTTGCGCTGTCCTTACGGAAACTGAATTTGAGAGAAACCTCCTCCTAAAAATATTTACAGGGCTTGCAATACCCGACTCCGGGAGAATTGATATTTTTGGAAAGAATATATCGGCTCTTTCTCAGGATGAGCTCTATAAATTAAGGACGAAGATTGGCGTTGTTCCTCATAACGGAGGGCTTATAAGCAATCTTAAAGTATGGGAAAACATAATGCTGCCGTTGTCTTACCATTCAAACATTTCCACTGATGACGCGGAAAAGAAAATGCTGAGCATTTTAGATAAAATAGGCTATAATGATGACCTGACAATACTGCCGGGCCCCCTGCCTGTCTATAAAAAAAGGCTTGCAGGTCTCGCAAGGATGATGCTTATGGAGCCGGACCTTATTATTTATGACTCAGTCTTTGACGGATTAAGCTCTGATATAAAAAAATTGACGGTTGAAACCATCACCTCATTTCATCGCGAAAAAGAGGGCAGGGTTTCGATCTTCCTTGACATGGACGAGGGGTTGCTGGATGATATAAAAGTGGACTGCGTTTACGAATTGAGGAAAGGAAAATTTCATGAGAGAAACTGACCCGAGATTCATGAACCTGAAAGGCAAGGTGGGATTATTTTTTATTGTCGCGGTCATCGGGATAATAACTACCGTTGTCTTTATCGGAGTTGAACGCGGAATCTTTACGCCGAAATACAAGATCAGTTTTACAGTTGATAAAGGCACCGGATTTTTTGAAGGCATGCCTGTTAAACTTTCGGGGTTTAAGATAGGGAAGATAGATTCACTCTCCCTCGACGAAAACGCCAGGGTCAAGGTTACTCTTGTTATCTACAAGAAATACAGCAAATGGATAAGGCAGGATTCAAAAGCAATCCTCACAAAAGAAGGGTTTATTGGCGAGGGCATTATAGATATCACGGTTGGCGATATGAGCAAACCTGTTATGGGGGATGGAGGCGTTATTCAATATGAGAAGGCCAGGGGAATTGATGAGATTGTGGCAGAAGTGCGGCCTGTTATTGTGGAGATAAGGGATATTATCAGTTACATAAACGACCCGCAGGGCGTTATAAAACAGACCCTTGCAAATATTAAGACATTGTCGGCGGGCTTGAATACGACAAGGGAGAATGCGGATCACCTGATAAGAAATGCCGATAGCAGTATTTCGAATTTGTCTTCCGGCGCGTCACAAACTCTTAAAAATGTTGATTCTCTTGTTACCAGCATGAATGAGAAAATGAATCCTGTAATGGATAAGCTTAACCGCACCATGGATAATGCCGAAAAGGCAACTGCGAGCCTGAAGGACGCAGTTGAGAAGACCGCCCCAAAGGTGCCGCCCTTGATAAATAAAGGCGAGGATACCTTGAGCGACACTAATGAAGTCATAAGGTCTTTGAAGCAAATGTGGCCCATACGCCTTTTTATCGAAAAGCCGAAGGACGGCCTTATTCACGGAGACAGCTATGAATAGGCAAAGTTTAAAGTTTAAAGTTCAAGGTTCAAAGTTAAAGAACTTTTTAAATTTTCAATCGTTAATTTTGCTGTTTATTATTTACTGTTTACTATTCACTCTTACCGGCTGCGGTGGGGCGCCTGCACAGAAACCGTCAAATGCGCATATCACGGCTTCCGAGTATAGCCAAAAAGCCGCAAAGGCTGTGGAAAAGGGCGACAATGAAAAGGCATTATCCTATTACATGGAAGCTCTGAAGATAAATCGCTCCGTTGAAAATACTGAGGGCATAGCCGTAAATCTAATAAACATGGCTGCAATATATCAAAAGAAAGGCGACACCGCAAAAGCCCGTGAGCTTATTGGTATAGCCCTTTCTATGCCTGATATAAGCGCTGAGGCAAGGTCAGAAGCCGCATATGAACAGGCAAAGATATATCTGAAAGAAAAAAATACAGCAAAGGCAAAGGAGTGGATTGACAGGTCGCTGTCCCTTTATAAAGGACCGCTTGAAGGGGCGAAATTAAATCTTGCCGGAAGAATCGCATTTGCCGAGGGTAAATATGATGAGGCGCTTATCATTGCAAATAAGGCGCTTACTCTTAATAAAGAGAACGAGCAAAGGACCGAGGAGGCAAATTCATTAAGGCTGATGGCTGAGATTAACGCTCAGAAAGGACTTTATGCGGAATCAAAGGCGTTATACATGAAAGCGCTTGAGATTGATAAGGAACTCGGAAACAGCGGGAAAATTGCCATGACCCTTAGTGGAATGGGGGCGCTTTCTTCGAAGCAAGAGAAGTATCAGGATGCCATAACTTTTTACATGAGGGCTTATGATGTAAGCAGCAGTGCCGGAGATGTTGACGGCGCGTTAGAGGCGCTTGATGCACTTTCGGATGCCTACAGAAAATCGGGCGATGAGAAAAAAGCCGAGGAAATGCTTAAGAAAAAGTCCGACATTAAAATAGAGAAAAAGAAATAGATGCAAGTCATGGACTCGTAGAGATGCGATTCGATATTATCACAATCTTTCCTGAAATTTTTAGTTCCTACCTCAACGAGAGCATTCTAAAAAGAGCCTTAGAGAGAAATCTGATTGAGGTGAAAATCCATAATCTCAGAGATTTTACGACTGACAAGCATAAGGTGGTTGACGACTATCCATACGGCGGCGGAGCGGGGATGGTAATGAAACCTGAGCCGTTCTTTAGCGCTGTTGAATCCATTAAATCTGACGGGGTTCGGAGGCGCGTTGCCATGCTGACACCTCAGGGAAAGACATTTACACAGGATATGGCGCTGTCCTTATCAAAGCAGAATCAAAACATGATTCTTATATGCGGTAGGTATGAGGCCATAGATGAAAGGGTGAAAAGCCTTGTTGATGATGAAATTTCAATCGGAGATTACGTTTTGACTGGCGGAGAACTGCCTGCTTTAGTTATAATAGACGGCATTGTAAGACTTGTCCCCGGTGTGCTCGGTGATGAGCGCTCTGCTGAAGAGGAATCATTTGCGAGCGGGTTACTTGAATATCCGCATTATACAAGGCCTCCTGAATTCAGGGGGCTTAAAGTTCCTGATGTGTTGTTATCGGGTAACCACAAGGAAATATCCAGGTGGAGAAGAAAAGAGGCATTAAGGCTGACCATGCTCAGAAGGCATGATCTTGTGACGAAGATTCCGTTGGAAGACGATGATTATAAATTAGTATCTGAGATAAGGGAGGAAGAAAAAAACCATGAATATGATTGATGCTATTGAAAGAGGATACATGAAAGAGATGCCGGCTTTTAATGTCGGAGACACTGTAAAGGTATCTGTAAAAGTTGTTGAAGGAGACAAGGAAAGGCTTCAGCCTTTTGAGGGAGTTGTCATCTCAAGGCGGGGCGGAGGTACAAGGGAGTCGTTTATAGTAAGAAAAATGTCTTTTGGTGTTGGCGTTGAAAGGATATTTCCCCTGTATTCGCCGAACATTGACAAGATTGAAGTGATTAAAAGGGGCGCTGTTAAAAGGGCAAAGCTTTTTTATCTGAGAGATAAAAAAGGCAAAGGCACGCGGATAAAAGAAAAAGAAAGAGAATTTGTAAAGAAAGAGGCGTAATGGATATCTTCCGGTATGATGAATCCCTCAGAGAACAGGGATTCAATAGGATTGCCGGAATAGATGAGGCCGGAAGAGGCCCTTTAGCCGGCCCGGTTGTAGCTTCTGCGGTAGTTATGCCTGAGGGCAAAAGGATTAAAGGCCTTCGTGATTCAAAGAAAGTGCCTGAGGCTGAAAGAGAAAGCCTGTTTAACGAAATATTGTATTGCTGCGTTGATTACGGTGTTGGAATTGTTGAGGCTGAAGAGATAGACAGGCTTAATATTCTCAGGGCAACGAAGTATGCGATGGAAAAGGCCATAAAGGCGCTCTCGGTAAAACCCAATCTCTTGCTGATAGATGCCGTGAAGCTGCCAAGCGTGCATATCAGGCAGATTTGTCCGATTAAAGGAGAATCAGTCAGCGCTTCCATTGCGGCAGCCTCTATAGTTGCAAAAGTCACGAGAGACAGATTGATGATCCAATATCACGAAATTTATCCTGAATACGGTTTTGAGAAACATAAGGGATATGGCACGAAAGAGCATGTTGAAAAAATACTCAGCTGCGGGCCTTGCCCGATACACAGAAAGAGTTTTGATAAGGTGATGGATTTGGAACTGCCCTTTAAGAGTTAAGACAAGTGTCAGGGGGTCAGAGTATCAGAGCCCTATAACTTTGACCCTCTGATACTTTGATACTTTGATACTGAGGATTTTATGGAACAGGAAAGAATAGATGAGGCATTAGAGCTTTTGTGGCTCCTCGAAGAAGAAGGCCGGCCTGAATTGAACAGGCTGAAGCTGAATTCGGATGATATTAATTTCGACGAGCTTTTTAATGCAGCGCTCAAAAGCGGCCTTGTTGTTCAGAAGGATGATAAGGTTGCCTTTACCGAGAAGGGCCGCACCCGCGCGAAGGGACTTATCCGGAGGCACCGCCTCGCTGAGCAGCTCTTAACTGATGTCTTTGAACTTACCGAAACCTCTGTAGAGCCTGATGCGTGCAGGATGGAGCACATCCTGAGCGAAGAATTGACCGATAGAGTTTGTACTTTTCTGGGGCATCCTCCGAAATGCCCTCACGGCAAGGCAATACCGAGAGGTGAATGCTGTAAAAAGTATAAAGTAGAGATAGAGCCTTTGGTCGTGAGGCTGACTGATTTTGAAGTCGGTTTAAAAGGAAAAATTGTTTTTATAGTATCAACTGAGACATCGCGGCTGAACAGGCTTAGTTCTATGGGCATAACTGCCGGAAGCGTTATAAAGCTGCTCCAGAAAAAACCCTCCTTTGTCATTCAGGTTGAAGAGGCGGCGATTGCAATAGACCCTGATATCGCAAAAGAGATATTTGTTAAAAAAACCGCCTGACAGATCAATTATTATCTGTTTTTTCTTCTGTGTCTTGCCACACATCCGCAGCGCATGTTAAATTTTAAGATGCGGAAAAAAGTTTATATCCATACATTTGGCTGCCAAATGAACGTGCATGATTCCGAAAAAATGGCCGGCATTCTGAAGGCCGAAGGCTATGCCGAAACCGGAAATACGGAGGAGGCAGACCTGATAATCTTCAATACATGCAGTATAAGGGAAAAGGCAGAGCAGAAATTCAGAAGCGAACTCGGAAGGATAAAGCCTCTTAAAAAGAAAAATCCTCTGCTCAAAGTGGCTGTTGCGGGATGTATAGCCCAGCAAAAGGGCAGGGGGATGCTGAAAGAAAGTCCGCATGTCGATTATATACTCGGCCCTCAGAACTTGCATAAATTAGGCGCTATGCTGATGACATCCAATACCGCGGTTTGCACCGATGATAACCCCGAGATTCAGTACACTGACATTCATGCCGAGAGAAAAGAAGATTTCAGGGCTTGGGTGTCGATAATGTACGGTTGCAATAATTTTTGCAGCTATTGCATTGTTCCTTATACGCGCGGCAGAGAAAAAAGCAGGCCGAGCAAAAATATTTATAAAGAAATACGAGAGCTTGCTGAAAATGGGTATAAGGAAGTAACGCTGCTGGGCCAGAATGTTAACTCCTATAAAAGCGATGTTGACTTTCCGGGGCTTCTAAGAAAGTTAAGCGCTATACACGGCATTGAGAGAATAAGGTTTGTCACGTCTCATCCCCGCGACTTTTCTGACGAGCTTATTATGTGCATCAGCGAATTGCCGAAAATCTGCGAACATATTCACCTTCCGCTTCAGTCCGGTTCGGATAGAATACTTAAGTTGATGAACAGGGGTTATACCTTTAATGAATATCTTGAAAAGGTGCGAAAACTTAAGAGCTATGTGCCTGAAATCGCGATGACAACCGATATAATTGCCGGATTTCCCTCGGAAACCGAAGATGATCACTATTCCACAATGAAGGCCCTTCGAGATATCGAATTTGACGGCATATTTGCTTTTAATTACTCCCGGCGTCCGGGAACAAAGGCCGCCTTGATGGATGCTATGCTGCCTGATAATTTAAAATCTCAACGGCTTAATGAGATATTGAACCTGCAGGATGAAATTACAATGAGAAAAAATAAGGCCGTCGAAGGACGTATCCAGGAAGTGCTTGTCGAATCTATAGATAGCGATGACATTAATAGAAAGGGCCTTACCGGCAGAACAAGGACGAATAAGCTTGTTCTTTTTGAAGGGGATGTCTCGCTTGTCGGCTCGTTGGCCAGGGTTGAAATCAGAACAGCCGGGCGCCACTCCCTAAGAGGCTGTCTCATTAATTAAGGAGCTTCATTGAAAATTGCTGTATTAACATTAGGCTGTAAGGTAAATCAGGCTGAAAGCTCATCCATTGAAGGGACTCTTAAGAGCGGGGGCCATATGATTGTAAATCTTGCTGATAAACCCGATGTCTGCATCGTTAATACCTGCACGGTAACTGCAAAGAGCGATTATCAATCGAGGCAGTTGATCAGAAGGGCTCATAAGGCCGGCGCAAAGGTCTACGTAACAGGCTGCTATTCAGAATTAAACAGGGATTCCATACAAGCAATGGATGGCGTAGATGAAGTAATTAGTAATGCTGACAAGATGAGTATTATCAATAAGTTACATAACGAAACTATAAGTATTACATCAAGCCTGTCGAATTCAAAAAGCAGATTATTTCTTAAGGTTCAGGACGGCTGCAACTATTCGTGCAGCTACTGTACCATCCCAAGGGCACGGGGTAAATCTCGAAGCATAAGCTTGATTGACATTATTAGTGATATTGATAGGGCTGTGGCATCGGGATTCAATGAAGTAGTCCTCACAGGCATTCATTTAGGCACATACGGAATTGACCTAAAACCTAAAGTATCACTTTCAGAACTTCTTGCAACTATCTTAAAAAACACATCAATTAAACGAATGAGGCTTAGCTCGCTTGAAGTTAGGGAAATTGACAGCAGGCTTCTTGAGTTACTAACAGATAAGCGTGTTTGCAATCATTTACATATCCCGCTACAGAGCGGATCCGATAAAATACTTAAGCTTATGGGCAGGATGTATGATTCGGCGCAATTTTCCTTTAAAATCAACGAAGTTGCAAAGAGGGTTCAGGGCATCTCTATAGGCACTGATGTGATAGTTGGCTTTCCCGGTGAGGATGGGAATGAGTTTGAAAGCACGCGTAATTTAATCGACGGACTTCCAATCTCATATCTTCATGTATTTCCTTTTTCCTCGCGGCCCGGGACGCCTGCCTCGACTATGCCCAGCAATTGTTCTGCTGAGAACAAAAAGCAACGCGTACATACCTTAACTACCTTAAATCAAAGGAAAAAAGAACTTTATCTATCACGTCAGCTTGGTAAGACATTGGATGTTCTAATTGAGGAAAGATTAGGTGATGGTTCATATTGCGGAACCTCGGACAATTACCTTAAAGTTGTTGTTTCAGCCGGCAATAATAAGATCGGGAGTATTGTTAGCTCAAGGATTGAAAGTATCAATGAGGGCAGGCTTATTGGTACGCCGATTTTATCGTGTAACTAATCAATTTTAAAGATATTTACGTCTGCCTAATAGACGCTCAGAACCGCAGAATCAAACTTCTTTATAGGCTATTGATTTAGGCCATATCGCATTAGTAACAACTTACTAACAATTCCTGTTTATAGCCAATGTCTGATAAGATATATTATGTAAAATAGCTCGTGCCTTAAAATACCCAATCAAAATTTAAGGGGGCTATTAAACATGAACTGGCAGTTAGTAAGAAGAGAACATCAGTTTCACCTTGTTGACCTATCTTTGAAGCCAAAAAAGATAATCCTTACCTTTACCCGTCAATCAATCCGTGACGTTTTAGAGTCTTACGCTTGCCTGAATGATAAAACCTCTCAATGGATTGGCTGTATTATCCGTAAGTTTCATAAAGAATACCCTGGTACCAGAAAGCGGGAAAACAAACCGCCCTGTATTTCTAACTATGCGCCTTTAACCCTTGTTGAACATATGAGAGCAAGGGGGTATCTTGTTTTTGAACCGTTGCCTTTCCCCGATTACGAAATAGCAAATTATTTGAATAAACGATGGGGCTATATTGTGGTAGCCGAAAAAGAAAACCAGAAGGTGATTCCATGTCTGAATTAAAAAATTATAAAGAGTCTTGCGGCGGTGTTCCCTTTATCATTGTCTTTGATGAATTCCTTATTAATATGCTTGGGCTTAGTAGTGAATTTACAAATCTTGACGAAAAAACAATCTTGGAGATATTGAAGCGTTCTGACCATGACTACGCATTAATCAGGGAATGTCTTTTATCAAGGGTGTCTGAAAGGGGGTGAGAAGATGAGTGTACCAGATGCGTTTTTGGAATGCCAGCATTATGACCCCTCTGGCGAGGGGCTTGGGGCTGACCGTTGCGATTATGAAGAGTGCCGTTTTTTTTGATATGGGCGGCAATGATGATTGCAGTTTTGATGATTGGGATGAGTCGGATTAACTTTTTTTATCACCAGCGTTTTTAACGCTGTCAATTTGTAAAAAAAGAGGTGAGTAAATGGAATTAGTAGTAGAAGGAACGATTTACAAGACGGGAAAAACAAAGGACGGAAAGCGTTCAATCGTGAATGTACTTGTTAAGCGTGCAGACGGGCAGGCTGACAGCTTAACGATATTCACAGACAAACATTCGTGGAAAGCGGGGCAAATCTTCAAGGGTAAGGTAAACGCTTACTTTGATATGTGCAACGAGGTTGGATCATGACAACGTATATGCTCGTTGGTTTCTTCTCGGTCATTGTCGTTTACCTTATGGGCTATGCATATGGGGCGGTAGTCTCCATGTTTAAATCACGCGAAAGCGAAAGGGGGTGAAAGAAATGGATGCAATGCTTACAGGCTTACAGGATTCAATAACGACAGGAGTGCCTGTTATTCTCACAGCGCTCGCAGGTATTGCTCTTCTGAAGTTCGGTATTCCGTTGGCAATATTTACGTATAATACTGTCCGCGGTTTCTTCGGAAAGAGGGCGTAAAAATTTGTGGGGTGGGCTATCCGCAAGGATTAAGCCCGTCCTACTCTTAAAGGAAAAAATAATAAATGAAATTTTTACTGACAATCTTTTTTTTAATAATCGCAAATCAGGCTTACGCTTCTCAGACTCTCGGCGTTGATGTTCCGTGTCCTACTCAATCAGAAGTTGGTTATATTCGGTTTGTATTCTCAACACGTGTTGCGCCTCGAAATGGCGTTATAGCTACCGGCATGACTAATATGGAAACTCGTCAAGGTGTTCTCTGGAATCATGAGCACGAAATGTTATTTAAAGCTAAATGCGACAATCCATTAGAGCCTATGACTTCTCATGTTTCTTTTTACTCTGATTATAACGGAGTAATCATTTACAGTTCGGAATGGGTAGCTGATGAAGTTGTCGGGTGGCTTTATCCAGGTATTTTTGCTTTCGGTTGTGCTCTCGCATTTGCATTTATAGGGGGAATAAAATCTGGTGAGAAATTATGAAAAAATATAAGCGTGTAATCTGTCTTGTCGTTCTTCTCTTTGTTTTCACTGCAACTGTAGCGTGGGCTTGGATTCCTCAGGCAATCGCAGCAGCGATAACATTGCGAACTGTAACGGGTGCTGTCATCACATATATGATGCGTAACGCTGTCGTTAAGGATATTGTTGCTGCTGCAACTGCTTCGGGTGTCGGATATTTAGCCTTTAAGCTTATTGATGGCGATTACGCTGCCGTGCCTCTGACCGAAACAAAGGCAGCGGTAGAGGCAGAGAAAGCAAAACTGGTTGCTGCCGACCCTTCTTTGGCTACAGTTCGGTTTGCAACTTTTGTTGACTATTGGGATAGTGTTTGCAGTGGTGCGGGGTGTACTGTTACAAGGTATGCTTATCCTATCCCTTCTGATACTGTTTTTTGCATGCGTCAGTGCGTTAGCGGTTGTACTTATCCTCTTAGCGGTATATCTTTCAGTCAAACTATTACCTATGCGAGCCAGGAGTATGTTGTTGCTACAATTAAGGATAGAAATAACAATGGCACGATAATTGATGATTCTTATGATAACTTGATGTATGCTTGGGGTGTCTGCGATTATAGTGCAAAAAATAATTACAACGGTACGAGTTCTGGTCTTACTGCTGCGTTGCTTCGGAGGTTAGAAGAGATTCCTGCGGTTAGGGATGTCATCGTTCGTGCTATTGGTCGTGATGGGGCAAAACAGAATGTTGGAGAATTAACTGGTGCTCCTGCTAACAGTTATGTTATCGATACGACTAATAACGGAGATGTTTACGTTACTAATAATTATGCTGATGCCCGTTCTTATACTGAGAATGTATTGCAGAGTGAAACGCAGCCTGTTGAAGAGACAGCTGCGAAAGATACTACTGCTGCTCCCGCAGAGGAGCTATCGGCTCCTCCTACTTCTGATGGCTCTTGCGGTGACTATGCGTATAAAAATAAATGGGACGTAATCAAAGTAGAAATCAAAACCGCTATTGAGGGTTTAGCTTTATACGCTTTGATAAATAAACTCGCAGACCTTACGGGTCAAAGCGGTTTTCCACATCAGTACACTATGGATTTATCAGGTGTTAATCTCGGAGTGAAAACAATAGATTTAGATCAGGGCTATCTTTTAGAACTTCTTGCGGTTCTCCGTTGGTCTGTTACTTCGATGTCTTTTATTCTGGCTTGGAAGATAGCCACATCATAAAACAAGGGGGTTTATAATGGATTGGCTGAGTGGTGTATTTACTTATATAGAAAAAGTATGGCAGGGGCTTCATTGCTTTCTCATTCAATTCTACGATTCTGTTGTTGACATTCTCATAGGCTTTTATCATCTGCTTGTTACTTTTTTAATCTCGCTTCTCTCTGTGATTCCTGCGCCCGATGCAATCATGAATTTCTCTTACGGGCCTATCCCTCAGGCCTTTGCTTGGGCTATTCATGACTTGGGTATTCGGGACGGCTTACTTGTTGTTGCTGCGGGTGCAACTGTGAAGATAACGAAAGACTTGCTTGCGATGGTGGCAAAATGAGCCGTCTATATTACGGAAAAAAAGGCTCTGGCAAATCTTACTGTGTAATTTTTCAAGAAATCATTCCCGCTCTTCGTGAGGGTCGGAAAGTCATCACGAACATTGACGGCTTAAATCTTCGGGAGCTTCGTAACTTCATCGGAAAAGAAATTGATGTTGAAGTCCGCATGAGCAAAAAATGGTGGCGTGAATCCTTAACGTGTGTTGTGGAAAATGAAGGAACGGAGCAAGAAAGATTAATTCCACATCCGTCTATCTGGTCGGGTGCTCTCTATGTCATTGACGAATGTCAAATGATTTGGGACGCACGGGAATTTAGAGATACCACAAAGGGTTTTCTGAGCATGATTGAATACGAGCGTCATTTCGATATTGATATTATCTTTGTAACGCAAAATGTAAAGCGTTGCGATGTTAATATTACCCGTCTTGCGAACGATTCTTTTCAAATAAAAAATCTCGGCTTTCTTCATGGATGGGCAAAAAATAAATTTGTTGTCAATAAGAGACAGACACCTTTTGATTCTGACGTTGTAGCTCAATACACTATGACTTATGACAAAACAATATTTACGTTGTACAGGTCTGGGGCGAATATCCATGAAAAAGGAACACGGACACGTTTTTCTTCGGTGCGTATCTATGCGATTGTCGTTCTTTTATTTGCGGGTTTTTTTATTCTTGTTCGGATTGGAAATCCGTTGACTGCTCTTGCAGGTCAACAGGAAAAAAAGCATGTATCAAAAAATAATAATAAGGCGGTGAAAAATCATGATAGCAATACTAACAATCTTTCTTCTGTTCCTATTTTTACCTCTGATACGAGCGTTTTTTCGGGTTCTACTCTTCCTAATCAATCGTCATCGTCAAAGGACACGCAGTTAGTAATGCGTATTACTAAGCAGTCAAGCGTTGCAGACTTAGAGAATCAATGTCAATTAGAGGGCTATGTGAAAAGCAAGGATAAAGATTTCCGATATTATGAGTGCAAGGAAGGGTCTGTAATTGTTCATAACGGCATCATAGAGCGTATATATAAGCGTTCTCCTTCCTCTGATACTCATTCGATTGTTTCAAGTGTTCCTGAGCCAGTTAAGGAGTCTCAGCTACATGATATAGGTCAAGCGTCAACGTCATTGGACCCCGCGCCGCTCGTCCCTGCCTTTGCAGGAAGCGGAGCGGGGGCTCCTGGGGATTTAGGAATAAATACTAACAAGTCAAACACTTTACAAGGAATAATTAAAAAACAAGGGGTTAAACCTGCGTTACATTGAGATAGAGAACCAAGATACATCCGAAAGAGTAGTAATAGATACTTATGTCGGGCGTTATCGCCGTCTCGGTCAAGGGTTCTTGAACAATCTCCGTATTAACCCCGGATTTGTTAAGCATATAACCCTTACTCAAAGGCATGAATCTTATAAACCTAACATTCTTAATTCTTTCTTCGTTCAGCTTCGCCGTTATTATGGCGATATTTCTTATATCTGGACTGCTGAAATACAGGAAGAACGCTTTGAAAAATACGGCGAACGTGTTCTTCATTGGCATGTTATCGTTGCTTTTGATAAAGATATAGATTTCGGTAAAGAAGATATTTTCCGTCTACAAAGATATTGGAAATACGGCAATCTTGATGTAAAGCCTGTTCGTAAAGCTTCAGTCGGCTATCTTATGAAATATATTTCTAAGGCTCTCAATATAGATGTTGGGGCAAAGATACGCCGTATAGGCTCGTCTCAAATCCCTGCATATTTTCGTATGGCATGGAAAAAATTTGTTAAGGCTCTTTGTTGGTTTACTGACCACGGCGCTCAATGGTTTGATATAACAATGCTCAAATGGAACTTTAAAGGGGCTTACGCTTTATTTTATGACTCTGAATCTTATCAACGACAAATCAAGTATATTTATAAACATCCTCCTTCTGGCTGGAAGCGTGTCCGTGGATTTGATTTTGACTTTGACCTGACTTCTTTTTAGAGGAATCTCTCCGCCTTCTGTAATCATTTGCTTTAATGCTTTATACTCGGTGCAGGGTCGGCAGACAACATTCCCGGGGCTATGCTCCGTCAGGATCGCATAGTCCCGCTATTCGGTAGGTGCAATGCCAAATGATAACGGAGTCCAGAAGGCGGTATTTACCCTATACCTTCCTTTGTCTTACTTTCTGTTCGTGTCTCCTGCGCCAAATGTGAAAGCCGTTTTTCTTCTTGACTTGCCTTTTTGTTCAGTTCTATACTTTTCTATGAGAAGTTTATTAATCTGGCTTTTTATGGCTGTGCTCACTGTTTTTCTTTTTAACTTTCTCTATGAAAAAAAAAACTTCCTTCTGTCTCTTCTGTTCAATACATCCCGTCTTCCCGGGATCGTGTTGAACAGAAGATAAAAGACAATTCTTCTTCCATGCCTCAATATAAAAAAGAGTCTCCTTCTATACAGTCTCCTGTTGTTGTTCGCTCTGTTCCTGCGGGGTATCAAGGTTATATGGAAGTAAACGGAGTTCGTAAAGAAATTTATTCTAAAGAAATAAAATCTGAGACATATAATTTTCGTTCTGTCTCTAATATAAAAGTTTTACCCGTAAAAATTAACGGGGTTGTTTTTGATGCCATGATAGATACAGGGGCTTCGGTTGTTTCTGTTCCACAGGATGTTATTCAGAAATTAAATATTCAAAATTTTACTCATAAAAAAATACATTCTACTGCTGGCGGTGATGTATGGGCTTATTACTTCCCTTGCATTATTACTCTCGGCTCTTTTGAAATATCCAATATTGAATGTAGCTATAATCAAGAATCTCCAAATGATTTTATTCTGCTCGGTGGCACTTTTTTGAAAAATTTTAATTATTCAATTGATGAATCTGAACAAACTATTACTTTTATTTTGCGATAAGGATTAAAGCCCAAAGGGTCAATACAATTTTAAATTGGATTGATTTACAAAAGCCTGTTAAATCGCCCTAATAGTCTTATAAAAATTATTAATATCTAAAAATGCACTTTTTTCTTGACTGACGTAATGATATATTATGTTAAATTATTAATCTATTGATATTTGCTTGACTGGGCTTGTTTATGTGGGGCCCTATCGCCCCAGCTGAAAATTATCTTCTAAAAAGGAGGAAAATCAGGAAGGTAACGTCTCGATAAGTTCGTATTTACTACTGTCTGGTCCGAGCCTCTCAGCCTCTTCTATCTGAAGCTTATACGGCTTTCTGCTGGGATTGAAGTTGTGATAAACAGCGAGCCTCCCCATACGGTTCCAAACGCTATGCCTAACGCAATAGGTTTTAGCTTCATGCGCCCTCCAAATGAAATCCTTAGAAACTCCTGTATTTATTTGTTATGGGGAAACGCCTGTCTTTTCCAAAGGCCCTCGGTGTTATCTTTATGCCCGGAGGTGATTGGCGTCTTTTGTATTCACTCCTGTCAACCATTTGTATGATTTTTTGGATGGCGTCCTTGGTACACCCGCTGCCGCATTTCATGGATAATATATCTTCAAAACTCTTGTCTTCTTCAATGTATGCCTTGAGTATGGGGTCAAGCACGTGATAAGGAGGCAAAGAATCGGTATCTTTCTGACCCGGCCTGAGCTCTGCGGACGGCTCTTTTGATAAAACCCTTTCGGGAATTATCTCTCTGCCCTCAGATAAGTTCTTCCATTCGCTGATTTTAAAAACGAGTGTCTTTGGCACATCCTTTATTACCGCAAAGCCCCCGGCCATATCTCCGTAAAGGGTGGCGTATCCCACGCTCATCTCGGACTTATTGCCTGTTGTTAGCACGAGCCAGCCGAACTTATTGGAAAATGACATGAGTATATTTCCTCTAATCCTTGCCTGCAGGTTTTCCTCGGTTATATCCTCCGGGCGGCCGTTAAATTGGCTTTTGAGATTATCAAGATATGCCTGAAATATACTGCTGACAGGAACTTCAATTATTTTAATGCCAAGGTTTTCAGCCAGCGCGTAGGCGTCAACCCTGCTTTCGTCAGACGTATACGGGGAAGGCATAAAAATTCCCGTGACATTTTCTTTTCCTACGGCGTCAACTGCAATGGCCGCGACAAGCGAGGAGTCAATCCCGCCGCTCAACCCGATAACTACCCGTCTAAAGCCGTTCTTTGCCGTGTAATCCCTTGTGCCCAAGACGAGGGCTTTATAAATTTCTTCTTCAAGCGATGCGGCCCGCGGCACAATGTTTTTTTTATCCCCGCTATTTACTTCCCCCGCGGTCAAATCGTAAATAATCATTTCTTCTTCAAATTGTTTTCCCCTGCAGATAATCTCTCCCGATTTGTCGGCAATAAAGCTTCCACCGTCAAAAACAAGCTCATCCTGCCCGCCCACAGTATTGAGATACGCAATTATTACATTGTTGTCAGACGCCCTTTCCGAAACCATTTTCTCCCTGAGGTGTGCCTTTTCCATGTGGTATGGAGACGCGTTTATATTTAATATGACCTCCGCGCCCGCGAGCGCCTGATATTTTGCCGGGCCTTCGGGATACCATATGTCTTCACAAATGTTTATCCCAACAGAAATTCCCTTAATGTTATAAACAGGGGTTTCCGCGCCTGCCCTGAAATATCTGTACTCGTCAAAAACTCCGTAATTCGGAAGAAATAACTTATGGTAAATATTTGTAATCTTGCGGCCAGTGATTAATGCCGCGGCATTATAAAGGACATTGTTTTGCCTGTCGACAAAACCAATAACAACGGTTATATCCCGCGCCTCTGCCGCAACTCTGCTCAACCCGTCAATGTTATCGTCTATAAAATGCGGTTTCAGAAGAAGGTCTTCGGGAGGATAGCCCGTTATTGCCAGTTCCGGAAATACAATTACGTCAGCGCGTTGTCCCCTTGCATTCCGGATGTAATCACAAATTTTCCCCGTATTGCCGTCAATATCGCCGACTGAGGGATTGATCTGCGCAAGAACGATCCTGAGTTTTTTCATTAATAGATAATAGTTTGAACCGCTTACATTTGTAAAGTCGTTTATATATAATATCCCATGGATTTCTTAGAGGTGCTATTTCCTGTCTCCGGTGTAAAGACTAATATTCTTTTTCCGCCGTTTGTTGCCATGTTTATATCTTTTTTTACTTCAATGGCAGGGGTTTCAGGCGCATTCCTTCTTCTTCCCTTTCAAATGAGCGTTCTTGGCTATACCGCTCCTTCCGTAAGCGGCACTAATCATGTTTTTAATATTGTTGCCATCCCAAGCGGCGTATACCGTTATATAAAGGAGGGGCGAATGGCATGGCCTTTAACATGGGTTATTATTGCCGGCACCCTACCCGGAGTTTTTCTCGGTTATTATCTGAGGGTAACTTGTCTTCCTGACCCAAAGGCCTTCAAGCTCTTTGTGGGATGCGTGCTTCTATACATAGGAGTACGCCTTATCAAAGGCCTTCTTGAAAAGACAAGCCCTAAATCAGCCGCCTCAAAGGTTTTGGATGAGAAATTCAAGGCAAATACAAATAAAAACGAACAAGCATCAAAGACGGCACAATGTTTACCCTCACACGCTGTCGTAAGGATGCGCTCTGTTTCGCTCAGAAAAATAGAGTATGAATTCTGGGGAGAATGTTATTCGTTTAATACCATAAGCATGTTCCTTCTCGCCCTTGTCGTGGGGATTATCGGCGGCGCCTACGGCATAGGCGGCGGCGCTATAATCGCGCCGTTCTGCGTTGCGGTTTTTCATTTGCCTGTTTATACCATCGCCGGAGCGGCGTTGATGGGAACATTTATCACGTCTATTGCGGGCGCAATATTTTTCAGTTTTATCCCGGCGGCAGGCGGTGTTTCTTCAATGCCGGACTGGCCCCTTGGAATTTTATTCGGGATTGGGGGTTTTGCAGGCATGTATCTCGGAGCAAGGCTCCAGAAGTTTGTTCCTCAGAATATTATTAAAATAGTATTGGGCATTGTCATCGTCTTTCTCGCAATCAGATATATTTCTCAGTTCTTTATGTAGTTCCGACTGCACATTTCGGCTGATTATCAGATAAACTATTAGTAAGATGCCTTTATCAAAAGAGACCCGGATTTATAAAAAGTTTATAATCTCAATGAGCCTGACAATTATCGCGGTACTGACTGTTGTTTTTATTATCACGACAACAAAGATCAGAAAGTTAATTGACGAAGGGAATCTGATACAGGCAAGGGCGCTTTTTAACAGTATAACCCTTGCAAGGAAATGGAATTCCGGCTATGAGGGCGTCTATGTCGAAAAAAAGAAGGGGGTAAGAGCCAACCCTTATCTTGACGAGCCGGAGATAACCACAAATGACGGCAAGATATACGTCAGAAGAAACCCCGCTCAGATGACCCGCGAGATTTCCGCATATTCTGAAAAAGAGGGGCTCTTTAAATTCCATATAACGAGCCTGAATTTGCTTAATCCCGCTAATAAACCCGATGAATTTGAGACAAGGGCCCTGTCATTGTTTGAAAAGGGTGTAAGGGAGATATTTGATACCGCAAAGATTAACAATACGACATATTTCAGGTACATGGCGCCGCTATACGTAGAGAAAGAATGCCTTCGATGCCATGCAAAACAGGGATATAAAGAAGGAGAAGTAAGAGGAGGCATCAGCGTAACCTTTGACGTTGAATATATCCGAGGCAAGTTAAGGGCCAATACCGTACGCACAATCTTTTTTGGCTCTGTAGCGGCGCTTTTTCTTTTGGGCCCCCTATTCTTTTTTACGTCCCGTTTAATAAAAAAGACTTCGGAAATTCAGCAGCGTTTTGAACATTTGGCGATAACCGATGAACTGACAGGAATATTTAACCGCAGACACATAATGCTGAGATTCAAGGAAGAGTTTGAACGAGCCAGAAGATTGGATAATAACCTTGGATGCATTATGATAGATTTAGACAGATTCAAATCCATAAACGATGAGTTCGGCCATCTTGTAGGAGATGAAGTATTGAGGGAAATCTCTCTCAGGATAAAGAACTCTATTCGTATTTATGACATACTGGGCCGCTACGGCGGTGAGGAGTTCCTGATCGTACTGCCTGATACCGATTTTAATCATACTATCGGCCTTGCAGAGAGAATCAGGGAGAGCGTGAAAGATGATATTTTTTTAGCAGGCGACATGCCCTTGCGCATTCATGTTACAATCAGTGCGGGCATTACCCGAATGACTGGAAGCGACAGTTCCATAGATGATATCCTGAAGAGAGCTGACGATGGGCTGTACAAAGCAAAAGTTAACGGAAGAGACAGGGTCGAATGGGTCTAAGCCGTAATATATAGCAGAAATTTGATTTTGAAGGAGGTGTTTTTATGCTTAAACCTGTCGTTGATTGGGATGCGTGTGTAGGATGCGGCGCGTGCACCGAGGTATGTCCTGAGGTCTTTCAATTAAGAGACGATAAGGCATGGGTTGTAGGACTGGATAAATGCGATACCTGCAATTGTCAGGAAGCTGCCGATATCTGCCCGGTTCAGGCAATAACTGTTGCCGAAGGATAAATTGTAAATATGAAGGTGATTGCTTTTCTGGGAAGCCCGAGAATAGGCGGCAATACGGAACTCCTGATGAATGAGGCGCTAAAAGGTATTGCCGCAGCATCACACGGCCCTGATGTGGAAGTCTTCAATCTTAATTTGATGAAGATCGCGCCGTGTCAGGATTGCGGGGGATGCGATAAGACAGGCAAATGCATTATTGAGGACGATATGTCCCCAATTTACGCTGCAATAAGGGCCGCGGATAGGATTATCCTTGCCTCTCCTATCTTCTTTTTCGGGCTGAGCGCGCAGGCAAAGATAATGATTGACAGGTGTCAGGCATTTTGGTGCGAAAAGTACCTTCTTAAAAAGAACATTCCGGAAGGCAGGCATGGAAGAAAGGGGCTTTTACTGCTTGTGGGGGGCATGGAGAAAACCGCGGGAGTTGACTGCTCGGATGCCACCGCAAAGGCATTTTTCAGAACTATCAGCATGCCGAACTATAGGACGTTGAGTTTTCTGGGTGTTGACGCGAAAGGCGCGATACTAAAACATCCAACCGCGCTTAAGGAGGCCTACGAGGCAGGTTTACAACTCGTAGAGCGCGGAACTGGTTAAGCCTTAACAATTCCACAATGCGTGCGGGCAATAAAACAGCAGAGGATGTGACGCCTGGTTACTATGAATCTGTTGCGGGCTACTACGACAGTGAAGCATCCGGTTTTGAGCAGCGCTATAAGACAAACCCCATCCTGCAAAAAATAAGAAATGATTTCCGCAGTGTAACCGAACAATATTCTTTCACTTCAGCTTTGGAAATAGGCTGCGGCACAGGCATGGACTTAATCTATTTCGCAAAGAAATATCCGAATGCCGCTTTATTCGGCATTGACATATCGCCCCAAATGGTAGATATCGCCTGTTCTAAAATAAGGGAACAGAGCTTAAGCAACGTCCGCGCAGAGGTTGGCGCGCCTGAAGAGTTGGCGAATATGCTCCCGGCAGACAGGTTTGATTTGATATATTGCTATTTCGGCGCGCTGAATACAGTCGAAAATCTGGAGGAAGCTGCAAAGAATATTCGTTCGGTTGTCTCGGATAAGGGCACGCTCGTTCTTACATTTGTAAATAAATGGTATCTGATGGATATTCTGATAAATCTATTAATATTGAGATTTAAAAAGGCATTCGCGCGAATCAATAATTCATGGAGCGGTTATTCACCTTCAAAGCATTTAGCAAGCGTGTGTCGTTCCGAAAAAGAGATTAGGCAGTATTTCTTCCGTGATTTTGAAATCGTCTATAAAAAAGGATATTCGATTTTTTATCCCGCGTGGTACCGCCACAAGTGGATGCCTGCAGATGGGATGCTTGGAAGGCTTTTATGGAGGATTGACAGTCTTATTAATAAAACACCCCTGCGGAATTTCGGCGAGTATTCGCTGTACGTGTTAAAATCTCGTTAATAATTCGCTTAATCCCTCTCTTAAATCTGAATACAGGAAATTATATTTTTGGTAAAGCTTTTCGTGATTCGTTCCAACTCTTAATGAAAACCCGAACGCCTCTTCTGCTGCCCTGCCGTGCTTCTCTCTGACCTCGTCAAAAAGTACTGACTTAATGGGTATGCTCCCGCGTACATCACTCATGAGCGACACAAAATCTTTTTGCATGATTGCGGGTTCGCTGAACAGATTGTATGTTTCTCCATGCTCTGCATTTTCGGCAATAAACGAAATCATCCCCGCGCAATCATCAACATGTATGAAGGACATCCAGTTCTCGCCGTCCCCGTACACTGGGACATGGCCGTATTTTTTTATTTGACTTGCATAAAACCTATCAAACCATGAGCCCTCTCCATATACCCATGCAGGCCTCATCACCATAACGGGAAGCTCCTTCTTAAATAGGGCATCAAGGATAGGCCCATCCTGTGCGGCATATTCTCTCGCATAACTTGTCGGCGATAGACAAGACTCTTCCGTGATATGCTCCTCTCCTCTCGATCCGTAACATAACGTTCCTGTGACATAAACCAGCAACGGCGGATTTTGCAGGCCTTTCAGCCATTTTATAAGCCTGTGATTTGCGGCAGCGCCCCGCCTTGCCGATATCAACCTGTGCAGCCTTCCCCTGCCCGCTATTCTTGCAAGATGAAATATGACGTCGGGCATAGAAGAATTTAGGGCATCCCACCTGAAGTTAGTTATAGACCCTCTTATAATCCTGATTTGGGGGCTGTTCCATTCGGGTTTCGTGCGGTGCGTTAGGCAGGTTATTGCCATGCCTTTATTCAGGAGATGCCTGACTAAGGCAGACCCGATAAAACCCGTGCCTCCGAGTACCAAAGCTCGCCTAAAATTTCTCAAATGAGTATCTTCCTTTGACATCGCATTTTGCGGTGATATAATCAAATTATAAACCCTAACTACATTTTAGCAAATGAATAATTTCAATCATTATAGCTATGAATTAATTCCTAACGATACCCTATTAATAATTCCTGCCTTAAACGAAGAGGAAGGAATCCGAAGGCTACTGGAAAAAGCTGAAGATCTTAAGCTGCATACAGTTGTATTGGATGGCGGTTCTACTGATTCAACCCGGGAGATTGCGCGAAATGCCGGTGTCAGGGTAGTCAACGCGCCAAGGGGAAAAGGCAAGGCATTCAGGTTCCTTTTGCGGGATATGAGTGATTTGCTCACAGATAAAAAGTACCTTCTTATGATAGACGCCGATGGCACCTATGACCTGCATGAGTTTTTTAAATTAAACGGGCTTAAGCATTTTGATATGGTTATCGGTGAGCGAGTGGCTCCGGATAAGTCATTTTCCTTTGTGCGGTTGTTCGGAAATAAATTATTCAATTCCATCGCCTCGGCTATCTATGGAACACGCGTTCCTGATTTACTTAGCGGCTACAGATTGATAAACCTGGAGAAATTAAGGAGCGTAGGAATAGAATATGACGGATTCGAGCTTGAGACGGAATTAACTGCCAAATTTTTAAAGAACGCTTTTTCTGTTGGCTGGGTTCCCGTAAGCTACTGCTCAAGGGTCGGCAGCTCGAAGTTGAGCCCCTTAATGGATGGTTTAAAAATACTTAAATGCATGATTGATGTGAGGCTTCATTGAAAGTGGCCCACTGCCTCGCTTTTTATTCAGATACGTTCAAGGGCGGCATACAGCGCTATATCCAAAATGTCGTGAGGGAACAGGCCGAAAGCATAGAAACGCAGATATTAACAACCACTGCATTCTCAAACGGAAGTAACGGCAAGGGCATATCAAGGGCAAAATCATACGGCACATTCCTTAGGACACCTGTTTCGCCGGCCCTTCCCTTTATGGTAAGGGGGCAAAACTGCGATGTCATTCACTTCCACTCCCCAAATCCGCTCATTGACCTTTCATCGCTGTCATCAAAACAGAAATGCGTGCTTAGCGTCCATAACTCATTTCCCGATTTGAGTTTCAGTAATTATCCCTTTGTCAAAATAGCAAACGCCGTTTTCAGAAGGAATCTCTTTAAGGCAAGCAGGGTCATCGTATATCAAAGAAATTTCCTGAACGGCTTTTTTAAGGATGGCGATATTCCTGAAGAGATTCTTGAGAAGACAAGTGAAGTCCCTCCAGGAATTGATAGGTCAGTTTTTCAGGACAAAAAGATGGAAAGAAATAATGATATCCTTTTTGTGTCTCACATAAGGCCGGAAAAAGGACTGGACACTCTGGTTGATGCCTTTCGTTTCATAAGGCATGCGGATTCAAGATTAATCGTTCTTGCAAAGGCCTCCTACTTTAAGGGCTATTTCAACAGGCTTATAACGAAGGCCCGCCGGATGTATGGAGAAAAATTTGTCGCAATTACCGAGCCTTTGGATGAAGATATCATAAATGCCTATAATAGCTGCGGATGCGTTGTTTGCCCCTCAACTGCCTTGGAGTCATGGAATTTTATGATGATGGAAGCGGCAAGCTGCGGAGCCGCGGTCGTCAGGACGGACCTGAAGGCTTTGGAATGGCTAAAGGAGCCTGCCTGCGTTGTTGCAAAAGCAGGTGACGCAAGAGACCTCGCTGAGAAAATTGATTTTGCGCTTGATAACCGTACCTCTCTGGGTGAAAACGCGAAAAAAGCAGTAAAGGCGCACTCATGGAAAGATACCGCAAAGAGCCTTATAAGAATTTATAACGAAGTGCTCGAATGAAGAAAATAAAATACATTGCAATTCTATTTTTAATTGTCTCTGCGGCTAAGATCAGCGTGCAGCTTTCAACCCATTCATTAATATCGCTTGATTCATGGACAATATACCACATCCTCAGCAGCGTCATTAGCGGCCATGAAGTTTTGCCGCGCGCCGTTTTGTATTACCATTACCCTCTTTCATATATCTTTCTGCTGCCCTTTGCAAAACTTTTCGGCATCATGTTCACGCTGAAATTTATATACCCTTTAATTACATCCCTGATTGTAGTGCCGGTTTACTACCTCATGTCTATTTACGTGGATGACTATAGGTCATTCATAGGCGCTTTGACCATCGCCTTCATTGACGACTTTATCCTGAGGGCTACGGCTGCAACGCCTCAGGGAATCGCCTTAATATTCTTTTTTTCCGCAATCCTCTTTCTGCTTAAGGGAGAAAATAGGATGTTTCTTTTTTTCGGCATATTATCTATTTTTACCCACCACCTGACATCGCTAATCCTTCTTGTATTTGCCATCTCTTCCATTTACAGCCGTTTCATTCAGTACAAAGAGACAAATATTAGCGCAAGCCTTTATTCCGATATCCGCGCACTATCAGAAACTGCGATAAAAGAAAAAATCCTTCTTCTCTATATAGCGCTGTTCTTTTTCTCCTGGATTGTAATTTCAAGCACGGCGGATAAAAATATCGTCAGTTTATATCTGGCCATAAAAGCGGCGCCCGCCATTTTGTTGTTGATCCTTGCGCTTTTTTTTACCCTGAAGCATCAGGCATTATTCCTCAGGGCAATGAGGGAAATCCGGCAAAAAAATATATTTATCGCGTCACTCACCATTTTCTTCGCGCTGCTTTTTTTTGTTTTAAATTACTCCACACACTCCTTTCTTTCCTCCTATTCTTACAGCATCCTCTTCCTTATACCGGCCTACATCATGGCCCCGGTGACAGGAAGCGCGTATTTACTGAGTGATAAAGACAGGACATGGGTTATTTTTTTCACCGCATTAATGATTGGATTCATACTAATTATTCTCCTCCGCCTCAATTGCATATTTGATGTCTACCGTTTCGTACCATTTACCCTTGCCGCTCTTGTTATTGTTGTGGTTAAGAACAGCAGGCGATTGGCTCATTTACTGCTCGCGATGGTTTTGACAACATTCATATCTCATCTTTTAGTCTCTTACGGGACGCTTACATATAACGATAAGCAGATGGAGGCCGCCGAGTGGGCGCGTAAAAACCTTGAGCAAGCGACCGTTGCGACCGATACAAAGATGTCGGCTCTTTTCATGGGAATATCAAACAAATCAACAACCTTCGAAGGGACTTACTGGTTATTCTCTCAGGATAACCTATTGCCGTGGATTAACGCATTCAACAAGCAGAGGTTTATCAGGCAGCCCATCAGATACATCGCGACATCCTCTTATATGTTTGACGATGGCGCAAGTATCAGCTGGAGCGCGAAGCGTTATATTCTTACCGACAGGAATATTGAAAATTTTAATAAAGCGGGTACAATCATATTCAGAAACTCGGATGTAGTAATATGGGAGGTTGACGAGTCAAGACTGAAAGAAGCAGGAGGTTTAAACACGGCCCATAAACAAAGGAGCGTTATTTCAGAGCTTATTTCAAGGATATTTTCCATCGGCGGAAACATAAAAAAAGCGGAATTATCTTTAGACCCAAGGATAGCATATGGAAGCACTTGCGAATAATATAATGACAAGGGAAGATTTGCTGAAGGCGGGATACCGCTTCGGTGATTATCTTGTTCAAAAAAATCCCTTTATTAAGATGCTTGCGATCAGCGGGTCTCTGACTAACGACGATTATTTGACGCACGACGATATCGACTATTTTGTTATCACCGAACGAGGGAGGATATGGGAATGCTTCGCGTCCTGCCTTTTTTACGGATATCTTTATGCGAAACAGATGAAAAAGAGCAGGACGTTTTTTTGTTTTAATTACCTTATAGATGAAGAGTATGTCGAAGATGAAATTCAGGTCAACGGAAAGTCGGCACGCGAAATAATCAACCTTAAGGTAATATACGGCAGGGAAACATACAGAGACATTCTGAGGATAAAAGAATCAATAGCAGACTATTATCCTTCGGAATATAAAGAAAAAATCTCGGAGAATGATGTCTCGCCCATATCTACGCGCAAAAAAGGGCTTCCCTTTATCCTCGCCAAGCCGCTCTTCAGGCCTGTTGCCAAGTTCTTTGAGATGAAAAGAAAGTTTAAATATGGAAATCACGCGGATTACACGATAAACAAAATATATTCAAACGCGCATACTATCAGAAGCCATTTCCACAGGTAACAACTAATTGACGCGCTTCCATCTTCTGTGTATCCACAGCCATTCGGAGGGATGTTCCTTGATATAACTCTCTATAAAGCCCGAAAATCTCATGGTATCTTCAAGGACAGCATCTTCCTTATTCAATGCGCCCGATAGTTCTATTTCCTCAAAAATTTTTATCTTATGCCCGTTTGCCGTTCTGTGAATAAAGGCAGGCAGGACTGCGGCCCCCGTCTTTCTTGCTATAAGTGCAGGCGTTTTCATTGTCCAGGCCCCTCTTCCAAGAAAATCTATTACATATCCCTCGTCCGAAAGAACGGCCTGATCCATGAGGATTCCCACGCAGCCGCCTTCTCTCAGCTTCTCAATAATGCCCCTCAGCGCTCCTTTTTTATATATGATGCTGTTGCCGTATTTTTGTCTTGTTTTTTCTACGAATCGGTTTATATACGGATTGTTTATCTGCCTCGCAACCCCGGAAACGCCCATGACCTTTACAGACGACGCGATTGCCATAAGCTCCCAGTTCCCGCAATGGCCGGTTATAATCAAAATACCCTTTCCTTTTGCCTTTGCCTTTTCAAAATTTTCTAACCCCTCGAACTTAACAGAGTCTATAATTCCGCTGCCGAGGCCGTAATATATCTTTATTATTTCCGCAATTGACCTGCCGAGATTCTGGAAACTTTTTTTTGCGGTGTCAAACGCGGAAAGCCGGGAGCCGAGAGATGATTTTTCTATATTGTTGATAGCAATTTTTCTTCTGCTCCCCCAGATATAGAAGAGCAGGATTCCGAAGAGTTCTCCGAACTTGAGAGGAAGAACTGCCAATGGAACGGACAACAGCGCATAAAGAAATGCCTCAAGAAACCAGACTGCCCGTTTCATTTATTATTATTTTCTTTCTTGCCTTTTTCTTTGTCCTCTTCCTCTTTATCCTTTTTTTCCCTAAGAGCCTCCGATATCTCAGTCAGGCGCTTTGCAACAAGGTAATTTAGAGTGCCCTCTGGATAAGTTCCATCCTCTTTCATCTCACCCGCCCGCATTCCGGTAAGTATCTCAATGCCTTCCTCGGCCTTGCTTATCGGATATATGGAGAATTTACCGGTCTTAACTGCATCAACCACATCCTTTTTCACCATTAGGTGCTTGACATTACGCCTCGGTATTATTACGCCGTGGCTTCCGTCAAGCCCCCTCAACTTGCACAAATCAAAAAAGCCCTCTATTTTTTCATTTACCCCGCCGATGGGCTGAACATCGCCGTTTTGGTCCATAGAGCCCGTGATTGCAATATTTTGTTTAATCGGCACGCGCGCAATGCTGCTTAAGAGGACATATAATTCCGCGCAAGAGGCGCTGTCGCCCTCAACCATATCATAAAGCTGTTCAAATGTTATCGAGGCCGAAAGGCTTATCGGCTTTTTCGCTGCGTATCTGCTTCCAAGATAATTTGTTATTATGAGTATCGCCTTTTCGTGAATCTTTCCGCTCATCTTCGTCTCGCGTTCTATATTCACGACGCCTGCCTTCCCTGTATATGTAGCGGCAGTTATTCTTGAAGGTTTGCCGAAACTGTAATCCCCGAGGTCAAGAACCGCTAAGCCGTTAATCTGCCCTACTTTTTCTCCGGACGTATCAACTATAAGCGTGTCTTCGGTAATCATTTCGCGCATCCGCTCTTCTATTCTGCTGTTTCTGTAAACTTTTTCGTTTATGGCCTTTTCAACGTGTTCATTGGTTATAACCTTGCTCTGGGCCTTTGACGCCCAGTAATTTGATTCAACAATGATGTCGTTTATTTCACTGAACCTTGATGAGAGTTTTTCCTGATGTTCGGCAAGTCTTGAACCGTATTCAACAATTTTTGTTATGCCCGCCCTGTCAAAGGGAAGCAGATTTTCCTCCTTGCATTTTGCGGCAACAAAGGAGGCATATTTCTGCATATTCTCATCAGTCCTATCCATCCTGCTGTCAAAATCAGCCTTCACCTTAAACAGCTCCCTGTATTCGTCATCAAGGCCGTAGAGCAGGTAATAAAGATGCGGGTCGCCGACAAGTATAACCTTCACTTTAAGCGGAATCGCCTCCGGCTTCAGTGTCGTTGTGGATACAAGCCTGTATTGTTCCCAGACGTCTTCTATCTTTAGTTCCTTATTTCTTAAGGCGCGCTTCAAGGCGTCGTAAGCAAATATATTCCTGAGAAGGTCAAGAACGTTGATGACGATGTAGCCGCCGTTAGCCCTGTGCAAGGAGCCGGACTTTATCATTGAAAAATCCGTCAGCGCAATACCATATTGTATTTTATGCTCTATTCTTCCGAAGAGATCGAAATACGTCGGATTGCTCTCAAAAATGCACGGAGCGCCCTTGGTCTCCTTATTGTTCACGAAGACATTAACCATATACCTTGTGAATGTAGGTTCAGCCTTCGGCATTTTCATGAAGGGCAGCGCGGGCGCCTGTTCCTCCGAAGTTTTAAAATCTTCAAGGTGGGCAAGAATGTCTTCCTTAGAGTCTTCAAGAAAGGCTGTTATTCTCTCGTGGTCCTGGTATTTATTCTTTATATCATCTATGAGATGCCCTACGGCAGAAAGCGCGGCCTCCCTTTCAAGCTTGCCGAGAAGATCCTTTACGAGTTTTTCGCCGTCTCTCAAAGTCCGCACCACATCATCAAGCTTTTCCTGAAGCATCTTGCCTAGCTCTTCTATTTTCTTTCTGGTCTTATCATCAAGGGCTTCAAACTCCCCTTCATTCAGAGGCTCTCCGGTTTTTTTAATGGGCACTATCAGTAAGCCGCTTACGGTCTTTCTTATGGAAAATCCCTTGGCCATCGCCTCATCTTCAAGCTTGGAAAAAAGGTCTTTTTGTTTTTTCTGGAATTCTTCAAGGATAATATTCTTCTGTTTTTCGTACTCCTTTGATTCAAAGACCTTTGGTATCTCGACCCTAAGAACCTTAATAAGCTCATCCATATCCTTCTGGAAAACAACGGCCCTGCCCGGCTCAAGCGATACGGCAATGGGAGCATCAGCATCCTTAAAGTTATAAACATAACACCAGTCAGAAGGGACAGGCTCGGTTGTCGCCTGTTTTGACAATATGGACCTTACGGTTGTCATCTTGCCTGTGCCGCTTTCTCCAAGAATGAATATATTGAAGCCTCTATTGCTGAATCCCAATCCGAAATCAAGCGCCCTCAAAGCCCTTTCCTGTCCTATGGTCTCTCCGGCAGGAGGCAGGTCATCCGTTGTATTAAATTTAAATATGTCAGGACTGCAACATCTGTAAAGTTCATCAACGCTCAGTTTTTCTGGCATTTTTCCCTCCGAAATATTTCATTTTTGAAAAAAATATAATCTCAAAACAAATGTAGCACAAAAGAAGAATTTAATAAAGGGATTATATAAGTAGTTTCCCGAATTAAAAGATGACTATGCTGTTCAGATAATTCTGAACCAGCAGATAGGCGAGAAGCCTCTGCAACATCGCATAGGCGATTAATTTGCTATTGCTTTGAATCATCATTTCGATTTGTTCTCATAAATGATATTTGAAGGTGCGACCCCAAATCCTCCCGTGGCAGCATATCATCCTATTTGCATATTCGCAAGCCTGACCCTGTTTTTTTTCCTTTTCAGAAAGAGAATTTGCTGAAATTGCCTTATCTCAAGATTCAACAGACTGTTGAAAAACTCCATTCTGAATCTTAATTTAATTGTGGCATAGATGTCAAAACAAGTCTGCGAGAAAAGAAGAATAGCACCACCTTCACTTTGAAGTCTGCGAGAACTTGCTCAA
>Ga0172371_10002361_pt1 | contig 29984 bp, 29 predicted proteins | sample Lak12m_FD_114543 | JGI IMG/M metagenome (GOLD analysis project Ga0172371, IMG submission 114543) | Freshwater microbial communities from Kabuno Bay, South-Kivu, Congo - kab_022012_12m | ecosystem: Environmental > Aquatic > Freshwater > Lake | place: Democratic Republic of the Congo: South-Kivu...
CAGGGCCGTTCGCCCATCAACGCCATCGAAGGCAAAATGGTGGTCGAGTTCTAATCTAACAACCATTTAGTATAACAAGACCCGGAGGCGAAAGCCTCCGGGTTTTTTATTGGTGGTCTGGATGAGAGGTCCCAGGATGGCAGGCAGAACGCTTCCCCCTCGGACTGCCACCGGTGCTGTAACTTTTTGAGTCTGGCTGCGAATCCACTCCTGAAGCCTGACAGTCAGGCCGGAAATCATCTTCGCAGATGGAGTGGAACCATGAAATCCGCAATAAACTTGATGGCGGTCCTGGCGATCGCTGCAGCGGCTTTTCTTGACGTCGCGGGGGCCAACGTGCTGGAGACGCCCGGCCAGGGTGCGCTCACGTCGGTGGGCAGCGACGGTAAGCCCGGTGCCGCATGCCCCCTCGAACACACTTCGGTGAAAGCGTCAATCGCAGGGTTCGTCGCGACAGTGGAAGTCACCCAAACCTTTCGAAACCCGGGGACAGACAAGATAGAGGCCGTGTACACCTTTCCTCTGTCCGCGGATGTGGCGGTGGACGACATGGTAATGAGAGTGGGAGATAAGGTCGTCCGCGGCACGATCAAGAGGAGGGAAGAAGCCCGGCAGATTTACGAAAAGGCCAGGGATCAAGGCCAGGTGGCCTCCTTATTGGATCAGGAACGACCGAACATCTTCACGCAGTCGGTTGCGAACATAATGCCCGGGGCCAAGGTGATCATCACTATCAATTACGTGGAAATCCTTTCATTTGAGGAAGGAACGTTCAAATTCGTATTCCCGATGGTGGTGGGACCCCGGTTCATTCCCGGTGCGGCTTCCGGCCGCCAGGGCACGGGATGGGCTCAGGACACAGACAGGGTTCCTGACGCCAGTCGCGTAACCCCACCCGTAGCGCCGAAGGGGGCCAGAGCCGGCCACGACATAGACCTGAGCTTGACGATTGACGCGGGTGTGCCGATAGGGTCTATCGAGTCCGCACTGCATGAGGTAGATGCAGAAAAATCGGGAGCTAAGGCTACGGTCACTTTGAAGAACCGCAGGGAGATCCCCAACAGGGATTTTGTGCTCAAGTACTTTGTTGCCGGCGATGAGGTCCGTTCCGGCGTGCTGGCGCACAAGGACGCCGGCGACGGCTATGTGACCGTGGTCATGATTCCACCGAAGCGACTACGGCCGGAACAGATTGCAGCAAAGGAAATGATATTCGTCATTGACTGTTCGGGCTCTCAGAGTGGTTGGCCCCTGGAAAAGGCCAAGGAGACGATGAAGCACTTCATCGCGAGCATGAACCCTGACGACACCTTCAACATCATTGACTTCAATGTGGGCTCTCGGTCCCTTTTTACTGAGCCCGTAAGAAACAATGCCGATAACAGATCGAAGGCCTTGGCTTACCTAAAATCCCTACAGGCCAAGGGCGGCACGTGGATGGGGCCCGCGGTTGAGAAGGTGTGCAAGACCTCGGCATCTGAAAACAGACTGCGAATAGTCACCTTCATGACCGACGGTTACGTGGGGAACGACTTCGAGATAATTTCGCTGGTCAAGCAACTGCGTGGCAAGAGTCGTTGGTTCCCCTTCGGAACCGGAAACTCCGTCAACCGCTTTCTCCTTGATCAGATGGCACGGGCAGGTGGCGGCGAAGTGGAATACGTGCTGCTCAACACCCCGGCCGAGGCGGCTTCACGGAAATTCTACGAGCGCATCGCCCAGCCTGTGCTTACCGACATAACGATCAAAGCCGAGGGAGTGGAATTGAAGGAGATCTATCCGAAGAATTTCGCGGACCTGTGGTCAAGGAAGCCGCTAGTCTTCAAAGCGCGATATTCCCAAGGAGGGAAGGGTAGGATAATCGTCAAGGGCTTGTCCGCCGGCAAACCATACGAACAGACCCTGGATGTGGTACTGCCGGAAAAGGAGACCTCGAATGCTGCTCTGGCTTCTGTTTGGGCCCGCGCCAAAGTGGACGATCTGATGGATCAGGACTGGATGGGTTTGCAAAAAGGCGGGCCATCTCCTGCACTGAAAGATCAGATAGTGGAGGTGGCTTTGGCCCACAGGCTGGTTACGCAGTACACGAGCTTTGTAGCGGTGGAGGAGACCGTCGTAACTGTGAACGGGAAACTCACCACTGTAGCCGTGCCGGTGGAGATGCCCGACGGGGTGAGCTACGAAGGCGTGTTCGGAGGAGAAGCCGATGCCATGAAAGCCAGGCCGGCCACGAATGCCCCAATGTCCGCGGCCCGTCCGAGCAGCAAGAGAGAAATTGCATCGAGCCCAAAAATGATGCTGGAAGCGCGTCCGGATGCAGGCGCGTTAGGCAGGGCCAAGACGCCGTCCGAGCAAAAAATTGCGGGAAAGGACCTGGAAAAAGAGAACGAAGAGCGCTTCGGGAAACTGCGCGAGCCCAGGAAGACAGCACCCGGGGCCGACGAGCGGGCAGACAAGCTGGCATCGGAATTGAGGAAACTCTTGGATATGGTGTGGTCCCACGGGCCGGTTTCGAACTACGCCGACGGAAAGCTCCTCGTTAGCCACGGGAAGATAGAGGTCCGGTTGGAGCTGTCGGCAGTCTCGGAAGCTGTAATCAAGAAGATTGAGGAAGCAGGCTTGAAGATCACTCGAAAAGGTGAAAAAGAAACAATCGTCATTGGGATCATAGAAGTGGAAAAACTGGAGGCGCTCACAGGAATATCTGAGGTCCGGTCGGTAGCACCAGCGGCGAGTCATTCCTGATGAAGATCATTCCCGCTACCTGATGCCGATTCGGCAAAGACTTACGACCATACTCCCAAAACAAAACGGCCGGATGCTCTTGCCCATCCGGCCGTCCTGTAAGTATTGGCGCCACGGAGATATCAATAGTCGTCGAAATCCAGACTGAGATCGTCCTCGCAGAAATCGTCGTCGAGATCGAGGGAGGATAGCAGATCCACCGACCGGCCCTCCAGGGGGTCTTCAAAGTCCGCCAGAGCGTCTGCGAGGGATTCATCGTCCATGCGGCCGATGTAATAGTCCAGGTTGTGCGAATGAGGCATGGGAACTCCTCCCGTCTACTGGGGTGCGTTGGCTAGCAACGAAAATTACTAAAACATACCACATGGATATTGTCAATCTTTAAAGTAACACATGAAGAAAAATCCGCGGCACTTTTCACCCAACGCCCCCGCTGCCCTGCCATTCCTCAATCAATTCGACCCGCCTGACCGAGACCCAGGCATAGAGCCACTGCCACGATTTCTGTCGTTCTCAGTGTTTCATCCCAAGCATGAGGATCGTACCAAAGGCCTAGATACGGCAACCCAAGCCTCGCGCCCCCCCCTCAAAGTGAGAATTGTTCAAATAGGTTCAACCAGGTCCCGGAAGTGCTTCCCGTATTCCTGATACCGGGACAGGTTGATCATGTGGAAGGTTCTTTCGTCTTCAGTCGGTTTTCGCGTAGGGCGAGCGGGTATCCCTACTGCCACGCGGTTTGTCGGGATCACCGTACCCGGTGTGACAACCGCGCCGGCGGCCACTATGGCTCCCTCCTCCACCACTGCGCCGTCCAGGACCAGCGCGCCGATACCTATCAGCGCGTTGTCATGTATAGTGCAGCCGTGAAGAACCACCCTGTGGCCTACTATCACGCACTGGCCTATGTTCAGGGGGAAGCGGTCGCTGGTCACGTGGAGCATACAGTGGTCCTGGATATTGGTCTTGGGGCCGATCTTGATGCTGTTCACGTCACCGCGAGCCACGGTGTAAAACCACAGGTTGCTGTGGTCGCCAATCTCGACGTCTCCCAGGAGTATCACTCCCGGAGCAAGAAAAACGCCGTCGCCCAAGCGCGGCCTTACGCCCTTGTACTCGTAAATCATGGCCTACTCCAGTGCACAGTTGCAGGAAAACGCCATGCCCCGGCAGTCTTCACTCAGAACTTATCGGCTCTATTACCTGCTGTTAGAATTGCCTGGTACAGCTTGGAAGACACCAGGCGCGTGCGTTGGGGATTGAAACTGTCATCCAGGGACCGGATTTCCTCGAGCGCTACCGGCCGGGAAAAAGGCCTGTACCATTGGAACCGTATGGCCAAGACCTTTCCTGCCCGTGGTCCTGATCCGGCAGCGTGCTCCTTGACGTCTTCCGGGTCGAAGCGAGACATGTCATCGAGTTGATTATAGAGGTTCTTGGGTTCGTCCAGGTACCAATTTTCGACACGCGCGGCCCCCACGGCTCCGATCTTGTTCACATAAAACAAAAGCGGAAGTCCCTTGCGCATACCTCTGAGGCTTGGAGGATTCGTGTAGGTCAGATCGTTAATTTTGACGTCCCTGTGCTGGCTCAGTTCCGCGCGTCCGAACAGGCTGCCCTGCAGGGCGTCCATGTACGGAAGGTCGATCATCTGCCCGGCAATTCTCTTATCCAGATGCACGAGGAGGGGCATTTCGTTCCTGGCACGAATGCTCAGGGGAAAGAAAAGCGTTTCAAGCTCATGGAACTCAAGCACTCTTGCAGGCGGGTGGACAATGATGTCCGATCCGCTCCTGGATGCGCGGTGCCATGGACTGAATATGAACGGTAACCTGAATTCCGATCGAATTCGAAAGCCGAATCCTTCTCCTTCGTTGCGAACCTCGCAGCCCAGGGATATCAACATTTCCCGGAGAAAATTCAGGACTTCGGCCTGGGGAACGGTATCGTATAGGAAGTGCTTGCAGAGTCGGGCGCTTGGAGTTTTTTCAAGGCTGAAGCTTGAGGTCATGCCTTCAAACATGAATCCGCAGGCCCTCAGGGCCCCCACGACCTCCGAACAAATTGCCTCGGGCACGGTGACCCGGACCCGGGAGACACCCATGTCAGCCCAGTCGAGGATCTGTTCTCTCAGGGACCTGGAGTCTATCCCCGCGTAACTGGCAGGAACGGAGGAACCAAAGGCGACAAGCCGGACTTCCTCCGGGGTCTCCCGGACCCAGAGGACCGCGCAGGACACTGTCTTGTCGCTTTCAAGGACTCTGCAGCGCCCCCCCGTGTCCTGGGATTTAGATTCAACGGATGTTTCAAGGGCTTCTGCCACGGTTGGGTCGAGGTCGGCCCAAGAATTAAAGATCTTCCTGACCGCAGGTAGATCCCTTTTCAGCGCCTGCCTGAGGATCATTTTCATCTCAAACCTTGCACTGGGACTGAAATCAATGTGATACTCTTAGTCTTCGCCTCTTGGTGACGCCGGTCCGAATCGGGCTCGGGCTTCTCCCGGCAGGGCGGTTCATATGCTCGGGATCCTGGAGGCTCTCGAACCGTCGCAGCCGGGATCGCAACCGATGGAGGTTCTGCGTGAGGCGGTCGAAGACAATGATATTGAAAAAGCGTTGCAGAATCAATAGACAGCACGCAGTTACTCCGGTGGTGCTCTGCAACGGCGTGGCCTGAACCGAGAAGATTCGCGCAGGAGAATCAGGACCATTCCCCGGTCAGAGTCGGAGTTGTTGGAGGATGGGATGGTGTCGTTTTTAGAGCCGTATTTGGTGATAGGATCTAGAGGGATGCTCGGGACTGATCTGATGGGGCTGCTGGAAGAGCAAGGCATCAAGGCCGTTGGCTGTGACATCGAAGAACTGGACATAACCAGCCCTGATTCGGTCAGGCAGGGCCTGTCTTTGCACAAACCGGGAGTGATCCTTAACGTCGCGGCTTATACCGACGTGGACGGCGCCGAAAGCAACGCTGAAGCGGTATTCAGGGTCAACGCGCAGGGTCCGGGCCATCTTGCCGCCGCGGCTTCCGAGATCGGCGCTGCGCTGGTTCACATCAGCACAGACTATGTTTTTGACGGCGCGGGGACGAGCCCGTACTGCGAGGATGACCCAATCAATCCAGTAGGGGTCTACGCATGTTCAAAGGCCGAAGGCGAGACCCGGGTGAGGTCCGCTCTGCCCCACAATCACTGTATAGTAAGGACTCAGTGGCTCTTTGGTCTGCATGGACGTAACTTTGTGGAAGCCATCCTCGGCGCGGCCGAAACCAAGGATCTCTTGAACGTAGTGAACGATCAACACGGCTCCCCCACCTACACTGCCGATCTGGCTACCGCGCTGATCAGGCTGTGCAGGATCGGCTACGTGGGCACGGTGCACGTAACGAATGCAGGTTCGACCACGTGGTATGGCTTTGCCAAGGCAATACTCGAAAAGGCGGGACTCTCAAGGGTTCGCGTCAACCCTATCACTACCCAGGAACTGAACAGACCGGCGCGTCGTCCTCTCTATTCAGTGCTGGATAACTCGAGATTTGTCGAAGTGGCCGGCTCGCCGCTGCGGTGCTGGGAGAAGGCTTTGGATGAGTACATAGTGGGTCGGGCGCGAAGATTGTCCCGGTAAACAGACATCTTTGAGGAATTAGAGGAACACAAGAATGGGAATGACAATAACGGAAAAAATTCTGGCAAGCCACGCAGGGGTGCCACGCGTGAAACCCGGCGAGCTTGTCAGTGCGCGGGTTGACATCGCTCTGGCGAACGACATAACTCTGCCATTGGCTCTGGGGCCGTTTCGTGAGTCCGGGGGCCGCCGGGTGTTCGATCCTTCCAGAGTGGTGGTAGTGCTCGATCATTTCAACCCTGCCAAGGATATTGAATCCGCGACGCGTCTCAAAGAGGCGCGGCAATTTGCCCTGGAGATGGGGCTTGTCAATATTTTTGACGTAGGGGCTATGGGGATCGAGCACTGTCTGTTGCCTGAACAGGGGTTGGTGGTTCCTGGGGACTTGGTAATAGGCGCAGACAGCCATACCTGTACGTACGGCGCGCTGGCAGCGTTTTCCACGGGGGTGGGCAGCACTGACTTTGCCGCGGCCATGCTCACCGGGGAGTGCTGGTTTAAGGTCCCTGAGACCATAAGGTTTGAGCTCACCGGAAGGCCCGGCCCCTGGGTGTCGGGAAAAGACTTGATTCTATATATTATCGGTCAGATAGGTGTTGATGGCGCCCGGTATCAGGCAATGGAGTTCTGCGGCGAGGGGTTGCGGCATCTGGGCATGTCGGACCGTTTCACCATGGCCAACATGGCCATCGAAGCAGGCGCCAAAAACGGGATCTTTCCCTTTGACGAGATCACCCGGGCTTTTGCGGATGCCCGGCGCAGCCGCCCTTATTCGGTTTACGAATCCGATCCGGACGCTGTCTATCATGATACTCTGCGTCTGGACCTGAGTTCCCTCGAACCAGTCGTGGCTCTGCCGTTCCTGCCTTCCAACGTCCGGCCTGTTTCGGAGGTCAAGGGATTGAAGGTGGATCAGGTGGTGATTGGGTCCTGCACAAACGGGTGGATAGAGGATCTTCGCATCGCGGCCAAGATCCTGGGTGGAAACAAGGTGGCAAAAGGGGTGCGGCTGATCATGATCCCCGCCACGCCCGGAATAATGTTGCAGGCGATTTCCGAGGGGATAGTCGAGGCAGTGATAAAGGCCGGCGGGGCGGTTTCCACGCCCACGTGCGGGCCCTGTCTGGGCGGCTACATGGGGATACTGGCTCGTGGAGAGCGCGCTGTCTCGACTACCAACCGTAATTTCGTGGGACGGATGGGGCATCCTGAGAGTGAGGTGGTGCTAGCGTCCCCCGCGGTGGCCGCTGCCAGTGCATTGGCCGGATGCCTTGCCGATCCGAGGGAGCTGGTTTGATGCGCCGGGAAAATGGGTACCGGCCGCGAAGTGAAGGTCGAGGATTTTTTTTGAAAAAAAAGTTTGAAACGCGGCTTTTTTTTGGTATTCTCCATTTTGATTCCAGGTCAAAAACAGGGCGGCCCGGGAAAAAATGTCTTGACTTCCAGGGATCGTTCTGATAATCAAATTGGCATTCAGGTTCTATTTGTCTACAATTCCAAATGCGGTTCCACGGTTGCCGGCCGGTGGGGCCAAATAAAAGGAGGATTTGGGTATGGTTAAGAGACTGATTGTTGTGCTCAGCGCGATGGCTATGATGATAGCCGTTGCGGGCGTTGCTAGCGCACAATTCCCGACGGGCCTTTCTGGTATGCCGGGCGTGCTGACCACCGGGGACATGATTATGATCCCCATGAAGGTGAAGTACACCTTCAATAGGACCACAGGTGGTGAGGCCGGTGGTATGAGCACTTTCTTCATGGGTGGCTGCGAGCAGTACACCGCGGGATTCCGTCCCTGGGGAACCATGAGGGCCACTACGTGCGCAATGAAGGTTCAGGTTGTTCCTCCGAAGTGTGTTGCCCCTGCTTACGGTGGACCTGTGCAGTGGGGTGCGCCTCCTGCCCTTCCGCCCAATTCGAAGCTGGTCAGCAACGAGGAAAAATTCCAGGTCATCTCCCCCGGCTGCAATCCGTGCGTGACCGGCGGTCTGACCTACGAAGTGGTCAAGAAGCAGGCAGTCAAATAAGACTACCGGTTTAACGGAATATCAAGGAAGACCGGGGTATTTAATGCCCCGGTCTTTTTTTATTATAACCCAGGCCACCCACAGGGTGGTTGTTCCCGTTTCAGCTCCATACCGTTTGTTTCGCCATGTTCCAATCGGCAAGACCGGCGAGGAATCTCCTGCCCTTCGCCCGGCGGATCTGACTTCCATCTGGATACCTCCGGCCTGCCGCATACGGTGACGCGTTTGAACGGGAAATGGTATGAAGGCAGTGAGTCGGCCGCGCCTGAGCGCGACGATCACCCATCCAGTTCGCGAGACGAGGTCAACAGGGCTCCATTTACTCTCAGATCGGGAGGCTCCCCTTGGCAGGCAAGTCCTACATTCTGATCCTTGACTACGGTTCACAGTACACCCAGCTCATTGCCCGTCGTGTCCGCGAGGCCGGAGTGTACAGTGAAATTCATCCTTACAACCGCGGATTGGAGATGATCCGCGAGAAAAAGCCCCACGCGATCATTTTGTCGGGCGGCCCAGCGAGTATCTACGGTGCAGCTGCGCCGCAGCTTGACAGGCGAATCCTGGAGGCGGGACTGCCGGTACTGGGAATCTGCTATGGCCTTCAGGCCATCGCCCATACCCTTGATGGAAAAGTGGAGCCGGCGACACAGAGGGAGTACGGCCGGGCCAACCTGAGTTACGTGGCCCGAGACTCGCTGTTGCTCAAAGGGATTGAGCCCGGAGACCAGGTGTGGATGAGCCACGGGGACAAAGTGATTCGCTTGCCTGAGGGATTCAGGGTCGTGGGAGCCACATCGGATACGGCCGTGGCCGCATTCGAAAGTCAGGACAGCCGGATCGCCGGAGTGCAGTTTCATCCCGAGGTTGTGCACACTCCCCAGGGGACGGCGGTAATCCGCAATTTTCTGTTTGCCATTGCCAAAGTCACGGCCGACTGGTCCATGGCCTCGTTTGTGGTTTCGGCCATCGAGGAAATCCGGCGGCGAGTGGGGGGCTCGCACGTAGTGGCGGCCCTGTCCGGCGGAGTAGATTCCTCGGTGATGGCGGCCCTCCTTCACAGGGCCGTGGGTGACCGTCTCCATCCAATCTTCGTGAACAACGGGCTGCTCCGCAAGGCTGAGGTCGAGGAGGTCCTGGCGGCTTTGCGCGATCACCTTAATATTCAGGTGGATTATGTGGACGCGTCGGGACGATTTCTCGAAAAACTCAAAGGCGTGACGGATCCCGAGAGGAAGCGAAAAATCATTGGGGAGGAATTCATACGCGTATTCGAGGGAGAGGCCTCAAAGTTCCCCGACGTTCATTTCCTGGCCCAAGGCACGCTGTATCCGGATGTCATAGAGAGCGTCTCGTTCAAGGGGGGGCCGTCGGCGACCATCAAGAGCCACCACAACGTGGGCGGTTTACCGGAGAGGATGCACCTGGATCTCATAGAACCTTTGAGAGAGCTTTTCAAGGACGAGGTCAGGGAACTGGGCATTGAACTGGGGCTCCCGGAGACCATGGTCTGGCGGCACCCGTTCCCTGGTCCGGGTCTGGCCGTCCGGATTCTGGGCGAGGTCACTGCCGACCGTGTCGCGCTGCTCCAGGAGGCCGACGCCATTGCCATGGAGGAGATTCGCAGGGCCGGCCTCTATCGGGACATCTGGCAGGCCTTCGTGGTGCTGCTGCCGGTGCGCTCGGTGGGAGTCATGGGGGATGAGCGGACCTACGAGCATGTCGCCGCTCTCAGGGCGGTCGAGGCCACCGACGGGATGACGGCGGACTGGTTCAGGATGCCGCAGGACGTCCTGGCGCTCATCTCCAACAGGATCATAAACGAAGTGCGCGGCATCAACCGAGTAGTCTACGACGTCTCGTCCAAGCCTCCCAGCACTATCGAATGGGAGTGATAGCCGAAAGAGGCGTCCTATTGCGCCGCCAATGGTAATGCCTTCCTGAATGCGAATCCGGACGAGATCAGGAGAATGACGGGGGAGGAGTTAAGAATGCCGGCAGGGGTCAAGGCCACTGTCCAACGCAGGGGGCTGGAAAGCCTCCCCGCGTTGCTGTGCTCGCTATGAACGTCAAGGATGTCGCAGCCACCTCTGTATGTACGATCTGAGCTTATCCATTTTTTCCGGGGGAAAGTCCTCGATGAGTTTCTTGATCTCGTCATATTTCGGATCTTCCCGGAAAGGTCTGTACGGCCTGCGACGAGTCCTTGGTCCTGACGCGTCCGCTGTCTGCATCGTTTTCTCCTGAAGGTTAAAGATATGATTCCTTGATGACGCCACCGCTAATAGTAAAACCTTCGCGTATTGTCAATCGGAAAAGGGATTCGGGATCCCCCGTGCACCGGGGAATCGTCGTGGCACCCTGGACAATTGCCTGGCAGAAAGTGAATCGGTATCACAAGATGGTTGCCTTTTGAAAATCCTTCTAATAGGATTTCTACCAGGGGCGGCCCCGCGAGAGGAAGTCTCCAAACGAAGCCGGCGGTGTCGCAACGCCCCGTTTCTGCAGTCAGAAGAGACCTGTGAACCATGACCGGTCCCGGACCGCCGGCTGCATTCTCAGGCACACCAACGCCACTGCGCGATCGGCAAGCATTCCAAAGGTCCCGGGGGATGGCTGTCTCCTCTGTTCAATGACTGGTGCAAGGAGTTTTGGGATGGAACTCACCGAAGCTGTGTTGAGTGATTCCAATGAGGATATCATCGAGATTACTTTTACCGGCGACGAGGACGAGTGGCGGGAAATAGCCGCAGTCCTCAAAGAATCGGATTCGGATCTGGCAACGGAAATGGGTTTGAAGATCCGCGAAGCGATCAGGACCGCCGGTAGTTGACCTCATCCAGGAAAGCCCTGTAGAGACCGGAGAGGGACCGCTGACTCGATGGACCTCGACCTGAAGGTTCCTCTAAAGGTTGCCGCGAGGGCCGCGCAAACAGGCTGACATTTTGAATTACGCGACAACGATTCTGGCTCACCCCCTGCCTCCCTCCGGGGAGGGCGACCTATCCCCGGCTGTTGAGCGCCTCAATTCCTCAAGGGCTTGTCCCGCTCTGTAAGAGCTCCTGACAAGGGGGCCCGCGATTACTTTCGCTATTCCAGAGGCCCGCGCGATTTGCTCAAGCCGTGTGAATTCCTCCGGCCTCAAGTACCGTAATACCGGATATCCCATTCTGGTCGGCCTCAGATACTGGCCGATGACAAATACCTCGCAACCTACCCCGGCAAGATCTTCGGCCACCTCTGTTATCTCCGGCAAAGTCTCACCCACGCCTGCCATGATCCCGGATTTCGTTACCACCCCGGGGCTGATTTCCCGGCTTACGCGCAGGAGGTTCAGGGACCTTTCGTAGGACGCCGCGGGCCTCAGGAGGGGATAGAGTCTCGGCACGGTCTCCAGGTTGTGGCCCAGGACGTCCGGTCCGGCGTCCAGCACGGCGCGCAGAGCCGAAACGCTGCCTTGGAAATCAGGAATGAGCACCTCTATGGTGGTGCCGGGCGACACTCTTCGAACCGCGCTAATCGTGTCCGCGAAATGAGAGGCCCCACCATCCGGGATGTCGTCCCTGGTCACCGACGTTATGACCGCGTGTCTCAATCCCAACTCAGCCACCGATTCGGCCACCTTCCGGGGCTCATGGGGTTGAACCGGCCCCGGTTGATCGTGGCGCACGGCGCAGAAGCGACAATTCCTAGTGCATCGGTAGCCCATGATCAGGAAGGTGGCAGTCCCCTGGGCCGCGCACTCCCCTTGATTCGGGCAGCGCGCTTCCTTGCAGACCGTGGCGAGTCCCTTGCCATAGGTCAGCCTTCCGATGCGGGCGGCGTCCCCGGCCGAGGGAAGGCGATTCTTAATCCACTGGGGCAGACGTGGCGGCAAGGCTATTCTCCAGGGTCCAGTCCTTTCAAGGCATCAGGCAAGGCAGCCGGACGGCCGACATCGGCTCGCCTTCGGAGCGCTGACTTTGATTGCTCTCACAAGAATTCGCTTCTGGAACAAAAGGACAACCACAGCGGGGGGGGAGCTTCGTGTCGGAAAGATCCGCGAAAGATGGATGAGCCCAGAAAAATGAAGACCGTCTCCGGTAAGGTATCAAGGGGGGGGAGTCATGATACAAGTGGAAGACGGCCTACGATCCTAAAAATATCGCGGGTGCGTACAGATGTCAACCCCTGTGAATCAAAAAAACACAGGGGTTGATTCCGACTCCCAAGACCTCAGATACCACCGGGTTTTGCAGGTAGGATAGCTCTTGGGGGGGGAATGTCAAGGTGGAAAAGTAGGGTATGTTTTGGGTAGCTAATATACCCACTTTAAGGGAAAACCCCACTAAATCAACAACAACAAAGTCTATCTCTCCGGAGGACAAAATCACGCGTTGAGATCCTATCCCGCTTTCTGTATCATCTTCCCGGCGCGTAAAAAAGGGGGCCGGCCATGAAAAACCCTCCCCCCGGAACGCGTTTCCGAAAATTATCATTTGTCAGGAGATTGAAAAGCAAATGCCAGGAAAATACTCTATAGCTGTTATCCCCGGGGATGGTACCGGCCCCGAGGTCATCCGGGAAGGCAAGAAGGCCCTGCAATCGGCCGCAAGTTCCGAGGGGTTCACTCTGGAATTCGTGGAATTCGACCTGGGGGGCGAACGGTATCTGTCCACCGGCGAAACTCTGCCCGATTCCGTTGTCCAGGACCTGAGGCAGACGGATGCCATCTATCTCGGGGCCATCGGCCACCCCTCCGTCCCGCCCGGAATCCTGGAGAAGGGAATTTTGCTCCGTCTCCGTTTCGAGCTGGATTTGTATGTCAATCTCCGCCCGGTGAAGCTTTATCCCCGCGTTGAAACCCCTTTGAAAGACAAGGGGCCTGAGCACGTTGATTTCATTGTGGTTCGGGAGAATACCGAAGGATTCTACGTCGGCTCGGGCGGCTTCTTTAAGAAGAGCACCCCTGACGAGATCGCCATTCAGGAGTCCATAAACACGCGCAAGGGGGTCGAGCGCCTTCTGCGGTACGCCTTCGAAAAGGCTTGTTCCAAAGGACGGCGCAAGAAACTGACCTTGTGCGGCAAGACGAATGTTCTCACTTACGCGTGGGATCTGTGGATGAGGACCTTCAATGAGATAGCTGCGGAGTACCCCGAGGTGACCACCGATTACGCGCACGTGGACGCCATTTGCATGTGGATGGTCAAGAATCCCGAGTGGTTCGACGTGATTGCCACGGACAACATGTTCGGAGACATAATCACGGATCTCGGGGCCATGATCCAGGGTGGAATGGGAATAGCCGCCGGTGGAAACGTCAATCCCCGGGGAGTATCCATGTTCGAACCTATAGGAGGCTCGGCTCCCAAATATACCGGAAAGAACGTAATCAACCCCCTTGCCTGCATAATGGCGGGATCTCTCATGTTGGAGCATCTCGGAGAGCCTGCCGCTGCCAGGCGCATCGAGGATGCGGTGGTGAAGGTGCTGGCTGACGACTTGAAAAGCCTGGAAGCAGGACGGATGGGTTACGGCACCTCGGAGGTGGGGGATCTGGTGGCACGGTACGTGGGATGAATCGCCATTGACCGATCTAATGGTGTAATCTATTATTAAAACAATGAATAAGATTGCTTCCCGAGTCCGGACGGGTCCATCGCGGCGGTCGGGCCATTGTGTCCGGGAATCTGCGACGGCCGAGATTCCAGCACCGCCGGTGGGAGACCGGCCCAACGGGATTGGAGGCTCGGAGGCTGCTTTGTTCTTCACCCAGAGACAAGTCCGAACATGACGATTGACCAAACTCCGAAACTTAATATTCTTCCGCTTGGGGGGCTCGGCGAGATAGGTCTGAACATGATGGTCGTGGCCCTGGGCCGCGACGCGTTCATCATAGATTCCGGACTGATGTTCCCCGACGACTCTATGCCCGGGGTGGACCTGGTCATCCCTGACCTGGAGCCGGTCCTGCTTAAGAACTGGGATATCCACGGCATCGTGCTTACACACGGCCACGAGGATCATATAGGTGCGCTCCCCTATGTGCTCAAGAAGCTGGCCGCTCCGGTTTACGCCACCAAGCTGACCATGGGGTTGGTGGAGTATAAGCTTGAGGAATTTGGCCTGCTGGACACCACCGAGAGGCACGTTGTATCTACGGACAGCGTTCTTGAGCTTGGCCCCTTCAGAATAGACCTTCTTGCCATGTGCCATTCCATCGCGGATGGCGTCGGGTTGGCCGTGGAGACTCCTGCGGGAACAATCATCCACTCGGGGGATTTCAAGCTGGACCCCACGCCCATAGACGGCCGTCTTTGCGACCTCAACAAGATTTCCAAGTACGCGCGCAGTGGTGTGTTGGCGTTGCTTTCCGACAGCACCAATGTTGAGCATGCTGGTTCCACGCTTTCCGAGAGCATGATCCGTCCAGCTTTCGAGAAAATTTTCAAGGAGGTTGGCGGCCGGCTCCTCATTGCCACTTTTTCGTCCAACATCCACCGGGTTCAGCAGGTCATTGACCTGTCGAGGGAGTTCGGGCGCAAGGTCGTCCTGGTTGGGAGGTCTATGGTGGCCTACACCAGGATTGCTTCCGAGCGGGGTTTTCTGGATGTTCCGGAAGGCAGTCTCGTAGACATGAGAGACATGGAAGGTCTCCCCGACGATCAGGTAACGGTCCTTTCCACGGGATCTCAGGGGGAACCCATGTCGGCTCTTTCGCTGATGGCCTTTGATCGCCACAAGTATTTGAAGGTGAAGCCCGGCGACGTGGTAGTCCTCTCGTCGCGTTTCATTCCCGGAAACGAGAAGGCTATAAACCAGATCATCAACGAGTTTTGCCGTCGGGGCACCCAGGTGATGTATGAAAAGGTCTCCGACGTCCACGTATCGGGACACGCCAGCGAGGAGGAGTTACGCTATTTGATCCGGCTGGTGCGCCCAAGGTATTTCATTCCCATACATGGCGAGCACCGGCATCTGGTGCGGCACGCGAAGATCGCCGCCGAAGAGGGCGTTCCTGCGGAGCGGACCATAGTGGCCCAGGACGGCGACCTGCTGGAGATCTGCCGGGAGCGGGCCGAAATCGTGGAGCAACTCGATGCGGGACGGGTCTTTGTTCACGGAAAGGGAGTGGGCGACATCGGCCACGACGTGTTGCGAGACCGCCGGGCACTGGCTGAAGCCGGCGTGGTGACCGTGGTGCTGGTGGTGGAGAAGAATTCCGGCCAGGTTGTTTCAGGACCTGAACTCTATTCCAGGGGTGTGACATACGACGAAGTGGAACCCGAGCTGATGGGGGAGGTCCGGCTGGCGCTTGAAGAACGCCTGGCCGAGCTGAACCCCCGCAGCCTCGTTCAGTGGGAAGACGCGAAGGACGACATCCGATTGAGTGTAAGGCGCACAATTAAGAGGATTTTTGGCCGGAAGCCACTTGTGCAAACGGTGGTGGTGGCGGTGTGAATCAGATAGAAGACAGCCGGCCGGCCCGGCACAAGCGTCGCCCGCTAATAGGGGCAGCGCGCCGCGACCGTAGGTTGAGCCGGGAAGGTAGAAGTGCATCGGGGTTTTTTGCGCGGCAATTGGGGCTCCGAGATGGCTCGGGGCTTTTTTCTGGTGATGACGGCAAAATTTTCCTTGCAATCAATCCATTTATGGATTAACCATAGCCAGTGCATCGCGATAGGCGGCATGGGGATGAGCAATCCCGAGCTGACAAAGTGGGTGTTAATCAAGCGCGACGTGTTGAACCGCCGGGATTTTTCTTGACAAGCGTGGAACACGCGTGCTAGGGTGTGACAAATCTTTGGTTTAACAGCTCTTGTAATGGAGTATGCTCTATTTAAGGAGGGTTTAGGATGAAGAAGTCGTTGGTTATTTTGGTAGTTCTTCTCGGTTCCGTGGCCTTGGCTGGCTCTGCTTTCGCTTACTATGACTGGGCTTGCTATGAAATGCCGACCTGCAAAGTGGTCTGCAAGGATCAGGTTCTGTGCAAGGGCCAGGCGAAGGGCAAGATCAAGCTGTGCGGTCCCTGCGCTCCCACCATCAGCTATGCCGGCAAGTGGCTCACCGTGGCCAAGTGCCCCGCAGTGAAGGGTGAAGCGAAGCCCAAGGTGGCCAAGAAGGCGAAAAAGAAATAAGTACCGCAAGTCGGCCTGACCGGGTGGACGGGCTGCCTTCCCGGTTAAGGCGATGCGCCACTGATAAAAAAATAGCTACTCTGAAGCGGGCAAGGCTCCTTCCGGCAGGAATGGAGCCTTCTTGCGTTTGGGGAAGCCTCGCTGTGTCTCTCCAGCCGGATTCCAGCTCCATTATCGGTCGCTCGTCACAACATAGACCGCAAACCGACCTGACACCTTCCCTGTCCCGAGCGAGATTGGGTTGGCGTATCAGCGTTCATGTGGTACCGATTCGCTGTCAAAGAGTGAATATCTTTGCGGCCGCTACCGACAGATCTCCTGCGCTTCGAACGGCACAGCCTGACTTCGCTCCGGAGATCTGTCGGCAGCGGCCCTCCAGGCTCGTGGCCGGCTTCACTGTTTGAAGGCGAATCGCTATGAGGACGCAGAATGCCAATCGGCGCCGACGCCATAACCGAATGCCAACCGGTGGTAATCGGGAGGGGAGGACTAATCAGGCAGACATTTCTCGAGTAGTCTCAGGATTCGCGGCGCGTGTAGACGATTTCGTCGGACGGACGTCCCTTAATAGTACGGTGTGTCAGAAATGCGGCAAGCGACACCGAAACCACGAGACAAAGAGCAATCGTGACCCAGATATTCTCGTCAAAAGGGGTGGAATCGGCCACCGTTTGCAATGCCAGATGCAGCACGACCGACACAAAGGCCACTGAGAGCACCGCAAAGACCAGATGGTCAAGAAACACTCTTACATTGGCCATTTGAGGCTCCGAATTTACTTCATGAGATCTTGCATTATTTTCCAGTGTCTCAGGACGGAAGTCAAGAGATCTTCTATAAAGGGGGCTTGAGACCAGCGTGTCCCAACCATCTCGCGCCGGCCGGCCTTGAGACAAGTGATCCCGAGCGGCCGAGATTTTGCCGGAAAGAAACCGGGTCATCCCTGCAGAACGGGGTATGTGGCCTGGCCGGCTTACTCTTTGATCACGAGATGCCAAGAAGCCGGTTGCAGGCAATTGAGTTTCTAAATATTCACCCTCTGCTGGCGGCAGGACTGGGCCGCGGAGGTCAAGAGTTCCTGCGGGCCGCTGAAATCGTCATTGAAAAATGGCAAAGTTCCGGTAGAGTGAATAAATAGACTCGAAAGAATCCATCGTGTCGATGCAAAGCGAAACTAGCTGCTGGTCAGGGCGTCCTCATCGGATTTGCTCCCACAGTGAGTCTGTTTCCCGCCCGATCCCTCTCGCGGAACGAGACTGTGCAAAGGGAGTCCTCTCTCCGCGAGCTAGGATTAGGGAAGGGGGGCTTATTTTGATCGCAATCTCGTATTATGGGGCCTCGGGCGGGAGAGTGGAGCCTAACGAAACTGCCGGGCCGGCCGTTTCTCTTTTCCCCAGGCCGAAGGATTCCGGGGAGCAACCTTGAACGTCGCCATAAAAAACCGCTTTACGAGAGCAATTATCCTTGGAGGAGAGGCCGAATCCCTGCGCGCCTTCCTGCGCAATCAAGTGAGGCGGGGGACTAATCTCTCCGGTGCCGACCTGCCCGGTGCGAACCTGACGGGATTGGACCTCACCGGCGCAGACCTGAGAGGAGCCAATCTATCGGCCGCCAATCTAACAAAAGCGATTCTTACCGGGGCAGATTTAGGGTCTTGCAACCTCACCAGGGCCATCCTGGCAGGCGCAATTTTGCGCAAGGCGGATCTCACGGATTCCAACCTGATGGCCGCTGACCTCACGCTGGCGGACCTTGAGGGCGCCTGCCTTGTGAACGCGGACCTCTACGCTGCGAATCTCACCGCCGCGACACTGACGGACGCTGACCTGTCGCAGACCAACCTTGCCCGGAGCAATCTTACCCTTGCCAATCTTGCTGGATCCGATCTTTTCTGGGCGGACCTCGGCGGTGCCAACCTGACGATGGCGAATCTCGTCGGGGCAGTTCTGACAGTGGTGAACCTATCAAAGGCGTGTCTGACTCAAGCCGATCTGACCGGGGCTACTCTGGCGGGCGCTGACCTCTCCGCCGCGGATCTGTCGGAGGCTAATCTCTCCGGCGCGGACATGAAGGAAGCCAACCTCAGCGGAGCGATTCTGACCGGAGCCAATTTATCCCGCGTGGATCTGAGTATGGCCAAGAGGTGATGGCCTCTCCCCGTAGGAAAGAATAGCGCAAATGAAGCAGAGTAAGCGCTTTCGCAAGATTCTCAGGGGACTCGAAGCAATGATCGTCTGGGTCCATGACGTGGAGCAGGACGCCTGCGCGGACGGCCTCTCCAGACAGCATGTTCAGGACACAGTGGTGATCAGGTTGTTGGATTCAGGCATCCGGGCGCTGGGTATCGGAAACGTCCCCGAGCCCCCGGGGAATCCTTGGTTGAACGTGTTCGTCAACACGCTAAAAACGGGAAATCAATATTTCTTTTTCATATCAGTGAGGCTGGACGAGGTCGTTCGTCCGGAGCGAAACAAAACCAGCAAGACCATTGGAACCACCTGGGAGACCTGTTGCAGCGGCACTACATCGAAGGAGAGGCTCCCCACCGCAGTGGACAAAGCCGTAGACGAACTCATAGATTATTTTATTTACGATTACCATCTCGAGAATCTCCAGTGACCGCTTCAATCGCGGGAATCCCGGATGTATCCATTCACTCACGAGGGGGAAAGACCGTCGTTGCGAGCGAAGCGAAGCAATCTCATTCGCCGAACCTAGGGAGATTGCTTCGTCGTCTCACTCCTCGCAATGACAACGAAGCGTTCACGCCATTCAAGACTGAAGGGCTACTCCCGGATTCGCTTTTGGCTGGAGTTCTCCGTTTGTTGCTGGTATAATTAAGATTGTTCGAGCGGGTCTGAGCCTGTCATTTTCAGCGGTTCTCGCTTTTCCTGTTGTTTCCGGGTTGAAGATTTGGTTGCATCAAACCCTTTCTAACCAGAGCCCTGATTCTTGATCACTTTGCGCGGCGTGGTACGTGACGGAATTCTGACGCTTGGAGGCTTCGCGGCGGAAGCAAGTAGGTCAGAAAAATCCGACCGCGTTTACGGTGACCGGGGGGCCAGACCTCCGGTGCGCACGTCAACATCCGAGGAGACGGCTATGGAGAAGATTTGGCTAAAGCATTACTACAGGGGGGTTCCTGCTGCAATGACCTTTGAGGACATAACCTTGCCTGCCGCGCTGGCGAGGACTGCATCCAGGTTTCCCGACAATCGAGCGCTCATGTTCCAGGGCACGGTTGTCACCTTCCGCGAACTGGATGACATGGCTTCCAGGTTCGCCGGAGCTCTGGCTGGCCTGGGGGTGAATCCAGGCGACAGGGTTTCCATTATTCTCCCAAACCTGATTCAGACTGCGGTGGCAATTTACGGCGCGCTGAGAGCCGGAGCCGTGGTTGTGATGCACAATCCGCGCAATGACGACATGCTGCTCGAGTATCAGTTCAGGGATGCCGGCCCTGAGACCGTGATTTGCCTCGACGTGCTGGTTCCCAGGGTAATCGCCCTGAAGAGAAAGACCAGAATCAAGACGATCATTTCGTGCCATATTAGGGATTATCTGCCCTTCTTGAAGAAACAGCTCTTCCCCCTCGTGAAACGCCAGTTGCACCTCAAGACCCCTGACGAGGCAGACGTTCTGGAGTTCACCGAAGTCATCGAGGCCCACGGACAGTTGGCCGGCTCTCGCAAGATCAGTTTGGAAGACACTGCGTTCTTTCTCTACACAAGTGCCACAACAGGTAAATCAAAAGGGGTAGAACTCACCCATGCCAACGTCTCGCGGAACACGCAGCAACTTCGCGCCTGGTTCCCGAGCTTTAGAGACGGAATAGAGATAGTAATCGGCTGCCTACCGTTTTTTCACGTGTTTGGTTTGACGTGCGCATTGAACATTGGGATTTTTTATGGATTCGGGGATGTCCTGATTCCCCTTCCTGAACCCAAGAGTATCCTTGAAGGAATTCATGATTACAAAGCCACGTTTATTCCTACTCTGCCGACGATTTACACGGCCATTATAAATGACCCAGCGCTAAAGAAGTATGATCTGAAATCGGTTAAAGGATGTTTTTCAGGCGGCGCTCCCCTGCCTCTGGAGACCATCCGGCAGTTCGAGAAGATGACCGGCGCGCAGATTTGCGAGGGTTACGGACTGACTGAAACATCCCCCGTGACGCACCTCAATCCTTTCGGCGGCAAGACCAAGGTTGGCACCATCGGACTGCCTTTGCCGAACACCGAAGCCAAAATCGTTGATGTTGACGATCCGACGGTGGAGATAACGACGCCGGGACAGCCCGGCGAGCTCTCCATAAGAGGGCCCCAGGTGATGAGGGGTTACGTAAACCTGCCTGAAAAGACGCAAGCCGTTCTTCAGGATGGATGGTTGCTGACGGGCGACATTGTGACCGTAGATTCGGAGGGCTATTTCACGGTGGTGGACCGCAAGAAGGATCTGATAGTGCACAGGGGCCAGAAGATCTACCCCCGCGACGTGGACGAAGTCCTTTTCTCTCACCCCAAGGTCAAGGAGGCGTGCTGCATCGGCGTTCCGGACTCTTCGACGGGCCAGGCGGTAAAGGCCTTCGTGGTCCTAAGAAAGGGTGAAAGGTGCTCCCAGGTGGAAATCGTAGACTACTGCCGGAGGCATCTTGCTCCTCACCAGGTTCCCAAGGTGGTGGACTTTCTTGAGGATCTTCCGAGAAGCCCGGTGGGAAAAATTCTCAGGAAGGAACTGAAAAGGATTCACCTTGTCAGGAGCGCCGGCGTCGGGGTCAAGAAGGATTCTCAGGCCGGCTAGGGAAAGTGAGTTGCTGCAGAGCGATCGCCTGGAGCAAAGTGGTTTTGTCTCTTTGCCCACCTTGCCCCATTTGCCGATCGGCAATTACTTTTTGGGGTGATTCCAGCATGAAGGTCCGTCTCCAGGGATCGTTTCAGTGACTATCGAAGACCTGGAGACGGGAATCACACGAGGGGACAGGCTAGATCAGAGCGAAGAGGGGTCAGCCTGGAATCCTGCACCGGACATCATTCCTCCTCCCTGGCCGAGGCAGGGGCCGAAACCGCATCCTGCCCCTTTACCGCGGCCCATGCCCATACCCATACCGGGGCCCAAGGGGCCGAGCTTTTCCTTCTGTTCAGGGGTGAGCAGGCTTCGGAACTTGGTGCCCATAGCCCGATGCTCGTTGCGCATCTTGTCCTGGAGCGCCCAGATCTCCTCTCTCTTCTTCTGGAGGGTCTGCTCGTCCGCGTTGGGTTTGGAGGCGAGTTCCATCAATTCGATCCTTTTTTGGCCCATTTCGTGACGAATTGCTTCCGTCTTCTTCAGGAAGTCCAGCCTGAGAGCCGTGGCCTGCTGTTGCTGGTCCTTGGAGAGTTCATTCCATATTGCGGCACCTTTGCCCTTGCCATGGCCCGGGCCCCAGCCCGGCTGGGCCTGCACCAGAGAAACCGCCGTAAAAACTATCACTGAGGCTGCTGCAATTAAGAACATTCTTGATTTCATGTCTCATGTCCCTTTCTTTGAGAGGTTTTGTCGGACTCTAATGTGGTTTACAGGCAAGGAGAGAGAATCCCGCGAAAATAGTTTCGCTTGAGTTTCACGAAGCAATTGTTGCATGATGCCAACTTGTTACCGAGATGAAGTTGCGGGGGGAGGGACAAGTACTTCCACAAGCAGGACCAATTGCCCCTGAAACACGCATGAGGTTGTATGACTCAAGACCGGGATCACGTGGCTTACCAAAGAGATTACTTCGGTCGCGGGGTCAGGAGAAGCATCCTCCCTGTTGATTCTCCTTATGTGCGCCGCCATCTGGAGAAGGTCCTGGCGGCAGCGGACCTGCGAGCGGGCCGCCGCGTCATCGAAGCGGGCGCAGGCATGGGGCGTTACACGGCACCAATGCTCGAGGCCGGCCTAAGTGTGGTTGCGATGGATTTGTCGCCATCCCTGTTGGACAGCCTTGTGCGACACACGGGGATAGACCCGTCCGACGCAATCGTCGCGGACTTGGCCGAGATCGCCTCTCACACCACCGAGAGGTTCGATGCCGCGGTGGGCTTCTTTATGCTGCACCATCTTCCAGATCTTAGAAGTGCATTCAGGGGACTTGCCCAGGTCCTGAAGCCGAGCGCCAGGGTGGCCTTTTGCGAGCCGAACGCGTTTAATCCGCTCTTTTATATTCAAATGGCCCTTACCCCGTCCATGACGTGGAAAGGCGACGGCGGAGTAATCAGGATGAGGCCCGCCCTTGTGCTCGGAGCCATGAAAGAGGCGGGATTCTGTGATTTGACTTTCGAGCGGTTCGGGTTCCTGCCTCCTTTTGCTTACAACACGCGGATAGGCCGGACCGTGGAAGGATATCTGTCAAGGGTTAGCGTTCCGGCATTTATGTACGCTTTTCAAATATTTGCAGGCAGTGCCCCCTTATGACCGAAGTTCTACGATGGGCATGTCCCGATTGCACACAGTCTCTCGACCATGAAAGCACTGATACGGTGAGGTGTTCCGGCTGCGGGACCGGATACCGCAATACGGGCGGGATCTGGCGATCGGCGAGTAATTTTGAACCACCCGGCTTTTCGGCCGGCAGACGAGATCTCTTGCTGGAGCTGGAAAAAGATCATTTCTGGTTTTCCCCGCGGCTCAATCTTCTCACGCGGTTGCTCCGGAGGCTGCTTCCTTCCGGAAAGCCGGCCTTGATCGAGCTGGGACGCGGCTCGGGGTCTTTCTTGGCCGCCGCGGAGGAGATGGCGGACATATGTGTCGGGGTAGACGGCCACTTTCGGATGCTGGAACACTGCGCCAGGCGGGGCGGCCGCCCCTGGCTCATCCATAGCGATGCGTCACGGGTGCCTCTCGAAAGGAATCAATTTGACGTAGTAGTAGCCCTGGACGTGCTTGAACACGTGGAACCGCTCGCCCTGCTTTCGGAAGCCCGCAGGCTGGTAAAGCGAGGTGGGAAGCTGCTGGTGTCCGTCCCTGCCTTTGATGTCTTGTGGAGCGGGGCGGACGAGGCCGCGGGGCATCGGTGCCGGTACCGCATCGGGCAAATTGAGCAGGAACTTGATCTCACCGGCTGGAAGCTGCTGGGATATACCCATTATCAGTTTTTGCTTTTTTCGGCAGTTATGATCAGCCGCCGACTCAACCGGAATTCCATGCCGAAGCTGGAGCGATCGCCCCGCGGCTGGATGAACCGTATCGGTCGCGTGATCAATGATCTGGAAGTGAGTCTGCTGAGCGGTTTCAGGCTCCCGTTTGGATCGTCATTGATCGCGTGGGCTCAAAAGGAACAAGATATTGGCTGATGACATTGACATGTTGCTCTTCACTGTAGACCCCGACTTTGTCCGCCGCGCTGTCCTCGCAGGAATCACCGGGTTCATAGTGGACTGGGAAAGCAACGGGAAATCGGTGCGCCAGGAGGGTCGAGATACAGAAATAAATAATGATACTGAGGAAGATGCGGCGATGCTGGCAGGGATTTCAGGGGCCTGGGTGGTGTGCAGGATCAACCGATTCGGGGATTGGACAAGGCGGGAAGTGGACACTGCGATAGCCACTGGAGCCACCCATCTCTTGCTGCCACTGGTAGAGACTGTCCGAGAGGTCGAGCAATTCCTGCAGTGCGCGGGCGATAGAGCCAAAGCGGGCATTCTGGTCGAGACGGTCGCCGCGTGCCGCTGCGCTCGAGAACTGGCAAAGTTGCCGCTGGATTTGGTTTACGTGGGACTGAACGATCTGGCTATCAGCCGCGGCAGCTTGAACATTTTCGAACCCTTTTTGGACGGTACAGCCGACGGCCTGCGGGACTGCTTCCGGTCCGTTCCGTTCGGAATCGCCGGCCTTACGGTAGTGGACCGGGGCTATCCTGTGCCGTGCATACTGCTGATGAAGGAACTGGCGCGGCTGGACGCGGATTTCGTCTTCCTGCGCAGGTCGTTCAAGAGGGATATTCCAGGCCGAGACATGAATCACGAGGTCCGCCTGATGAGGACAACGTGGCGCGGGCTCAGAGCACGCGACAGCCAAACTGCGCTAAAGGATCATGAGCTGTTCGCCGGTAGTGTCCGTTCAATGGAGGGTTCGCCCGCGCTGAATCCCAGTGTCGTCAAACAGCGTTACACCAGATGAAGCCCAATCAGCAACTCTCAGGCTGCTGCGACAGGTTCCGGAGGTACGGCCCGGATTTCGCCCTCATCGCCGGTGGGCTCTCGTATTATGCCGCCTATGCTTCTTTGTTTCCCTTCAATCTTCAAGATGAAGGGTATCTACTTTACATTGCCTACGCTTTTTCGCAAGGTCAGATGCCTTATCAGGATGTGAGGCTCTTCACTTATCTTCCCGGCCTGTTCTATCTGTTCACCGCGGTGATGAAGTTTTCGGGGCCGGGGGTATACTGGCCTCGAGTGGTAATGTTGGCAGGACTTTCAGTCACGCCTTGGCTCCTGTACAGGACAGCGCTAAGGTTTGCCGGCAAGTGGCTCGCGTTTGGCGTCGCCCTTGTGGTGCTTTTGGTTCCCGGCCCCTGGCACAAGTTTTACGTGGGGCTCATCGGCGTAGCGTCAATTTACTGCTGTCTGGGGATGTTGACGGCACCTTCCGCTACGTGGGGCGCGGCCATGGGAATGGTCCTCGCAGGGGCTTTCCTCATAAGAATGGATACCGCGGTTGCCGCACTGGGGCTCCTGGTCGTCGCGGCGGCTCTAGGGAAGTGGTCCTCGGACTCCTCGAAATCGTTCTCCTGGAAGCCATATTTGTGGGTGGCGGCCGGCGCGACTCTGATTCTGGCACCGTGGGCGGTATGGCTTGCTGACGTAGGAGGGCTTTGGGAGCATTGCCGCCAATGGTTGAATTTTTTTCCGCTGGTGTTGGCGCGCACGACATCTGCGGACAAGACACCCGGTCCTTCGATTGCAGACCTTCTGGGGCTGGATCATGCCGCGGCAGATGCGTGGCTGTTTTACGGGTCGCTAGTCCCGGTCGCGCTGCTGGCGGCGATGTGTCTGATGAAAGCCGTTCGAAGGCCCGTCCCGGGACCTGAGCGACTGGATGTGGCCGCTCTGGGCCTGGTGTTGTTCTGGTCTCTCACCAGTTTGCCCCAATATTTTCTGGAGAGACCTGACGTCCCGCATCTCACTCAACGTGCCTTCAGCTTTTTCCTGCCATTGGCGGTGGTCCTGCAGAAATCCGTGGATTGGTCTCGTAGGGGGACGCGCGGCCTGAGCAGGATCGTCGGTATGTTGCCGGCCGCCTTTCTGTGCATCTATTCCGTTGCCTTTGTGGTGAAACATGAAGCCTTGGGGCAAGGCGGCTCCGCCGGTATCATCCGTACGCCCGTGACCTGGCACAAGCTGTCCAACGGAATGAGCTTCCCCGAGGCCTCAGGATCGCGTACCGGAGAGCTACTGCAATATCTTGTCGGCAATTCCGACAGCAATGACAGGATTGCCGCGTTGCCCTATTTGCCGGGAGTGAACTTCCTGGCCCAGCGATTGATGCCCACCCGCGAAGTGTATTTGTTGCCCCAGTCAATGGGCCCGGAAATCGAGACGGACTTGATTGCAGCATTGAACCGACGGCCGGTGCCTTTCGTGGTCTATGCTCCACGGCAGGCCATCAACCCGGGCAGATCAAACCTGCCTGAAAATTTTGCATCTCGAGTGCACGGCTATTTGAGGCTTAATTTCGAGAAGGTAATGGAGAGCGACGGGATTGAGCTTCTTGCAAGGCGGGGGAATCAGCGCTGACGCCGGCGGAAACAAGTTCGACAACTATTTTTGGGCCCAGCCTTTCCAGAACCGTTCTTCGCCGCGGCCGCCACCTGCATTCAATCGCGCAGAGTATCCCCGTGAAACCGGCCTTGAGCCTGGTCATCGAAGTATAGGCAGATTTGCCGTGGCTCCGTCTTGAACGCTGGACCGGCACTGTGGCAACCTTGGCGCCGCAGCACCCTATCATTGCCACAACGAACGGATGAACGGTTCTTAGAGCCAGAAGTCTCTCCGCCAGTCCGCGTTCAAGGAGCACGAACATTCCCACGTCCGATGGCAGACCGGTGAAGAGCCCCATGAGCCCCTTGAACGCTCGCGAAGTCGCAAGGCGTATGGGTGACTCGTACTTTCCCCGCCTAGCCGCGAAGACCGCGTCCGCTCCCTCCGAGGCACGATCAAGCAGGCTAGGGATCGCCTCCGGCGGATCCTGGAGGTCACCGTCCATGATCACGATCCATCTTCCGCGGCAACGGCTCAAGCCAACCAGTACGGCAGCGTGCTGGCCCACATTGCGGGCGAGGGACACCGCCAGCAGCCGCGGGTCCCTGACTGCCAGTTCGCACAAGACGGAGATCGAGTCGTCAGGGCCGGCGTCGTTAACGAAAATCATCTCGTAGGAGAAACCCAGGGGATCCAAGGCAGTCCTGAGCCTGTCATGGAGAGGCCTGATGGTCGGGGCATTCCTGTAAACAGGGATCACGACGCTTAGAAAAAGCGGCCCTGGTTCAGCCGGCCGGGTTCTGTGCCCCGGATCTCTTGATGCATTTGATTCCATAGCTCTCTAAATGATCGGAAATGAAGGACACCGTATTTCTCAGGCCGGATTCCAGGGTGTGTTCCGGCGTCCATCCCAAGAGCCGTCCAGCCTTGGAATTGTCGCCCACCCAGAATGAAGTGTCGTGGACATGCTCGGGGTAGGCTCCCGGCAGCACGACGACCTTTTTGCCCAGGATCGAGCCGATGGTTTCAACAACGGACTCGTTGTCGGTCTGGACTCCGGTGCACAAGTTAATGATCTCTCCGGTCACATTCTCTGCTAGCGCGGCCCGCAGAGCCCCATTCACCACGTCTTCGACGTAAATGAAGTCTCTCCTGATCCCGGGGCGGGTAATGGGCAGAGGCCGGTCCTCAAGCCCTGCCTTTATGGCCGCGGGAATCAACCTCCCGGCCATTTCCCAGTCACCGTACACGGAAAAAGGCCTCAGAATCACAACAGGAAGATTGTTTTCAACGGCTGCTTCCTGAAAAATCATGGTGGCGGCAGCCTTGGTCGCTGCGAACACTGATCTGGGCTCAAGGACGTCGTCTTCTCTCATAGGATGATCTTTGAGACCGTACTCCGTGGAACTGCCGAAATGAACCAGACGTCTGTAACGAGTCTCTCTTGAGGCTTCGAGAAGGGTGTGCGAGGCAAGGATGTTGTTCTCGATCATTCCGGCCCTGTCGGTCGGGTCTTCATAAGGCCCCCATCTGGCAGTGTTGAAGATCACGTCCGGCGGGTGGATTACCATGAGTTCTCTGAGCCGCCCCAGGTCCCTGAGGTCACATCTGTGCACGGTAATGCGGTCGGCGACCTCTACCAACCGCCACAAATCTGATTGGGGCCGTACAAGGGCATGAACCGCCGCTCCCTGGTTCAGAAGGGCACGAACCAGATTAGCCCCGATGAACCCGGCTGCGGCTGTTACAAGAACTGTTTCTTTTCTGAAATCTCGCAAGCCATTATTCCGCGACGGTTTCAGATCCCTGCCCCGCCAGTGATAGGCATACGGTTACTTGTTAGAAATTACATTGGCATCAGTTCCTGCGAGGGCCTCGACCGGGCAGCAGCTTGCCTCCGGGGCCCCCCTGCGGCGTTTCCATCGTCCCGGCCCCATACCTGGTCCCATGCAGGCACGGTCCTTAACATACGAGATGAAAGCCTCGCGCTTGCCTTCCGGCAATTCGGCCGCGATCTTGCTGATTCTTTCCAGGGCATCTCTTTCCATCTTGCCCCTAAGGGCCGCCAGTTCCTGGATGCTGTTTTCGGCAGGTCTCATGTCTCCGGGGGTCTTTGCGATGAGATCGAGGATCTCCATTTTCTTGATTCTAATTCTTTCTCTTGATTCCGCCATTTGCGCCCGGATTTCGTCACGCCAGATTCTCTTCAAGCGCGTCATGTCGGCGCTTGTCAGCGGCGATACCACGGCAGTCTGAGCGGGAGCGGCCTTTCGCTCCTGCCACACGTGCCAGGCCATCGTAGCGGCCACGGCCACGTTAAGAGCCAAAGAAAAGATCAAAACCAGGGTCAAGACGGTCCTTTTCATCGCGGGGCCTCCTCACGGCCCAGGTCAAGAATCAGATCGGCAAATGAATGGCCGTTATCGTTGATGCTGAATTCCGATGTGACTTCCGGTTCACGGGGAGCTATGAGGTCCGTTAGAGATGTGCCGGCCAGATTGCCCAATCCTAAGGCAATCAGCACCAGCATTGCCATAATGGGGACGCGGCCCCATGTCGGAAGGAAGTCGGATGCCTCGCTCCTCACGCGCCGCGCCGCGATGCTTTCTTTCACCTTTTCAGCGAGGTGAGAGGTCGGCAAGGTGGCCACGACGGATCTGAGATCCCCGTTCAGCGCCTCTACGCGCTCGTGGACGAGCCGGCAGTCAGCACACGAAGCCAGATGAGCGCGAAGAGCCATTGCCGAAGCCTCGGACAATTCGCCATCCACCAGCGGCGATATCATCTTTTGGAATTCTAGGCACTTCATGGACTTCACCTCTGTACTATAATACCTTCATTGAGTTTCGAACCCGCGCAGCAAACGCGATCATTTCTCCATGATTTCCAGCAAACGTTTTCTGCCTCTGAAAATGAGCGATTCCACGGAAGACACGGACGTCTTCATGACAGTAGAGATCTCTTCGTAGCTCAGATTTTCCTGGGCCTTGAGCAGCAGCGCCGTTCTCTGGCGTTCGGGAAGCTCTTTCAGGGCCTCGTGAACTCTTGCCTGTTGCTGTCGCAGAGAAAGCTGGTTTTCCGGGTCGGGCTGATCCGGCGACCACGCGGTGTCCAGATACGAGGACGAATCGTCGTTTGAATCTTTTTCACTGACCATGCGCAGCGCCTTGCGCTTCAGCGACGCGAAAACGTTGATGCTCTGATTGCGGGCTATTGCCAGGAGCCACGTCTTGAAAGACGCCTTGGAAGGGGAAAATCGGTCCAGGTGCTTATACACCTTGAGGAAAGTCTCCTGGACCACATCCTCCGCCTCCTGATGCGCGGCTGTGATGCCGTACGCGAGCCTGTACACGTGCGTCGTGTAGCGATCCACCAGCGCTTCGAAATGAGCCTCGGATCCATTCCTGGCCTGCTCGACCAGTTCTTCGTCTGTAAGTGTGTGCGACGGCTTCATACCTGTCTGCCGAGGGAGCCTCCCGCGAAAGTATCGGCCCTATACTGGCTTGACGATATACCATTATGTGGTCAAGAAAGTAAGACGGGGGGAGGGGAAGGCGGCACCGGAACAGTAGGGCAGGTTCTCTCAAGTTCCGGTGCCGCTACTCGTAAGAAATCACTTGAGTTCCTTGGGTACCCTCCACTCAGTCAAAGCTTTCATGACGCCTGCGGCCGGATCAGCTTTGTAAAGGAGGCATTTCTTGGTGGGCGCGGGACTAGAAGATAAATAAGAGACGGGGGGAACAAATAAGAAGGTGA
>Ga0172371_10002362_pt1 | contig 29980 bp, 25 predicted proteins | sample Lak12m_FD_114543 | JGI IMG/M metagenome (GOLD analysis project Ga0172371, IMG submission 114543) | Freshwater microbial communities from Kabuno Bay, South-Kivu, Congo - kab_022012_12m | ecosystem: Environmental > Aquatic > Freshwater > Lake | place: Democratic Republic of the Congo: South-Kivu...
GAACTAATCTTAGTTGCGGCAGCAAGCGTATTCGCCCACCTCGCACATATCGCAGCTGCGGCAGGGCAGCAGCTGGAAAACCGCAGCCCTCTTGTGCCGCAGGCCCGCTCCCGCCCCCTCGCCCCGCTCCACGATTTCGCCCGCAAATTCATGCCCGGGTATAGTGGGGAAAGAATACGTCCCCTTCTGGAACACCCTGCCGATATCCGAGCCGCAGATACCCGATGCCCTTATCTTTAAAAGCACCTCTCCCTTCCCGGGGGAAGGGGTCCCTACATCTTCATATTGGAGCTGCCCGACAGCTTTCAAAACCAATGCTTTCATAGCGTATACCTTCTTTGCCTTCTTTTTGCCTTCATGGTACCACAAATGATTTAGTTTGCATATAGCTGCGGTAATATTAGCTATTAATCAGTTTATTGCTTGCAATTTGCGCATACTTGTGCAAAAATGAGCAGAAAGGAGGCGATTTGCAATGCTTTACCTGGAACGGCAGCACAAAATACTGGACCTTCTGCGCCAGCGCAAGTTTTTGGACGTGCACGAACTGGCCAGGTTGCTGTACGCAAGCGAATCCACCGTCCGGCGGGACCTTTCCATCCTGGAAAACGCGGGCCTGCTGCGCCGCACCTTCGGGGGCGCGGCGATGATCGAAGGCCTGAACGCGGAGATCCCACTCTCCGTGCGGGAAGACCAGTCCAGCCGGGAGAAAGAGTCCATTGCCCGCCTGGCTTCCACTTTGCTTTCGGACGGCAGCACCATCATCATCGATTCTTCCTCCACCGCCTTCAAACTGATTCCCTATGTGCGGGCGCACCGCATGACCGTGCTGACCAACAGCCCCAAGGCGGCCATCGAACTGGCCCGGTACCCGGACGTGAAGGTGTATTCCACCGGCGGGCGCCTGCGGGAGAATTCGCTCTCCTATGTGGGGCGGATCGCCAAGAGCGCGGTTTCCCTTTTCAACCTGGACGTGATGTTTTTTTCCTGCGTGGGCATTTCAATCGCCGGCGGACTTACGGACACAAACGAGGACGAGGCGGACCTGAAAAACACCATGATGGCGCATTCCCGCCTGAAGGTGGCCATGATGGATTCCTCCAAATTCGGCCTTGCGACCTTTTCGCGCATCTCCGGCTTTACGGGCATCGACTACCTGGTCACGGACAGGGACCCCGGGCCCGAGTGGAGCGGCGCGCTTGGGAGCGCCGGCGTGAAACTCCTTTTTCCGCAGGGCGGCCCGGAATAAAAGAACCGTCTTTTCTTTGACAGGCGGGCCGGGATATGGTAATATAATTTATATACGCTACAACTTGTCATATCAATGGCGTACTTTTTTTAAATTTTTTTAAAAAGAAGTATACTTGTTGTAAATTTCATGCCAAAAGAAGGAGGGCCTTAAATGAGTCAAGATTATCTTACCAACGAACACCTCGCCCTGATCGCAACCTTAAGCGAGGCGGCCAAAAATTCCTGTATGATAGACCCTTCGCTGTATTCGCAATATGAAGTCAAGCGGGGTCTTCGGGACATCAGCGGGCGGGGCGTGCTTGCAGGCTTAACCGAGATCGCGGAAGTGCATTCATACATCATATCCGAAAACGAAATGATTCCCTGCGAAGGAAAACTGTATTACCGCGGCATGGATATTGAAGAGATCACCAATGGTTTCTTTGAGGATGGCCGGTTCGGCTTCGAGGAGACATGCTATCTCCTGCTTTTCGGGAAACTGCCCACCGAAGTGGAACTTTCCGCCTTCAACGACCTGCTCGGGAACTGCCGCTATATCCGGCACGATTTCGTGCGGGACATCATTATGAAGGCGCCCAGCCACAGCATTATGAACGCCATCGCCCGCGGCGTGCTCACGCTGTACAGCTTTGACGACAATGCGGACGATACTTCCATTGAAAATGTTCTCCGCCAGTCGGTGGAGATGATCGCGCGTTTTCCGCTGCTGGCAGTGTACGCCTACCAGGCTCTTTCCCACTACCACAAGAAGGAAAGCCTGTACATCCACAGCCCGCAGGAAAACCTGAGCACCGCCCAGAACATCCTTTACATGCTCCGGCCGGACAGCAAATACACGGAGTTTGAAGCCAAGATTTTAGACCTCGCGCTGGTGCTGCACGCGGAGCACGGGGGCGGCAACAACTCCACCTTCACCACCCATGTGGTGACTTCTTCGGGCACGGACACCTATTCCGCCATCGCGGCGGCCATGGGCTCCCTGAAGGGTCCCAAGCACGGCGGCGCCAACATCAAGGTGGTGGAAATGATGGAGAACGTAAAGGAAAACATTTCTGACTGGAACGATGAAGGGGAGATTTCTTCCTATCTGGAGAAGATGCTCAACAAGGAAGTATTCGACAAATCGGGGCTGATTTACGGGATCGGGCACGCGGTATATTCCCTTTCCGACCCCCGCGCCCTTATATTCAAACAGCATGTGGCCAAACTGGCGGCGGAAAAAGGCCTGGAGGAAGAATTCGCGCTGTATTCCAAGGTGGAACGCCTGGCGCCCGAAGCGATCGCAAGGATCCGCAAGATGTATAAAGGCGTAAGCGCGAACATCGATTTTTATTCGGGGTTCGTATACCGCATGCTGGACCTCCCGCCCGAGATGTACACACCCATATTCGCGGTGGCCCGCATCGCCGGCTGGTGCGCGCACCGGATCGAAGAGCTCGTCAACGGCGGCAAGATCATACGGCCGGCCTACAAGAGCATCGCCCAGCACCGGCCCTATACGCCCATAAAAGAAAGGTAATACAAAAACAAAACGCCCCCAAAGGGCGTTTTTTTAATTGGGCCGGCCGGATATATCCGGCGTTTAAAAAAAGGCCTCCCGGGCCTTTTTTGGTTTTATGCGCTCAGCACCTTCAACCGGTTGGAGAAGATCATATCGGCTACGATGGTGGCCGATCCGATGATATTGGCCTGCTCCCCGAATTTCGCCTTGTAGACCGAGATCAGTTTGCTCTCCCTGGCCAGAATGCTCTGGTTCACCTCGTCCTCGACATACTTGAACAGGCTTTCATCCAGCACGCTGCCCGCGCCCCCGATGATCACGCGGGAGGGATCCACAATATTCACCAGGCCGGTGATCGCGATCGCCAGCCTGTCCATTACGGCCAGCAGGACGTCCTTGGCGGCACTGTTCTGCATGCAGAACTCATTGACCTGGCAGATCGTTTTAAAGCGCGTCCCGCACTCCCTGTTCACCGTTTTTATGATATTGCGCCCGGAAGCGTATATCTCTATGCAGCCCTTGTTTCCGCAGCTGCATTTCGGCCCTTCAAAATCAATGGACATGTGCCCGAATTCGCCCGCAAAACCGCTCTTGCTCTGGAACAGTTCCCCACCCGAAATGATTCCCGCGCCCACGCCGTCCGTGATGCCGATATAGGCAAAATCCGGAATGTTGATGCCGAAACCGTAATACTTTTCGGCCAGGGCGCCCGCGCTCATATCGTTGCGCAGGTAAACGGGCAGCCCCGTTTTTTCTTCGATATGTTTTTTTACGCTGACCTGGGTGATCCCATAAAAATTCGTCGGGTTTAAAATAATGCCTTTTTCGATATTGACCGGTCCTATGGAAGAGACCCCGAAACCCAGGATGCGCCGCTTGGTACTGCCTACGATCTCGTCCACCGCCCGCATCATCTTATCGGTCAGGGAATCGGTGGTATCTCTTTCGGTGAGCGGATACGTAACGCGGAACAATTCGTTGGCTTTCAGATCCATCAGTATGCCCGTCATATCCTCCCGGTTGATACAGATGCCCGCAACCACGGGCGAATTTTTCGCCAGGTCCACCTTCACCGGCCTGCGGCCCACCATGTTTTCTGTCGCCAGATCGCGCACATTGCATAAAAAACCGCTATCTATGAGTCCGTTTATTATATTGGAAAGCGTCATACGGGTCAGAGACGTTTCATTGGCCAGCCAGATACGCGAAACGTCCTTGTGCGTGCAGATGAGTTTCAAGACCAAGGCCCGGTTGAATTCCTTGATCCCCAGGCTGTTTACACCGGAATTTTCCAAAATACCCCCCCTTCCGGTTCTTTTTATTGATTTATCATAATACTTTAATAGTTAACAGTATAGCACCATCGAACAAAATAATAAATCTATTTTATCAAAAATCCGTTTTTCCGAACATATAACGCACCACCGGCCTGCGCGCGGCCAGCACTTCGTCCGGCCTGCGGAAGGCCGCTGAAGCAGGGGCGCCGTGCAGGGAATCGGGGTTTTTCTCCGCTTCTTCGAATATCCGGATAAACGCCGCTATGGCTTCGTCCAGCGTCTCCACGCTTTCCGTCTCGGTGGGTTCCACCATCAGCGCCTCGGGGACGATCAGCGGGAAATACATGGTCGGCGGATGCATGCCGGCGTCGATCAACGCCTTGGCGGCGTCCAGGGCGGATACGCCCGTTCTTTCCTTAAGCCCCTTCAGGGAAAGCACGAATTCGTGCATGCAGGGTTCGCCGTATTTCAGGTCGGAGTAGGCTTCCAGCGACCGCAGCATATAATTCGCGTTTAAAACCGCGTTTTCTGATACATTTTTGAGCCCATCCCCGCCCAGCGCAAGAATATAGGCGTATGCCCGCAGGCATACCAGGAAATTACCGTAAAAACGCAGGACGGGCCCGATGGAACCGGGGGATTCTTCCAGAAGGGCGTACCCGTCCCCTTCCCTGGCCACACGGGGCACGGGAAGGAACGCCTCCAGGCTTTTTTTGCACCCCACCGGCCCGCTTCCCGGTCCGCCGCCGCCGTGGGGAGTGGAAAAAGTTTTGTGCAGGTTTACGTGCACCGCGTCAAAACCCATATCCCCCGGCCGGCAGACGCCCATCACCGCGTTCAGGTTTGCGCCGTCGTAATAAAGCAGCCCGCCCGCCCGGTGGACGATATCGCTGATTTTTAAAATGTCCTTTTCAAACATCCCGAGGGTGTTGGGATTGGTGAGCATAAGCGCGGCGGTGTCTTCCCCGGCCAGGTTTTCCAGCGCCGCGATATCCAGCGTTCCGTCCAGGCCCGAAGGGACGCTGACCACCCGGAACCCGGCCATCGCCGCGCTGGCCGGGTTGGTGCCGTGCGCGGAATCGGGCACCAGTACGCAGTCACGCCTGCCCTGCCCTCTTTTTTCGTGATAGGAACGGATCATCCGAAGCGCCGTCCATTCGCCCTGCGCACCGGCGGCGGGCTGAAGGGAAAAGGCGTCCATTCCCGTGATCTCGCAAAGCGCGTCCGACAGATTTCCCATAACCTCCAGCGCGCCCTGCGCCGTATGCGTCCCCTGCAGGGGATGAATGTCCCGGAAACCCGGCAGGGCCGCGGCCAGCTCGTTCATCTTGGGATTGTATTTCATGGTGCAGGACCCGAGCGGGTAAAACCCGCTGTCCACCCCGTATGCAAAGCGCGATAATTCCGTATAATGCCGCACCAGATCGACTTCGGCAACTTCGGGCAGCCGGAGCGCATCCCCGCGCACGTATTCCCGCGGTACCGGGGCGTGCGGCGCCCTTGTCGGCGGCGGCGCGCTGCAGCGCCGGCCTTCCCGGCTTTTTTCAAAAATCAGTTTCATTGCGCCTCCTTCCCGAGAAGGCGGGCCAGTTCGTCCATCTCCTCCACCATGTTCATTTCGGTTGCGCACCACAGGATCCTGTTCCCCGGTATGGGCAGGCCGCCCAGTATTCCGTGCTCCTCCAGGGAGCGCATCAGGCCGGCCGCGTCCGCCGGGCAGGCCGTCACGAACTCGTGGAAATACGGGCCGCCGTACTGCAGGCCAAATCCCTTTATTCGGGTGATTTTTTCAGCCAGATAATGCGCGTTCGCCATGCAGTTGCGCGCGGTCTCGGCGAGCCCTTCGCCGCCCATCGCGGAAAGGTAGACCGCGGCGGTCAGTGCGCAGTGGGCCTCGTTGGAACAGATGTTGCTGGACGCCCGTTCGCGCTTGATATGCTGTTCGCGCGCCTGCAGCGTAAGGACATACGCCGTCTTGCCGTCCATATCCGTCGTCTGCCCCACGATCCGCCCGGGGAGGCTGCGCATCATTTTTTCCCGGCAGGCCATGAAGCCGAGGCCGGGGCCCCCGAAGGCCAGCGGCAGCCCCAGCGGCTGCCCTTCTCCCACCGCGACATCCGCCCCCGCCTGCCCGGGGGGCATCAGAAGCGCCATTGCGATCGGGTTCACGCCCATCACTGTTTGTATATTTCCCTCCCGCGCAGCCGCGCAGACGGTCTGCGCGTCCTCGATCTGCCCGAAATAATTGGGCTGTTCAAAATAAAGCGCGCACGCGTCCTCCCTATGCGCCGCCAGGCTTTCGGGCGCGATCCGCCCTTCCGTATGCGGGAAAACGCACAGCTTGAGCCCGTAGGATTCCATATACCCCCGCATGACCGAAAGCGTGCGCGGATTGACACAGTCGGGCACAAGCACCTTCTTTCCGCCCCGCGCGCACATAAAAACGCCTTCGCAGGCGGCGGTGGCACCGTCGTATACGGAAGCGTTGGAAGCGTCCATGCCTGTCAGTTCACAGATCATGGTCTGGTATTCAAATATTGCCTGAAGCAGTCCCTGGCTGATCTCCGCCTGGTAAGGGGTGTATGCCGTTAAAAACTCCGGCCGGGCCGCCACGCTCTCCACCACCGGCGGTATGAAGTGGCGGTAGGCGCCCGCACCCCTGAAAACACTTGCAAACCGGGTATTTTTCTGGGACAGGCGGTTTATTTCCGAAAGCACCTCGGCCTCCGTCCGGCCTTCCGCCAGTTTGAGCCCGCCCCGAAGGCGTATCTCCTCCGGCAGTTCGCGAAAAAGGCCTTCCGTGTTTTCCTCGCCGGCCGCACGGAGCATGCGCGCCGCGTCCGGGCCGGTATTCGGAACCCAGCAGGCCATCTATTTCGCCTCCGCGCGCGCGAATTTATCGTATTCTTCGGGCGTCATCAGTTCCACCTTGTCTTCAATACCCGAAACCTCAATAATCCATGTATCATAGGGTTTCTGGTTAATCAGTTCCGGCTGGTCGGCCAGCGCGCCGTTCACCGCGCTGATTGTGCCCGTTACCGGGATGAACATATCGGACGCCGCCTTGACGGATTCGATATCCGCCACGATATCCCCCGCGGCGAATTCCTCCCCTTCATTGGGCAGGTTCACAAAAACGATGTCTCCGAGTTCGGACTGCGCAAAATCAGTGATGCCGATCAGCGCGACGTTGTCTTCCTTGAACTCTATCCATTCGTGCGTCTTGGTATACATCAAATTTTTCGGAACATTCATGCGTATCCCTCCAGTTATTTAAGCCTTTTATAGAAAGGCAGGTCTGTCTTCTTTGCTTCCAGCATCCGGCCCCGGGCCTCTATGCTGAAAACGGCTTCGTCCGCATATTGCCGCATGACCCGCGCCATGCACACCGGATACCCCAGAGTGGGGGAATGCGTTCCGGAGGTCACAACGCCGGCTTCCTCTCCGTTGCAGAAAACCCCGGCGCCCTCGCGGGCGATCCCGCCGGCGGGTTTAAGGCCGATCAGCCGCCGTGCGCAGTCCTGTTTTGCAAGGATTGCTTCCCGGCCGATGAAATGTTCTTTTTCCGTGTTTACAAAGCGGCCGAGCGCGGCTTCACAGGGCAACACGGCCTCATCCATTTCATGCCCGTAAAGCGGCAGCGCGGCTTCCATCCGCAGCGTGTCCCGCGCGCCCAGCCCGCAGGGCGTAAGCCCTTTTCCTTCGCCCGCCAGGAGCAGCGCATCCCAGATAACGGGCGCGTCTTCGTTCTTTATATAAAGCTCAAACCCGTCTTCACCGGTATATCCCGTACGGGATACAAGCGCGCGCCGTCCGGCGATATCCGCGTTTTCAAGAAAACTGTAATATTTTTGAGGAAGCGTGCCGCAGCATTGCGAAAGGATGCTTTCGCTTTCAGGGCCCTGCAGGGCGATCTGCGAAGTGGTGTCCGATTCGTCCGAGAAACAAACGTCTCCGCTCAAGTGGCTTGTGATCCACTGCCTGTCTTTTTCCCTGTTTGCGGCGTTCACCACCAGAAGGTATACGTTTTCCGGGCGCACATAGATCAGGATATCGTCCACCACGCCGCCTTCCCCGTTGCAGAGCGGGCTGTACAGGACCTTGCCGGCCGGTTTCCCGCCGATATCCCGCGTCAGCAGTACCTGGAGATTTGCAGGTGCGTCTTTCCCGGAAATAATAAATTCGCCCATGTGGGACACGTCAAAAATTCCCGCGCGGCTGCGCACCGCATGATGTTCCGCCAGTATCCCGGACGGGTACTGCACCGGAAGCATAAAGCCCGCAAAGGGCACCATCCTGCCGCCCAGTGAAACGTGCCTGTCAAACAACGCTGTTTTTTTATCCATTTATCCCCTCCGTGTGACAATTCCATTATACTATGCTTTTTTAAAATGAAAAGTCAAAAAAGGACGGAACTATGAAAATATTGCGTGCTTTTTTTAAGTTGTTCCTTTTCATTTTTCCAAAAGAAAAACAAGCGCAAAAAAAGCATTTCATTTATTAATAGATATTTTTTTTTGATTGCGCTTTTCTAAAAAATGCAAATGAAAATCCGCCCCCCTGCGGAGGCGGATGGTTTTTCTATTTATTAAGATTATGCTTCGATTTTTTCGATCAGGCCGGGGTACCACTCCGCAGCCATCCGCACGCTTTTCTCCATGGGCATGCCCGGCCCGGCCATGGCGGTGAGCCGGTTGCACCCGGAAGGTTTGCCGCCGTACGGGCTGATCTTGAGATCGGCGCCCACACAGTCCACCAGGGAGGTTTTTCCCTCCAGGCAGGCAAAGCCTTTCACGCGGTAGGTGTCTTCCAGAAACATGGAAAGGAATTTGCCGAGCTGGTAGTTGGTCATGGTATCGCGGATGGTGATGGTCAGCTTCATCAGGCCCACGTCTTTCAGGTGGGACGCCGGCCCTTCCGTTTCCTTGTTTTCGCCCTGCAGGGCGGACAACCATTCGGGCCTGATCCTGCCGAAGGAAGTCCGGCGGATCACGGCGTCCGGGCGCACGCTGCGGACCAGTTCCTCCGCCTCGGCAATCCCGCTTTCCTCCGCAAGGTCGGTCTTGTTGATGAGCACGAGATTGGAAGACGCAATCTGCTTCCGGCATACCCGCGCGGTCGCGAGCACTTTTTTAAGGTTCACCGCATCCGCTATGCAGATGCCGCCCATATACTCTATGGACGTAAATTCGCTCCGCAGGGAAAGGATTTTTTTGATCGCGGTCGGGTCGGAAAGCCCGGAGGCCTCCACCAGGATATATTCCGGCCCCTTCGCCGCGCTTTCGGCCAGCGCTTCCTCGAACCGGTCCAGGCGGCAGGTGCAGAAGATGGAACCGTTGTTGATCTCGGTGACCTCGGCGGCCACCTCGGAAAGCAGAACCCCGTCTATCCCCTCCCTGCCGAATTCGTTCACGATCACATGGAGGCGGTGCCCGGAAAGCAGGCCGATCAGGTTTTTCAAAAACGTCGTCTTGCCGGCCCCTAAAAATCCCGTTACAAGATACAGCTTCTGCGGCATTCTACATCACCCCGTCGATGGCCTCTTTGAGCTCCTCCCTGCTTGGGATGACCGAAGAAAACTTCAGCGCGCCGTTGATATAAATGGAGGGAAGGTGCTGCACGCCCATCTTTTTGCAGCGGGCGATGTTTTCTTTTAAGGTGAACTTGTACTCCACCATGTCTATCTGACCGCCGTAGCTGTCCTTGGCCTTCTGCGCGGCTTCCAGCATATACCCGCAGGCGGCGCAGGTGGCCGAATCCAGGGTGAACACTTCCACCAGCGGTTTTTCAAGGTGTTCGTAATCGGGCAGTTCCACTTCGATCCCTTCGTCCGCGGCAACGTAGTTCTCTATCATCTTGCGCGTCTCATCGGTCTGCCAGATAGCCTGCGCGACCCCGAACGCGTTCTCCGGGGGCACAGCGTAGGGCATGTCGCACCCCGGCGCGACGATAAGGTTCCTTTTATCCGTAATGCTGTCCAGCATGTCTATCACGTATTTCATATTGTCCTGCTGGGTGCCGTGCAGCATCACGGTGGTCAGCGGAATGTTGCCCCCGATGGTGATGTTGTATTTGTCCGTAATATTCTTGGCCGCGATGATGTCCACATTCTCGTCTATGGAGATGGAATCCGGCGCCGTTTTGCACATCACCTCTATATTCTTGGTCGCGTCCCCGCACACAAAGAAGGAAGAAAATACGCCTTTTTCGTGGATGTATTTGAAAAGGTCTGTAAAGGGGCTGGTCAGGAATTCTTCAAAATGTGCGGACGAAACCTGGGAAACCAGCGGATCCACCACTGCGACGATGTCCATTCCCGCCTCCACGTAATAATCCGTCATTTTTTTGGCGACCGCAAGGCAGAACCCGAGAAGGTTTTTCACGTATTCGTCGTCGTCGTACATATCCATGAATATATTATTGCCGCGCAGATGGGACGCCAGGGTGAACGGGCCGCAGATCAGTCCGTACAGGGCGGTCTTTTCCCCCACTTCCTTCTTCATCCGGCGCATTGCGTCCAGCACCATGGGCAGCCGCCCGTCTTCCTTTTCGGGAAGGGTGCACAGGCAGGGTATCTGCGTTGTTTCGGAAAGGGGATGCGTTTTTACGGACGGCGGGCCGTCCTTCGCCCAGACCAGTTCGCAGCCTAGAATCTCTGCCTCGATCTGCAGATCGAACACCACCGGCTGTCCGTTCGGTTTATACAGGCGGTTGACCTCCAACAGGGATTCTACCAGTTTGTCCGCGTCGGTCAGGACCTCGGCCGCGTCGTAACCGGCCAGCCTTCCCGCGTGTACGCCCGCAAAGGGCACCCACGGGACGTTTTCAATATCTTCATGCCGCAGCGCAGACAGCAGCAGTTCTTTCGGATTGCTCATATGAAAAGACTCCTTTTTTTTTGATAAACTGATTATATCAACGATTGCGTCAAATATTTTTAACATATCTCTTGTTTTTTGTATTTAAACGCCTTGTTTGCCCGCCCGGGCCGAGCAGACGCACGCATTCCGCACTGTTTAACATATTAATAACAGGATAGCGCCCCTCTCAAACAACGGCTTTCATGCAAATAAAAAAGGCCGCCCTTTCTTTAAGGACGGCCCTGCCCACTGCGGCTTAATTGCCAGCCGGGATATTGAATATCTTGTCCTTGCGGCCCTCGTAAGGCGCCTTGATCAGTAGCGGTTTCAGATAGGCCGCCACCTTCTCCACCCCGTCGCCCACGCTCATGGTCACATCCTCATGCTCATAGGAAAGCACATAGTCGTACCCCACCAGCGAAAGCTCGGTGATCACCTTTTTCCAGGGAACATCCCCCCAGCCGGGAATGCGGAAACGGAAGGATTTATCCAGCCGCTGCCAGTCGCCGTGCATCAGCACGCCGCCCATCTGGATGTTGTGCTCCACCACCTCCGCGATCTCTCCCCAGAACTCATGCCCGGTGATCAGCGGCAGCTTGTCGCTCGCATATTTGCCGGTGTATATGCTCCAGTCCGATCCGCAGATTCCGCAGACCTTTATTTTTATCAGTACCTCGTCCTCCGCAATCACGGGAACGGGCACGTCCGTATATTCCATTACATACGGCTCCCTCACGACCTGGGCCTTCATCATTTTCTGCATTTTTTCCTGTCTCCTTTCAGGCTCTGTTTTTTATATGATTCAATTTACTATCAGGAACGGCCCGCCATGAGTTCACCGATCTCGTAAAGGGGCTCGTTGACCTGTTTGTATACATCCAGTATCCTGTTGTATTCGCCTTGTGCCTTTGCATCCGGGGTCTTGGTCCCGATCAGCCTATGGATGGAGTCAATGGGCGAAAAATCTTTCCAGTAGCCCGCGCCCACCGCCGCCAGCGCGGCCGCGCCCAGCGATCCGGCGTCCTGCCCCACCGATGTTTCCAAAATAGCAAGGCCGTAGACATCCGCGAATATCTGCCGCCAAAGCTGGCTTTTCCCGCCGCCGCCCACGATAAGCATTTCATCCGAAACAGGAGACATTTCCATAAGCCGATTAAGCGCAATGCGGAGGCTCAGGGCGATCCCCTCCATGGCCGCGCGGATAAGGTCTGCGCGGGTATGCTTTAAATCAAGGCCGATATAGGCGCCGCGCACGCTGGGCGTCCTGTCCGAGCCGCTGCCCCCCGCAAGGGAGGGGTTGAAAAGCAGGCCGTTCGCCCCTGCCGGCGATTCTGCAGCTTCGGCGTTCATGAGGACATACGCGTCTTCGCCGCCTGCAAGCAGGTCCCGGCATATCTGGTTGCGGACCCATTGGAGGGACGAACCCGCCGAAAAAATGGAGGTTGCGGATGCGTACATGCCGGGGATGACGTGCGCGAACACAAAGGGCCTGAGATTTTTATCCAGTATGGGCCTGTGCGAGGTGATTGCGATCCAGGAAGAAGACCCGAGGGAGGTGTAAACCCTGCCGTCCTCTATCCCGCGCGCGCCCAGCGCCATACAGGAATTATCCACGCCCCCGCACGCAACCTTAACATGCATGGGAAGGCCGGTCGCGCGGGACGCTTCGGGCGTCAGCGTGCCGATGATCTGCGTGGAGGGCACGATTTCAGGAAACATCTTTTTAGGAAAACCGAATTCGTCCAGCAGCCCGTCGTCGTAGGCATTGTCCTTCAAGCTGTAAAACCCGCTGCCCGACGCGTAGGAAGGATCGGCCGCGATCCGCCCGGTCAGGCGATAGTTGATATAGTCCTTGGTGCCCAGCACCACCGCGATTTTTCCGTACATGTCCGGCATGTTTTCCTTGTACCAGAGCAGCTTAAAAGCGGTGTACAGATGGGCGGGAAAACCGTTTCCCGTCATCATGTACCAATCCTGTTCGCTGCGGCCGGTAAAAAATTCCCCGGCCTGCCGCTCCGCGCGCATATCCGACCAGATGGGAGAGGAGGATAAAAGAAGTTTCCCGTTGCCGTCAACGGGAACCACCCCCAGGCTGTGCCCGGATATCGCCAGCGCGGCGACGGTTTCCGTGTTGATTTTTGATTTTTCAAGCAGCATGCCTGAAGCCGTCACAAACGATTCCCACCAGTCTTCCGGGCGCTGTTCATGCCATCCCGCGCGGGGATACGCCGTTTCATAGGGCCGGAAGACGGAGGCCAGCGATTCGCCAGCTGCCGTGTATAAGGAAGCCTTGATCCCGCCGGTACCGAAATCGTAGGCAATCAGATGTTCCTGCATGGATTGGTTCTCCTTAAAAATTAGAATAAACCGGACCGGTTTTTAAAATCCGTCCTGCGGTTCTGCCGTCTTTCTATACGTCTATCCCGTCCGGGTGTTTTTCGCACTCGCCGATGATATCCATCGCGTCCGCGGATCCCACGCCAAAGCGCGCAACGCCCATCCGCTACATTTGAAGGATGGTATCAAGCCCCCGTATACCGCCCGAAGCCTTGATCTTCAGCCTGTCGCCAATCGCGCCTTTAATCACCTCAATATGATGCAGGGTGGTCGGCTTGCCCGCGATCCAGCCGGTGCCCGTCTTGATATAGGCCGCGCCCGCCTGCTCTGCGATTTTGCATGCCGCCCTGATCTGCTCGTCGGACAGGGTCATCACTTCAATGATGGTCTTGATGGGCCGGCCCCCGGCCGCGTCGATCACCGCTCTGATATCGTCCTCGGCTTCCTTGTAACGGCCGGACCGTATCCACCCGATGTTCATGACCGCGTCGATCTCGTCCGCGCCCATATCGATGCACTCGCGCATCTCGAACACCTTGGTTGCGGTGGTAACGCCCCCGCCCGGGAATCCAACCGGACAGCCGACCATCACATCCGGGTCGCTTTCAAGAAGTTTTTTTGCAAAAGGCACGTTGGACGGAAGGACATGCACGCAGATAAATTTGTACTTAAGGGCCGCCGCTGCCATCGCTTTGATGTCTTCCCAGTTCATGTAGGAGCGGACACAGCTGATGTCTATCATCCTCGCAATGTCTTTGGTGTTAAGTTTCATGTGTTTCCCCTTTGTTATTTTCTTTTGAGTTGTTACATAAATTATATCATAATAATAAGTAATATCAATATGGTAATAATTATATTTATTTTGTTTTCGTTTTTATGGCTTATATTGTCATATGTTGTTGTTTGCGTTTCTTCATGGGAAAAAGATTCTTATCAAAAGCATGATTCTCTCCGCCTTGAAAATATGGTATAATTAAACAAAGGAAAACATTTTAATGGATCTGTCCCCTTCGATTGAAGCGCATCTTTGAAAAACAATCGTTTAAGGAGAGTTTCGTATGAAGATACTGACCGTGGGTCCGGTGGATCCTGCCAAACTGAAAGAAACGGTCGCCGCCGTTCAAAGCGAGCCAATGATCCATTTGAAGGGCATCTATGAAAAGCGGTCCCTGAAGGTCGCCCTTTCAGAAAGCACTTTTTACCTTCTGAACGACAGGTACCTTCTCGCGGCGGCACTGGAATTAAGCAAGCCCATTTTTCTGCTTTCAAACAAGGTGCTGTTCAAAAAAGATATCCTGGAATCGGACGCGGCGCCTTATGCGGACCGCATCCCCGACAGCACGTTCCCTGTATCCGTCAAAAGGATCATACAGGCGATCGAATGGACGGGAACGCAGTACGACGCGCGGCTTTTCCAGTTTACCCTTAAAAAAATACGCTACTGACCCATTCCACTTAAAAATTTCATTGCTTTCCGGCGGTATAAAAATACATAATATATTGCATATTTTGGTATGTGCAGGTAAAATATTTATGTGAAAAACACAAAATAATGAACAAACCTGATTTCAGGCCCGGGGGCGGATGCCCGGGGCCCCGCCGGGGGAGGGTGATCGTATATACACCACTTTAAACATTACGGTTGACAGCTTTGCCCTTGTTATACTGCTTATCATATTCTTAAACGTATTCCGCCGAAGCAACCAGTTTCTGCAGGAACAACGGCTTTTCAAGGCGCTGCTTTATACCACCGCGCTGATCATTGCCTTCGATATCCTTATGTGGCTTCTGGACGGCCAGCATGATCAGCTGCTCAGGGAAACGAACCTGATCATAACCGCGGTCTATTACTGCCTGAACCCGCTGATCTGCTTCGTCTGGTTTCTTTTTGTGGATTATTTTATTTACAAAAGCACAGACCACCTGAAAAAGATTTTTATCCCCATGTCCATTCCGCTTTTTGCCAACGCGGCGCTGAGCATCCTGAGCATTTTTTTCGGCCTGCTCTTTTATATAGACCAGGGCAACACCTACCACCGCGGAAGCTTTTTTATACTCCTGGCCGTCTTCGCCTTCTTCTACCTGGTCTACGCGTTTGTACTGATCGTCGTCAAGCATAAGATCATTCCCAAGAGGGATTTTATTCCCCTCCTGCTTTTTGCCGTTCCTCCGGCTATCGGCGGCATCCTGCAGACGGTCTTTTTCGGGTTTTCGCTCGTCTGGCCGTGCGTAACCCTCTCCGTTTTGATCATCTACATCAATATACAGAATAACCTTCTCCAGAAGGATTACCTTACCGGCCTTTTCAACCGCCGGCAGCTGGACAACTACCTCCATTTCGCGCTGGAGGATTTCGGGGACGGCGTTCTGGCCGGCATCATGATAGACATCAATTCCTTTAAAATGATCAACGACGTCTACGGGCACAGCGCCGGCGACGAGGCCCTGCAGCATACATCCGCCATACTGAAAAAATCGTTCAGAAAAAACGATTTCATTGCGCGGTACGGCGGCGACGAATTCATCGTGCTGGCCGTCGTTCAGAAGAAGGAGGACCTTGCGATCGCGATCAACCGCCTGAAGGAAAACGTGGATAAATTCAACAGCCATAGCCATGTTGAATACAAGATCAGCCTGAGCATCGGGTACGATTTTTATGCCGGGCAGGATGAGGAAACATTCTCCCAGTTTTTAAAACACCTGGACGAACTGATGTATAAGGACAAACCAAAACAAAGCGGTACAGAAAACGTAAAACCTATAAAATAAAAAAGCCCCCGGAAGGGGGCTTTTTTTGATCAGCCTGCGCGCACCGCCTCAAAACTGTAAACCGGTTCCGGGTTGAATCCCGCAGGGTGCGGCGCGGGGAATATCGGCAGGGCGTAAAATTTTCTTATGCCTTTATCATGCCAGCATTTGCCTCCGTGGCGCGCATCCCGCCTTTGTTTGTCTTATATGGAAGGCTGATAAGGCTTAAGATTGCGGCATACATTAAAAAATCAAGACCGCCGATTTTTTATTTTCGCAAACCGGCCGCTTCAGTTTCCAAACTGCGGATACATCTCTTTCAAAGCATATACAGAAATATATATATCCGGATTGGCTTCGTCGTACATTTGGCCGGTGGACTCATACGTCGTGCCGGCTTTTGGCCCTGCGTAATAGGTGGTAATACTACGCGTGCGGTGGGCGCCGTACACCTGCCCGTCCTGTATAAACGGCACAACGATCCATTCAAATTCGGTGACGGTCCTGCTTTCCCCGTCATCTTCAACATCATTTTCTATCTGCGCGGCGTAATCGGCCGTATAGGCCGCCAGGGCGGCCGCATAATCGTACGTGTCTTCCTCCGGCGGGGCCGGTGTTGGCTCGTCGGAATACTCGGGCGTTGGTTCTTCAGAATAGTCGGGCCAGGGCTCTTCCGTATACGTGGGCCAGGGTTCTTCCGTATACGCCGGCGTAGGCTCCGGGCCGGTAGTTGCCCCTGTCCCGTCGTATATCACCTTGAACCGATAAAAGTTGATGAATTGATAGCCTTTGTCCGTTTTTTTCGGATTAACTCCCGCAAAATAAATGCCAATATCGTTTTCGCCGGGCTGCAACTGTATGCCATAAAAACCTTCCATGCTGGGAATCTTCTCCGTTGTTTGCTGCTTGTCGCCAATATACACGTTGAATCCCGCAGCTTTCAGGCCTGCCGGATACTCAACTTTAAAAAACAGCTTTCCGCCCGCTGCCGCCGTTTCCTGCAGCCGGGACTCCTGCAGGGTGAGGCCGTCGGTCAGGGGAACCAGGTCTTTTTCGGTCTCCCCCGTATCCGTTTCCTTCAGTCCCGTGAACGCATAAAGCTTAAGGTCGTCCGGAAACAGGCCCGCCCCCGGTACTTTTCCGTCAAAGAAGTTCTGCCAGGCGGCGTGCGCCGCCAGCTGGTCCACCAGGGCGTACGTGCCGTAATACACAAAGTTCTCATAAGGCACAACACCGGCTTTTTGGGCTTCCTGCGCGTTCGCGGCGGAGTAATAGGGCGTCAGTGCGGGCCCGCCGGCAGCGGTCCGGTCATATTGGATCGTGCGCTTTTCGCTTGTATCTGCCGGAAAATTTGGGTCCGCAACCCAGATCAAATCATTTTCAATCTTATAGGCAAGCACCATATGTCCGCCGCTGTCATTCTTTAAACGACAGTCGAACATCTGCGGCTGGCCCGTTCCCAGCATGGCGTACGCAAGGGTAAGAAACATTTGTTCATCGCTGCCCCGGCTTCTAAAGTCCCTGTATTCCGATAAATCGGGACTTGTATAAAAGTTTTGTATATAGGCCGTCTGCATGACGGTGCACAGGCGCACAACGTTTGCGTCGTCCTCTTTCAGCCCGGGCGTGTCGCCCAGGCCGTTGTTGTCAAACCGGCCGTACAGCTGCCCGCTCCACGGGCCGCCCCGGTCTTTCATCATGTAATAATACTGTTCGGCAATGCACTGCCCGACGCAGTAGCCGCCCGGCACCGGATAGGAGCCCATATTGGAAGTGATAAAATCATCCTCGCCGGGTCTAAAGCCCGTATCGATTCCGGTCAGCGCGCGGCCCAGTATGTCCCCCACCTCCGCCATGGCGATGAATATATCTGAAAAATGCTTTGTCGCGAGCGTGATGGAAGTGTCAGTCTCATCCACCAGCGGGATTCCTTCCAGGGTTCCTGTCTCTTCGTCATAGTAAAAACCCATGGCAAACTGCCCTTCTTCAAGGCTAATGGGCACGGTCACCTCCAGCGGCTCCGCAGCAAACACCTCCCCGTTATCCACCGATATCAGCGGGGTGATGGGCTGGAAAAGCGCCCCGAACGTCTGGGATTTGATGGGGGATTCGGATACCGTAAAGCCGGTCTGCCCCTCGTATGCCCCCGCAGGCACGGAAATGGTCATCCCCTCCAGCTGTCCGCTTTCCACTACCAAAGTGCCGCCTTCCGGCCCAACCGCATCCTCGGCTACCTCCACGGGCGCGCCCGTATAAAGTTTGCCCGTAACGCGGCCCTCCCCTGCCGGGGTTGCGAGCGCGGCGGCTAGAATGATGACGAACACGGCGCAGCATGCGGCCGCGATCAGCAGTATCCGTTTGTTTTTGCCGCCCGGTTTGCCCGGCGCCGGTTGTGCCTGCGCGGGCTTTGCTGCCGCGGGCGCCGCCGCGGGCCTTGGCGCGGCGTTCGCCGGTTTTCCGCAGGCGCTGCAAAACTGCACGCCCGGTTTAATCTCCTGCCCGCAGAACAGGCAGACCTGCCTGCCCGGGACGGCCGCGCCGCATTTGGTGCAAAATCTTACGTTCGGCGGCACCGCCGCGCCGCATTCGCCGCAGGTATGTTCTTGCACGGCCTTCGCCCCGCACCCGGTGCAGAATTTGCGTCCCGGCTCAAGCGCTTTGCCGCAGGCAGGGCAAACCCTGCCCTCCGGAATTTTTGCGCCGCACTTTGTACAGAACTTCAGGTTGGAAGGAATCTCCCCTCCGCAATTGGGACATTGCATGGCCGGCCCTCTCCTGTTTTTAAAAAATATATGGCAAAAGAATTTAAAGAAAACCGGCCGGGCGGGCGGAAACGCCCCGAACCGAAGCCGATAAATGTATGGTCATGCTTATATTAACACAAATGGTAAAGAACTTCAATTATGGAATGCGGCGGCCCTTTACGGTTTTTCCGCTACGGCCAACATTTCAAAATCGCCCGTAGTCAGCCGGTCTTCCCTGGAATAGGCGCCGAGTTTTGAGGCGAAGATACCTATATTGACAAACCCCAGCGTTTTCAGCAGCCAGGTGATCTCGCTCGGAATATAATACCTTTCGTTGCTCCTGATCTCTTTTTTAATTCCCGCGTCATCCGTAAATGTTGTAATATTATCTTCCCTGAACGTCATCAGATCAAAGGTGTTGTTTTGGCAGGCTGCCTGCCCTTCCTTTGCGTTATCGTCGTAAAACTTTTCAACGGAATTGCAAAGCGGGAAAAGGCCGTTCAGCGCGGTGAAAATGAATCTGCCGCCCGGCATAAGCGCTGCGGCCGCGTTCTTTAATATCTCAAAATTCATTTCGTCCGTTTCCATGAGGGAGAACCCACCTTCGCAGAGCATGACCGCGCAGTCAAATTCGCTTTCAAACGGAAGGTTTCTTGCGTCGCACTGGAGGAATTCTATCCGAAGGCCCTGCTCCCCGGCCTTTTCCCTTGCGCGGGCCAGCTGCGATGCGGAAAGGTCCACGCCTACCACATTGTAACCCCTTTTCGTCAGTTCAATGGAATGCCGCCCGGTTCCGCAGCCGATGTCCAGTATTTTTTTACATCTGTTGAATCCGAGCTCGGCCTCGATAAAATCGCATTCGCCCGCCGTTCCCTGGGTGAACACCTCCCCGTCATATGTCCTGCCGTAGTTTTCAAACAGTGTTTCGTACCATTGCTTCATTTTGCATCCCTCTTTTCTTATACTCCAATAAAAATTATAATTATCCTTGCGCCGGCCGCAACCGCAAAGATATTTCTTAAATAAAAATGCGCCGCGATTTCCTCTCGCGGCGCATCCTGTTAAAAGCCTTTTGTTTTTATTCCTGCAATGATTCTCTGAATGCTTTTAGGCGATAAATAAAAAGTGTTTGAAAGAGAAACAACAGAGTTGCCCGCCGCGTATCTTCTGTAGATTTCACTGTTTCTGGCGGCAACTATTTCCCTGCTTTTTGTTTTTTCGCCCCAGGCCTTTTTCAGGCCCTCTTTTCTTGGAATATATATGTACGCCCCGTCAATATAGCTTTGAACTTTATCTATCAGTTCCCCGGGCAGTACATCCATTGCTTTGATATAGCTCATTTCCGCTCCTCCTGCGCATTTGATTTTCAGGATCGGGCAAAGGCTATACAAGGTTCAATTGTCTGACGCTATGCAACAGCCTTTGCTATGCGCAGCGGACCGACTCCAGCCTGTTTGATTTCATAAAATATATCCTCCTTTTATGCGTTGTTCATATCAGAACCCGCAAGATTATACTACCGGAAAGCCCGGGAGATGTCAACGCGGCTTTACCGGAATATTCTTGCAGGCAATTGCAAACTGCGGGGCATGGTATATAATATTACTATAGTTAACGGGGTGTTTTTATATGAAAAAGTTAATGATTATTTTATGCTGTATACTTTTAGCAGGTTTGCTTGCAGGCTGCAGGGCCGGTTCATCACCGCCCGTCCAAAGCGGCACGGCTTCCTTCAGCAACGGCGAAATCTGCGGGGCGCCCGAAGTTAAATATTAAAGACAGATACTTAGTTTGAATCACGCTCTAACCGTTAAAACATCTGACGTTTGATTGTTTTCCACCGCTCCTGCGGCGGCCATTTACGCTTGCAGATGGCCTTTTGCATCAGATTTGCTGTCCGGCCTTCCGCCGGTCAGCCAATGCCGACAGAAAATGCCCTGTTATACCCAACCTGAAGGCGCCGGTTTTTGCGGCCTGTTCAATGAACCGGCAACAGAGATAATTGTTCAGACATTAAAGAACCTGAAAAGTTAGAATCAAATATACGATAAAAGAGATCAAAGAGTATATGGATAACGTGGTTGCCATATATTTCTGATCCTCTTCTTTCTTGTGCATTATAGAGATGCCAAAGGCTGGCGGCATAATAAAGAAAATAATATAAGCCCATTTGGCTAAATAGTTCATCGGAATAAGCATGTTTAACACAATATATGTCAGCAGGCCCAATGCTAATATTAAAACAATTCTTGTTAAAATTGTTTTAATTGCAATTTTTAATATTGTGCGGGAAATTTCTATCCCATAGCCTATCACAATCAAAACGAGCGCGGCTGCCGGAGCGCTCATAAATGAGATTAAACTTGAAATAATCCCTCCAATATCACTGTTGTCTATTATCCGGCCAAGGCCAGTTATCCCAAATATAACGCCTGCGATCATAGCTAGAATCGGCGGCATGGTCACTGTATTTTTTAATGTTTTAAGCACTTTTGTTTCCGGGTCATTCTTTATTCTGATAAAAGTCCAACAGATCGAAAAAACAAATATACAGTGCCCAAAATCCATTGCGGCATAATAACCCAAATTTTCTGATCCGAATAGCAACGCAAAAAGCGGATATCCAATCATTCCTGTTTCGAATCCCGCAGTTAAAAAAGGCATGACTATTTTATTGATTCGAAAAAGCTTGTTGGCCGCAAAACCTAAAAAAAGAAGGCCGAGATTAACGGAAAATATAACGGCAGTCATTACGGCCAAATTCATATTATATTCAACCTTATAAAAAGCAGAGAAAATGATAGCCGGAAGACAAATATTGATTATGATTGCCCGAATATCATTAATGCCCTGCGGCGAGATTATTTTTTTGTACCGAAAAATCACGCCAATTATTAGTAATACAATCAAAGGAACAATGACAGCCCATGCATCAGAAAAATAATTCATTTATATACCTTTTTTATTCATAATTTCTAGTTTATTATAATGTTTAGAAACCACTAAATCAAATATTAATAATAGATTGGCCATTATTATTTTTATATACAGAACATGCATTCAAAAATTTGCGCTATCCGGGTTCAGGGATTCTTCCGCTTCGCTGTCTCGCGTCTTAACGCTCGCCCCACTTCGCTATGGGCTCGCACTTCGCGCCGGTATTTCTTCTTGCCTTACGCTCGTGCATGCCTCATGCTCAGTGAGAACTACGTTCCCTTTCTCCGCCCCCGGCGACAGTCTTTAGTTTCTGGCTTTGCTTCCCCACTTCGCTACGGACTCGCGGTTCAGTCTACGATGCTCCTTCCCGCTCGTCTCGTGCTCAGTGAATACTGCACTCCCTTCATCGCCCACCGGGCGCGGTCGTTTCGTATTCCCTGTTTTCGGGGTTCGAATCCCAGGGTCAATAAAAAAAGTGCCGTGCGCTATGCGCACAACACTTTTTTGGTGACCCCAAGGGGATTCGAACCCCTGTAGCAGGCGTGAGAGGCCTGAGTCTTAACCGCTTGACCATGGGGCCAAATAAAGGCAGCTATATTAATTTACACAATATAGCCGCCGATGTCAACCTTAAAAATGCGACCCGTAGTAATCGCCCCTGCGGTAATCGTACACCGCGCCTTCGCTGTACATATCCAGGCTTTCCAGGGCCTTGCCGGTGCCAATGGCCACGCAGGAAATGGCGTCTTCCGCCACATAGCAGGGTATCTTTGTGCGTTCGGTCAGGAGCCTGTCCAGCCCGTAGAGCAGCGATCCGCCGCCCGTCATGCAAATTCCGTTCTCCGCGATATCCGCCGTAAGTTCGGGCGGCGTGCGTTCCAGGACGCCGTGTATGGTTTCCATGATCCTGTTCAGCGGCTCCTGCATGGCTTCTATGGTTTCGTTGGAACTGATGGTGATGGTCTTGGGCAGCCCCGAAATCAGGTTGCGTCCCGTTACTTCCATGTACGCCTCTTCCTTTCTGGGGAAGGCCGAGCCGATGTTGATCTTGATTTCCTCCGCCGTACGCTCGCCGATCAGCATATTGTATTTCTTCTTTATATATCTGGCAATGGCTTCGTCGAATTTATCGCCCGCCACCTTTATTGAATCACTGATTACCGCCCCGCCGAGCGATATGACCGCAACGTCCGCCGTGCCGCCGCCGATATCCAGCACCATGCTTCCCTGCGGAAGGCCGATGTCGATCCCCGCGCCGATCGCCGCGGCAATGGGTTCCTCTATCAGGCAGGTATGCCTGGCGCCCGCTTCCTCGGTCGCCTCGATCACCGAACGTTTCTCCACCTCTGTCACCCCGCTGGGCACACACACCACCACGCGCGGTTTGAAGAAGAGCCGCCTGCCGATCACCTTATTTAAAAAGTATCTGAGCATCCGTTCCGTATCGTGAAAGTTTGAAATCACGCCGTCGCGCAACGGGCGAACGGCAACGATGTTTCCGGGCGTCCTTCCCAGCATGATCCGAGCCTCTTCGCCGACCGCCAGCATCCTTCCCGAAAGTTTGTCCACGGCAACCACGGAGGGCTCACGCAGAACGATCCCCTTCCCGCGGACGTATACCAATACGCTTGCGGTTCCGAGATCGATACCGATATCGTTAAAACTCATATTAAACCATGCCATTATCTTTTCTCCTAAAAACTATTTATTCAGGCTTTTAGCTATACTGAATCAATCTATATACTACTACACATTTTTAGATATTTCAACTCATATTTTATACCGGCCATGCAGGACGCGTTGTGTACTATTACTAGTAATACACTCGTTGTTTTAACCCGTTTTTTGTCTTTATTAAGGGCTTTTTTTTCCGCGCAGGGTTTTTCGGGGCAAATATAAAGGCGTTTCCCGCCGGCTGCGGGAAACGCCCTGCATAAACAGATCAGCCCTACCTTTTGCCGTAAGTCAGGGTGGTATCGAACATGGCTTCGATGTTCTCCACCTTGGCGTCGTCGATCATCGTGCCGCTGTCCATGATGAAGCCGCCGCCCGGCGCGCACGTGTCGATCAGCATTTTGCAGTAGTCCACGACCTCCTGCTTCTCCCCGTAGGTCAGCATCACCGCGGGTACGTCGCCCATGATGCAGCTGTGCCCGCCCAACGCCTTCTTGGCCGCTTTCATATCCGTATATTCAAACGAGAAGATGCATTTGCCCGCCGGTATTTCCTTTAAATATTCCAGGCGGTTGTTGTACGCCCCCTCCACATAGATCACCGGGGTGAGCCCCGCGTCCGCCACCGCCGTGATGTGTTCCCGCAGCGACGGCCAGTAGAACTTTTTGAACTGTTCATCGTTCATGAAAGCGTCCACGCCCTTATGCAGCCAGTACCACACGAAAGGCGTCGCCTGGCCCGAGCAGCCGCGGATGGTGTCTGCGATCGCGAATTTCTTGACAACGTCGATCAGCTGCAGCAGTTCTTCCGGATGGTCGTACATATCCATCAGTATCTCCACCGTGCCCCGCATGCTGTCCCCGATCATGTCGAACGGCGCGTATGCGAACCCTGCGTACAGCAGCGGGATGCCGAACTTCTCCTTCATCCGCTGGCGGTAGCCGCCCAGGTCCACGAACCAGTCCATCAGGTGCTTGCCCGTCTCCACCAGCGCCTCCAGGGACGCGATTACTTCCGGGTCCGCAAACGCCGCGAATTCGCCCATGTGGCCGAACCACATGGAATCACGGAAATCTATCTTGGAAAGACCCGACAGCTTGGAGAAACTCCGCGGTATCCACTTGTTCATCATGAACTTGGTCATGTCCTCGATGGCTTCCCCGTATTCGTCGCCCTTCATGTATTCGCCTTCTATGTACTGGTACATCGTGTTGGGATCCTCGATATGCTTGCCCGGCCACCGGAACCACGTGATCCCCGAGCTTTCCATATAATCCGTAGGGTAAAACAGGATCGGGTCCCAGCCGAGGTCGGGTTTGAAATGGTCGTAGAATATATCGTAGGCCTGCGCCGCCTTGCTGAAATCCTCCATCGCGTCCTTTACCGTACAGGTGTTTGCGTAATAGATCGGGAACGCCTGGAACACCGGCACCAGCGGCACACGGTCAGGCTCCCGCAGCACTACCGCGTCCATCACCCTTTTTAATCTCGCATCGTATTGCTGGCTAATGCTTTCCATTATACCCGCCTCCTTTGATAAATTATTTTTACTAAGCTTTTTTTTATTATTATACGTTATTTTGTACTATTTTATCGTATTTTTTTGCTGTGTATGCCTCTTTTTTGAAAATTATTGTTTTTTAAGTTGTTTCTATCATACATAGTATAAAAATAAATTTCAAGGTTAAAATAAATATAAACCCGCGCCGCCCTCCTCAAACACTTGACGGAGCCGGCAAAACAGGTACAATAAAACTATAGTTTTTTGGGGGAGGTCCCTTTCCTTTGTACAATACGTTCCATGAGCAGATGATGCTGCAAGCGCTCCGTCTTGCCCGGAAAGCCGCCGGGGAGGATGAAGTGCCGGTGGGCGCCCTGATCGTCCGGGAGGGCAGGATCATCGCCCGCGCATACAACCGGCGCGAAACTTTAAAAAGCCCCACGGCGCACGCCGAGCTGCTGGCCATCCAGAAAGCCGCAAAAAAACTCGGCGGCTGGCGCCTGCCAGGCTGCACCCTGTACGTCACGCTGGAGCCCTGCCCCATGTGCGCGGGCGCCATTATCAACGCGCGCATCCCCACCGTGGTCTACGGCGCGCCCGACCCGAAAGCCGGCGCGCTGGGCAGCGTGTACGACCTTGCCCAGGGCAAACTCAATCATACGCCCGAAGTGATATCCGGCGTTCTGCAGAAAGAATGCGGCGAAGTGCTTTCCGATTATTTTAAAAGGAAAAGAGATAAATAACCCCATTTCTTCCGCCGGAAGAAATGGGGTTTGATGTCAGTCTGCCAGTTGGTCCTGCAGCCGCTCGAAGAGCGGTTCTTTTAATTCTATGCCCATATAATGCTGGATAACATATTCCAGGCCTTTTTCCTTCAGTTCTGCCTGCAGCTTCCCGGCGGATTCGTCCGCAGGCGGATTGAAACGCAGGGCCGCCTTCACGCCCGCAAGTATGGGGGCAGGCGGTATGCCCATTTCCATGCAGTAGAGCGCGGCGCCGATAATGCGGTCGTTGCGCCGCAGTTTGCGGATGGGGTCAGCCCCCACCCTAACAACGGTATCCCCCAGCTTTTTGTTTTTAAACCGGAAAAGCAAATCGTCCACATGCTCTTCCAGAAGGGGCATCATCTCGTCTCCGTATTCGCGGGCCAGCGCGCTGGCGCTGCAAATCATTGCTTCCCGCGCAACGCCGCAGATCTCGCAATCTTCCGCCGACTGCCATATAAATTCATAATCCTTCAGTGCGCCTAGGTATGCGCAGAGGGCATGGCCCATATTATGGATGAACAGCTTGCGCTTGATATAAAAACCGAAAGGAGTATAGGGCACCAGCCCCGCCAGATCGGGGATTTTGCCCTTGAACGCGGCGCTGTCCACCGGCAGCTTGGCGTACGGCTCCACACAGATCAGAAGCGGGTTTTCTGCCTTCAGTTCGGGGGTGACCGGGGGCACCATCCGCCCGATGGAAGCTTCGATCAGCCCGACGTTTTCCTCCGCCCATTTGATTTGGGCTGCGTCCAGGTTCTCGTTTATCCATCCGCGCATCAGCAGGTCTGCCTCCAGCTGGTTTTCGCACAGAATGATGTCCAGCGTGCGGCCGGTTTTCATCCTCTCTTCTATGCCTTTGGCGATCACCGGCGCAATTTTGGGCAGCACATTCACCCCGACGGCCGTGGCCATGATATCGCATGCCGCGATCTCTTGCACGGCCTCCTCGCTCCCCGCGTGCACGGCGCGCACGTTTTTCACAATTTCATCGTGATTGCCTTCATTGGAAACAATGCGGACGGGGTATTCGCCCCGTTCGTTCAGCTCCCGGATGATTTCCGGGACGATATCCAGAAAGCAAACCTCATAGCCGGAATCCGAAAACACTTTTCCGATAAAACCCCTGCCGATGTTCCCTGCGCCGTACATAACCGCTTTTTTCATGGTTATCCCTCTCCTGTAATTTTAGTCAATATAAATATACCATACTTGCCTTTAAATTGTTATAATATTTTAAGGTGGTTTATCAAGCTATGAAAAAAGGCGATCTGTTCCAGACGGAAATTGAAGATATCGATATCAACGGCAACGGCATCGGCAGGGTGGAAGGGTTTATATTCTTCGTTCCCGGCGCCCTGCCCGGTGAAACCGTACGCGCCCGCGCGGCCAAGCTTAACAAAAACTACGGGTTCGCGCAGTTAGAAGAGATGCTCCTTCCCTCGCCGCAGCGGCGCGGCCCTTTCTGCCGGCATTACGAAAAGTGCGGGGGCTGCACCCTGCAGCATCTTTCCTACGCCGCGCAGCTCGAATGGAAAACAAACTACGTGCAGAGCTGCCTTACGCGTATCGGCGGCATCGGCGCGCCCATCTCCTTCACGCTGCCCTCCCGCATGGAATTCCGCTACCGCAACAAAGCCGCCTTCCCCATAGGAATGAACGGCCTTATAAAGATCGGGTTTTATTCGCAGCGCAGCCACGACCTTCTGGACATTGACGACTGCCCGGTGCAGAACCAGGATGTAGCGCTGCTCGTATCCCAGCTTAAAACCTGGATAGCCCACAATAAAATCAGCGTCTATGACGAAAAAACGGGCCGGGGCCTTCTGCGGCATGCGGTGGTACGCACCGCCAAAAACGGAGACATGATGCTCACCCTCTGCATAAACGGGGAGGATGTCCCCCACCGCGCGGAACTGGTTGCAACCTTCCGGTATGTTCTGCCCCGCCTGAAGTCCATCGCTCTTAGCATCAACAAGCGCAAAAACAACACCATACTTGGCGACCGGGCGGTAACCATCTATGGAAACGACCATATCACCGAGCATATAATGGGGCTTGATTTCAATATAGGCCCGCATTCTTTCCTGCAGGTTAACGCCACCGCCGCCGAGACGCTGTACAACATTCTTTTTAAAATGCTGGACCTGAAAGGCACCGAAAGAATTTTTGATCTGTTCTGCGGCGCGGGGACCATCACCCTTCCGGCCGCGCAGCGCGCGAAATCCGTTACCGGAATTGAGATCGTGCCCGAAGCGGTGGAGGACGCGCGCCGCAACGCCCGCCTGAACGGGATTGAAAACGCAACTTTCATCGCCGGGGATGTTGCGGCAATACTTTCCCAGGCGCTTGGAAATCAAAAACCGGACGCGATCATACTGGACCCGCCCCGAAAAGGCGTGGACGCAAGCGTGGTCCGCGCCTGCGCGCAGTCCGGGGCGAAAAGAATAGGCTATGTTTCCTGCAATCCCTCCACCCTTGCGCGGGACCTGAAGGAATTTGTTTCTTTGGGTTATTCTGTCTCCGCCGTCCAGCCGGTGGACATGTTCCCCCAGACAACGCACGTCGAGACGGTGGTATTGATGTCAAGGATGGAAAAGTAGGTATGTAAAAAAGCCTTTAAATAAGCCATTTTATTTTTTAGAGGTCGGAAGCAGAGACTCCAAAACCATGTTTTTTCAGTTCGCGGGAACATGTCCAAGGAGCCCATTTAAAACCGTACAGAGCAGATTGGATGTCAGGGGTTTCGTAGAGAGCAGATTGGATGTTTTTTAAAAAATCCGAGGTTGAGAGAGCAGGTTGAATAACATAACTATCAACCCTTAAATATAAGGCTTTGAATGGCCTACGCGTATTCATAATTGATTTAGACCACTTATCATTTTCTAAAATCGAATTCAAAAGGTTGTGGGGCACTTTATGATATTGAGTATTCAAATTACACTAACTCGTGATTCCGTGTGCATGGGTGATGATGTTGAAGATCATACAAAAATCATTGATATTGTCCCGCAGCGCAGTACGCATAAAACTATTATGAATATTGCGAAAAAATACTTGCCGAATATTATGGGATATGGACATACTTGGGATTGTTTTATTGATGGGGAGAAAATTGCTGTAATAAACGGTAACTGTAATAAAATCACTTCAACGACTAATTGTCTATCCTTCACGGATGGATGTAAACTATATTTTAAATATCATTCGGCAACTCATTAAGATATTTCAAGGTGATGCTATGTCAGATGAAGCTCCAAAATTAAAAGTAACAATGATTCCTGCCGCCCGCCAACCGCTGAAAAGGGTTGCGATATACTGCCGTGTCAGCACAACGCATGATTCGCAAGATGAAAGTTTGGATATCCAAACAAAAACATTAAAGCAATATGTAGCTTACAACCCAAAATGGAGATTGTATAATGTATATAGTGATAAAGATTCGGGCGGCAATGTGTTCCGGCCTGGATTTCAGAAATTGATTTTTGATTGCTACGAAAATCTGATTGATATTGTATTAGTGAAAACTATCAGCCGCTTTGCAAGAAATACAGTGGATTTACTCGAAACGATAAGCCGGTTAAAAGGATTGGGTGTTGAAGTCATATTTCAGCAAGAAAACCTCCGTACCAGCGAAGCGGATAATGATATACTGATATCCTCATTGAGCGCAATTGCCCAAGCCGAAAGTGAATCAACAGGCGAAGCGATTAAATGGGGGTTGAAGCGTGGGTTTATTTCAGGAAAATCGAAACTATATTCCCGTAAGTGTTTTGGCTATAAACATAATGAAGCCGGTGAACTTATCATCGATGAAGAACAAGCCGAAATTGTACGCTTGATTTTTGATTTATACCTGGGTGGCCTTAGCATTCTTCTCATTATCCGTGAACTTGAGAAAAATAAAATCAAATCACCGCAGGGTAAAAATACTTGGTCTAAACGTGCTATTCAAACAGTATTAACAAACGAAAAATATATTGGGCATGTATTACTGGGCAAAACCTATTCCAGTGATTTTCCGAACAATAAACAACAAATCAATAATGGCGATCAGGATCAGTTTCTGGCGAAGAATGCCCACGAACCTATTATTGAAGAAAAAAAGTTTGAATGGCTCCAGGAAGAAATAAAGCGCAGGAGTAACATTGAAGTTGTATATGGTAAGGCAAAAAGAAAGAAAACGCATTACAGCTCAAAGCGCAAGAAAGAATGATCTTATTCTTAAAATAATAGATAAACATCTTATCGAGATTCAGATACAGACAAAAAAATATGGGGAACAAAATAGTAAATATTAGGGGCGGAAAAATGCTAAGAGCATATTATTCAGATTCAGTTGTGGTATGGCAACACTTTTTCGTACAGAAATTATAGGTTCTGTCC
>Ga0172371_10002364_pt1 | contig 29968 bp, 32 predicted proteins | sample Lak12m_FD_114543 | JGI IMG/M metagenome (GOLD analysis project Ga0172371, IMG submission 114543) | Freshwater microbial communities from Kabuno Bay, South-Kivu, Congo - kab_022012_12m | ecosystem: Environmental > Aquatic > Freshwater > Lake | place: Democratic Republic of the Congo: South-Kivu...
ACTCGGTTATAGTACACCCATCACCATATCGCGAGACAAAAATGGAGTTTTGAGACAGTTTCTTTCAGCCTGCCATCAGATTTGCCTGATGACGCATACCATGTAGGCAGGCTGGAAAGCCTGCTCCACGAAGACGGTGGCGACCGGCGAGTCGCCCTCTTCCCTCCCCACATCCCACAAACTGAAGCCCTCCTTAATACCATTCAACTTCCTTCCAAAAGGAGAACACATGATCGAAACCGACCAACAGCGACGCTGGTGGTTTGCCACTCACCCGGAGTATAGCGCCAGCCAACCAGGACATCGGAATCGTAAGCCTGGTAAGCAAGATCCGGATTCGGACAGAGTCCGCCCTGAACAAATCGACGCCTACGTAAAGGACCGCTTGAAATATGAACGAGATAAGAGGGCCATCGAACTGCTCAATCTGGAAAAACAGCTGTTTGGGACAGGAAGCGGATACGCCAAAGGATTTCAAAATGAATCGGAAAAAAATATCGATCGACAGGACTGGAACAGACCGTCCGGTCAAGCTTCAGCAGCTCCTGATGGGAATAAAAGACCCGTTAAACTTGATGAAGGAACTCGTTTGACCTATCAAGATGGGAATCTCATGGTCAATGATAGCAGTGGTAAACCGGTCATGAAACTTCCTGCAACGTCGGGTCAGCCCGACGTCGAAGATCCAAGTGTTCAAGGCCGCGGTCCGATCCCTCCCGGTAAGTACACGTTGTACCCGGATGAAATCAGCAAGTCCGGTTTTTTCAGAAGATATTACGGAGACTGGGGTGAATACAGGGTCCCGTTGCATCCGGATGAGTGGACTAATACCTACGGCCGCAAGAATTTCTTTTTGCACGGTGGCGAAGAACCTGGTACTTTGGGTTGCATAGACATTGGGAATGCTGACAAGCGCCTATTTCCGGCTCTTATGAAACTGAAGAAACCAATTACCCTAGAGGTAAAATGATGAGAGCACTCCTCCGGTTGACTATCCTAGGCGGTTTAATTCAGTTGGCTGGTATGTTGAGCTTCATAGGTATTGCTAAAACGGCTTTTCATGTTCCTGGGAAACAAATCGTTATTATTATTTTTTTGATCGCGATGATTTTCCTGCTCTTTCGGGCAGTCACCGAATTACACTTCGGAGAGCTTTTGCTACTGTCGCTTTTTTTGACGGGCTTCTTTGTATGTATTCATGAGTTGCTCGCCTTCGGCATTTTTCCCGGCCTGGCAAAAGATCTTCGACCGTTTTCTCTGTTTCATCTGAGATTATTAGCGGAGGAAATGACCCTCCTGTTCCTGGGGCACATGACCACTATCCTGGTCATTTGGGGTTTGAGGAAACTATTGAGAGGTTGAGAGCTTCATCAAGTGCGCTTCGGTACTTACAACCGAGTAGTTACTCCGAAACTGTGATCTTGCTCTAACGATTTGGCAGATATTTTATCCGAGACCTTAGCTCCAACACCTCAATGGGGCAATCCTCCCAATCATGAACCCAGCAGACAATCAGGTCGCAATCGTCCGGTGAATGGTCGAAATTACTGCTTCGATATTCAAATTCAATGAGGACGTGCTCCCACCTTTGCTTCTTCTTGTCGATGCGCCGCTTCCCTTCGCAGTCCGGGTATTCTGTACGGATGGATTCTATGAGAAAACCCAGTTCACGGCTGATCATTCCAAAGAGATAAACCACGCCTTGCTCATTAATCGGAGCGAAACGTAGTCCACGAAAGTCGATGGGCTCGCCGAACTGAACTTTCTTGCGACGATTCAAGTCTTTCGGTTTGTGAGTCTGTGGAACTATTACTTGCGTCTCGGTGATAGCCTGCTCCTGTGGAGGCTGTTGTTCTGGTACGACTTCTCCGCGACTATCGAGTGCTGGAAATCCGTATTTTGCGTAAGCCACCTGCCTTGCTTTAGTGAACGAACCCCATCTTTTTCTGTAGGGTCCCTTACTGAAACTGCCCTTCGCCATCATCTCGGTCTCGCTGGGTTGCTTGCCGAGTTCCTGAGTCAGTCGAATGATCTCTTGGAGCAACTCTTCGTCAGAAATTTTCTGCTGGTGTAATTCTGGGCCAGGACCGGGAGGATTGGTCATCAAACCGGCCGATTCCTTGGCCTGATTCCAAGAGCCAAACTTGTTTATTACCGTCTTGAGTCTGATTCGACCATGTTGGTTGAACTGATTCTGGGTCAGGCAGTCCGAGTTTAGTTGCGTAGCAACCCTGCGAAGTTCGGAGATGACTTCTTCTTTGTCCATCTGCGGTCTCCAAATTTGTGGCTCGACGAAAACGGGGGAAAGCCAATTCTGCACTGATGACTTATTATTACAACCTGGAGGTGGGGTCAAGTTTCGATGTAGAGAGGCCGCGAACGATGCGGTTCACTACGGGCGCCACATCCTACGAACTGCCTATTTGGCTGATTTCAGATGCTTCTTGATGTGTTTTGCCAGAACATCGTCTATTTCGGAATGCCTTGGAACAGGTTGTTTCTGACCCGTAGCAGGATTCATGTAGATGTCATGCCGGGCGCCATGACGGGATAGTACACACCCCTCTTGCTCTAATTGGCGAATCAGTTCGCTTCTCTTCATAACGTAATTTCTTTAATATCATACGACTCGGGTACGTCATCCATAGCCATCAGCAGGTAAGCATCCTTGAGATTCTCTTCCAGTTCTTCGAGAGTCTCACCCTGAGTCATGATTTCAGGATGTTCCAATAACTTGCCCAGCCAGAACCTGTCGCTCTTCCAATAAATCATGGTCAGTTTTCTATTCATTGGGAAACTCTCCCATATCACGACATGAGGTGACATTATGGCGCGAGGCTATCATCATCGGACAGGTCAGTCAATTACCGCGAACGATGCGGTTCGCTACGGGCGCCACATCCTACGGATTGATGTCACCCCCCGGAATAGCGGAGCTTAGTTTTCTCTACTGCATGAAAGCCACTATCCGCCGACTATCTCGTTTAGCCCTTCGATCAACTGCTCCATCTGCTCGGGAGACACGGAATCCAGGGCCTCGCCGATTCGCTCGACTGACAGTGTGCGAACTTGGCTTATTTTTACCCATGATCGTTTCGGTAGCTTCGATGAAACCAACTCGAGCGAGAGAGGGAAACCCGCTCGCTGAGGTTGGCTGGTTATCGCCATGGCTATGACTGTGCCGGAACGCTGATTGAACACATCCTGGCTTATTATGACCACGGGACGCTTGCCGCCTTGTTCATGGCGTCTTACCGGGTTCAGGTCGGCCCACCGGATTTCTCCCCTCAATATTCCGGCCATCCGTGTAACTCCTCAGAAATGCCTTCTTCCGCCATTGCTTGTTCCGCGATTGGATCCAATTTTGCGCACTCTCTTGAGAGGCGTGTCCTTTCCAGGCGATTGAGCTTGTCTTCGATGGCTTCTTGAATCGCCTTGCTGCGATTGGCAAAAACTTGGTCTTTCACTAGTCGGTCCAGCCGCTTCAAGGTCTTCTTATTTATACTGATCGCAACTTTTGCGGTTTCCATTGGCGCCTCCGGTACTACTATATGTCATACCGAATAGGAGGTCAAGTCGCTTGCATCCGACCACAGACAACAGATCTGTTCGGCCAAAGAAGATTTTGCCTCCGCGATCTCTCCGATCTGCGGCCATCTGTGTCATCTGCGGATCGATTCTCATGCTCCTGGTCTAATCCGCAGATTTCGCAGATGTCCGTCTCTTGAATCTCTGCGGCGTGCGATTCCCGACTTCGCTCCCCATCTCACCTCTTAACGCATCACACCGTATATCCCCACCAGAACACCTCAGTTTCGCCCTTAATCATTGAAAGGAGCTTCTTATGATTATGACCGAAGATCAGCGCCGCTGGTGGTTTGCCACTCATCCGGAGTGCAGCCACAGCCACAAAGGACAAAAGAATCGCCGGCAAGGCGAGCAGGATGCGGATTCGGACAGGGTCCGCCCTGAACAAATTGACGCCTACGTGAACAGCCGCCTGAAATATGAGCGCGATAAAACAGCTATGGACCTGCTCAATCTTGAAAAACAGCTTTTTGGGAGCGGGAGCGAGTACGCGAAAGGATTTGATGAATCGGCGGATGAGACTGGGAGCCGGCCCTGGACCCAATCCGCAATATACGGATCTGATAACGACAGCCCATTCCAACTTGCCGGCTACAATTCTGTCGAAGGCCCATATGTGTTCAGGTGGCCCTCGGTCGATGAAGCCTTGCGATTGCCTGGTGATGTGGTCCGAGGTTTCCTTCAATGGCTCGACTATGCTCTAAACAACAACATATTAATCATAGACCCGAACTCGCTGGAAGAGCATCATGGCTTGCCAAGGGCATTTGTGAAATATTTCAAAGACGCAGGTTTAGAAATTGGGGATTTTATAATAATATTGACCGCAGCCCAGCATAGGCTCAAGCCGGACGGCCTGCATACGGGAGAAGGACGCGGTGGAGATTGGAACACGGAATGGCAAGAATACATTGACAAAAACCCGGAGCCTGACGCTAGAAAGATTGTAAAGAAGCTGAACAAGATGAAAAAGAAATATGGAATCAAATGAAAAAGATTTTTTACAATTTGCGGCGCCCAGGCGCAGATAGATCCGGTCAAGTTTACGGCCTGTCCAAATGGGCCAACAAATATTCCCCCGCGGAATGGAGCCAAAAAGTGGCCGGACTTTCTATTGGGCGAATCGGTCTTTACAGGTCTCCGCGAGTAGATCTGACAATCATTCTCTCCTCATACAAAATTGGGGACTTCGTGTGGACGTGGTATGGCGATTGTATCGCCACGGACCCGGTTTTGAATCTGTTTAGAGAAGCGGGCTTCACCGGCTTTGAGCCTCGTCCCGTTACGATAGAGAAAATTAAGCGCTTAAGCCGGAAACAAAGAGAAGAAGTCTTTATTCCGCCTTTGTGGGAACTGGTTATAAAGGGCAAAGGTGGCGACGCAGCCCCTGAATCCGGAATTCACGTCATAGACCGGGATGAGGATGGTGATTTACATTATTCTTCGTTTCGCAATGGGATCATTGTAGACGAAGCCAATTGGGACGGTTCAGATTTCTTCACTGTTAATGGATATCCCACCTTTATTCTAGTCACTGCACGAGTCAAAGACCTGATTATCTCTCATCAACTCACCAATTGCGCGATGGTTCCATCTCACGAGCTGGAGTGGGGATCGAACTCTCGGCCGGAAGAATTCCTGGAGGAACGACGCAAAATGGCCAGTCGAGACCTGGGGTCTCTACTTGCCGATCTTGAAAACCCGGACGAATCCATTTGGTTGCGAACAATCCATGCTCTGGGAGACAAGAAAGATCCGGGGGCAGTAGACGCCCTTATCAGGAAATTTTCCCACCCGGACGCGCTGATCTGGAATTCCGCGGCCTCCGCTGTGGGCGAAATTGGCGGCTATAAGAATATACCTGAACCGATTCGCGCGGAGATTTTTTCTAAGCTTATGAACGCTCTAAAAGATGAGGACTTCCGTGTTCGTAAGAGCGTCGCCAAAGCCCTCTTATACACTGGCGGCGCCAACACCATAAAAGTCCTTATGACATTGTTTGAAGATCCTCATGAATCGGTGCGAGGCACTGCGGTTTTCGTGATTGGCCGTTTGAACTACAAACCAGCCCTGCAGGCCGTAAACCGCCTCACACGTGATCCCAGCAAGTCCGTCCGTGAAACCGCCCGAGATGTGGTCATAGACCTGAGCAGCGAATTCTGATGAAGAGATCATTCTATAGGTCAGGAGCGGCTTATTTGGATGAGGGCGTATGATGCGGTGACCAACGGAAACCGCATCGGTCGCAAAGAAGGAAAAGGAGTGCATGAATGCTGGGGAACCCGGTCGGGTAAGGGCGCACGGCTGTGCGCTCTAGGTCCCAGGCCCTTCCGGCGAGGGCGCACAGCCGTGCGCCCCTACATATGGCTGGCGGTAACCTCGGAGCGAAAGTGGGGGCGACTGGCGAGTCGGCCTCATAGCAAGGATATGTAAGGCCGCTAACGATGCGGTTCGCTGCGGGCGCCACATCCTACGAACTACCGGTTCGGCAGATATTTTATCTGAGACCTCAACTCCAATACCTCGATTGGACAGTCCTCCCAATCGTGAATCCAGCAGACAATCAGGTCGCACTCGTCGGGCGAGTGATCGAAATTACTGCTTCGATATTCAAACTCAATGAGAACATGCTCCCACCTTTGTTTGCGCTTATCGATACAACGCTTCCCTTCGCAATCCGGATATTCAGTACGAATGGATTCTATGAGAAAACCCAGTTCACGGCTGATCATTCCAAAGAGATAAACCACGCCTTGCTCATTAATCGGAGCGAAACGCAACCCACGAAAGTCAATGGGCTCTCCGAACTGGACTTTCTTGCGACGATTTGATTCTTTCGGTTTGTGCGTCTGTGGGACAATTACTTGGGTTTCGGTGATAGCCTGTTCCTGTAGTGACTGTTGTTCCGCTGTGACTTCTACACCGCTATGCGGCGGTGGAAACCCGTATTCCGCATAAGCAAGTTGCTTCGCTTTGGTGAACGAGCCCCATCTTTTTGAATAAGGCGTCGTACTGAAACGACCCTTAGCGTTCATCTCGGACTCGCTCGGTTGCTTACCGAGTTCCCGCGTCAGTTTCATAATCTCCTGGAGCAAATCTTCGTCGGAAATCTTCTGCTGGCGTAGTTCTGGACTGGGACCAGAAGGATTCGTCAGCAGACCGGCTGCTACCAAAGCTTGATTCCAAGAACCAAATTTGTTCTTTACAGTGTTGAGGCTGATTTTACCATATTGCTTGAACTGACTCTGGCTCAGATGATCGGTGTTCAGATGTTCGGAAACTCTGCGAAGTTCTGAAATGACTTCTTCTTTGTCCATGTCCTGTCTCCAAATTGTTAGCTGAACAAAAACGGGGATAGCCAATTCTGCACTGATCACCCTATTATTACAACCTGGAGGTGGGGTCAAGTTGCGATTACAGCACGTAGGATGCGGTGACCAACGGGAACCGCTTCGGTCGAGTTCTTTTTGTGTGTGAGGTAGTTCGCGCGTCGTTCCTTGTTATCGTCAGAGCGAGGATATGGAAAGCCGCGAACGATGCGGTTCGCTCCGCTCACCACATCCTACGAACTGAACGCCTTTCCTCGTTCCCAGATTCAGCTTCAGACAAGACGTGACTAGCCGCTGGCCGGCTTACGGGTGGCCCGTCTTGAGCCTCCGGCCAAGCACTTCTCCAATCCTTCTTGCACCGCTTCACGCAACATGTCAGAGAGTGTGAGTCCGTGAGCGAATTGCCTAAGAGCGTCATTCATCATGGTTTGGTAGTTACCGCCAATCATTGACGCACGAGCCTTGAAGACAACCAGGGTTTCGTTGTCAATCCGCATGGTAATACGAGTCTTTTGGCCGGATTGGGCCTGCAATTTGGCCAAATGGGGCGTTTCGGCCACAGGTTTTGCATCGGCAAAATCAAGGTCTTTGAATTTCTCAAATATTTTATTTGAACTGCTCTTCATATCGCCTCCGTTGCGGCTCATTCGACTTCCAGGCCGAAATCAATCTTATTGTTTCTTTCCCATAGGTGTATACTACCACCAGAATTCGACCCCTTGCGCCCATGCCCAGCGTAACAAAACGTTGCTCATTAAGCGTGTCACGGTCCTCATGGGTTAGAGCGAAAGAATCAAAGAGAACTTGCTGGGCCTCTTCAAAGTCACACCGTCGTGTCTCTTGGGGTTGGCTGCAGCCTTGTCGAGGTCCCAAACTATTTCCATGTCGGAATTATATGCACAACCGTATGCACAGTCAAGTTGTATTGAGTGAGATGAAATAACAAGGTAACGCGAAGCTGTTTCTGATCAATAGCAACAAGGAGGAACCGTGAAAGACAAAAATGCCTTAACAGCGCCTTGTGGGCTGGATTGCTTCAATTGTGAGCTGTACGAAGACAATCTGACAAGCGAGTTCGCTGAATTGATCCATTCCAAAATGGGTGTTCCGAAGGACCAAATACCGTGCAGAGGTTGCCGCCAGGAAGACGGAAAGCATTTTCATCTGCCAAACGGATGCGCAACTCTGGATTGCGTGAAAGCAAAAGGTGTGGATTTGTGCTGTAACTGCAATGATTTCCCTTGCGCCTTCCTCGCCCCCACGGCCGATCAGGCAGCGAGATATCCCCACAATTTCAAAGTCTTCAATCTCTGCCGCATCAAGAACGTCGGGTTGGAACGCTGGATTGAGGAAGAAGCCGGTCAAATCCGCAAGAAATATTTCAATCACAAATTCGTTGTCGGAAAAGGCCAGGCGGACTAAGCGGATTGGGAAAGAATTACCGGGGAGGACGTTTTTGTAAAAAGTGCTCCGCGCACGGCGATAAATGAGGCTCAAGCATATGCAATGTTGATCAACGGCGTGGCATTTCCGGCGCATTAGTGGCCCCACGCCGAGTGGCCCCGGAACCCCCTCCCCAAAAACTTCTAAATAGCTGGCGGAATCCCGCCGAACAACACGATAGGCGCCGACGATGAGCTTGGTCTTTGTAGCGAGCGGCGCCACTGCCGAAAGGCCAGGCGGACTAAATCCTAGATGCCTCAGCGGCGGGGATCAGGAACAATCGGCAGGCGTAAGGTGTCCAGAGGTAATTTGATCGCGGTCACTTTCCAATCCAATCCTTGCCGAGTGAGAATTAACTTTACTCCTTTGCTCGGATCACCTTGGTTCTTTATTTCAGTGATAAATTCCGACAACGACTCATAATCCATAGAAACGTCGAGAGCCTGGGATGCTTCCGGTTTTTTTTCTCCACCGGAGATTTGGCCGAGGATAATTTTGCCTCGAATTAATTCATCCAGTCCTGAGGACGTTACAACGTTGTCAATGATTTTGTCCATCAATTTATCCGTGTAGCCCTCTGTCAAATCAGTACCGAACCATTCAATGGCCTTGCTCTTCCGGAGGATTTCCATCCCTGGCGCAACGAACGCCTTGACCTGTTCTTTCAGGTCCTGTCGAACAGACTGAAAACCAATGTACTCTCGGAGTTTAGCCGAATCGTTCTGGTCTATGGCTTTCTTGATCTGATAGACGGTTAGGTATGGCAAAGAATAGAATCCGGCCGCGGTCAATATAAACAACACAATAACAAGAGTCATGACGATTTTTGCTTTGAGCGTCATACGATGCGTCCCATGCAGTCGCCTCGATATTTTTCACTCCGTATCATAGATTGACCCTATTGCTGGGAAAATGCAATCAGGTCTTTATTGTAATCATTTTATTTACTTACAAGGTTCCGGGAGAATTTTTGGTTTTCCAGCAGCGATCGTTACTCGGCGCGTTCATCTGTGCGCCTAGCTTTGTTCTACACATAGAGCATTCTGATCATCGAAAATCACCGGGGCGCCAGGAGATGAAAGTTTTAATTACTTGCTCATCACCGATCTGTCACGGTTTGCAGGTTTTTCCTCGATACCTTCGGGTTCTCAACCAGCATTGCCTCAGCCACCTTCATACCTATCGCAACGATTCTTGACTCGTGATTGTGGCCCCTGCGCTGCATAATTGGCGTCATTTTCTTTTGCGCTTGCTCTTGTCGGTCCACTATCGCCTGACCCAGCTCCCACATCCTTTCGCCTTCTGCTGACAGTCTTTCTGCTTCAGATATCATTTCGCGCGCTTTAGTAAGATTTTGACCATCTCTTGCCATCTGTTTGGCTTCATTCAGGATTTTTTCAGCGGCAATCATTTTCTGGGAACCATTTAAAATCATGGCGGCGCCGTTGGTCATTTCGTCCTCAGAATCCTGATTCATGACGTCGGCTGTAGCGGCGCCGATGATTCCTAAGCAGAATAAGATGGTCATTGGGATTATTAAATTACTAGTAATTCTGATTTTCATCGGAGATTCTCCCGATTCTTTTTAGGTAATTGTGTTTTCGTTCAGGGAATCCTGGCAAAGTATAATTTCCTGATCATCTCAATATTTAAGACGACTACGGTTAAGCTGATTTCGTTCCGCGCCGGATACGCCGGTAAAGCTATTTTGTCCTGTAATCCGGCCCAACCATAGCGGTTACATAACTGGAATTCCTTCGCGATGTGTCCCCTGCCATGGCTTTCATGTCCTGCTTGCGGTTCTTAGCCTGCGCTCGGATCCTCTCTAATTGTGCTCTCCGATGCCAACTTTCTATCACCTTTTTTTGCGCATGGGCTTTCTGAAGCAATATGTATAGAGCCCTTTGAAGCTTTTGCGCGTCCTGAATTCTTTGAGCTTGTCCGACATTAATCGGATTAGGCCCAGTTGCCATTGAAAAACCCGGGAACATAAAAATCATTAGCAAAATTGATGAAATAACAGGTGAAGCTTTTATATGGAATTTCTCAGTAATTTTGTTCATCTTCTCACCCCCGTTGTCCTCCATCCTTTGTCTGTCGCAGCGACAATTAATTTCTTTGGAAAAGGCTAACCCCACGAAGACGGCTGAGTTACTATATTTAGTCCGCAGGCGCAGAAGCGGTTCAGATTGCTAAGCGGTGAAGTCCTCAATCCCTACGCCCTACCGTTGCAGGTCGCGTGCCAAGTGCGTTCAAAGGGTAGGCTTTTTAAAAAAGCGCGTGCTATTGATTAATTAGCCACAAGGTCCGAGCGCTGGATGAAATTCCAAAAATCGGCAAGAGAGGAGGCGTATGTCCGAAGAACGGCCACAAAATGCCTGCCCCGGTGTTATCAATATGTTATAAATTCGCCAATGTCTTAAAATTGGTCTTCGACTAAATCCGCTGTCGGATTTCCGAGCGCATGCGAAAATTAATAACGCTCGATTTGTGTCGATACACGTCTTATGCCCGGAGGCAGAATAAGAAGTAAGGGGCACGTGTTTGCCTGAGCTAATCTCAACACGTACCCTTCGGAAGGATCAACAAAAAAATTTTGTAAAGAATAAAAAGGACCGGAAGCCTTTCAGAAAGTGTAGCTTCCGGTCATTGGGATGGACTTCATCTAAATTTATCTATGACGTCCGCCGCCCATGGTTGCTTGGCCGCTAAATGAACGCCCAGATGATCCACTAAAAGATCTCGCTCCGCTGCTACCCATGGAAGATGGACGCGGGCTTGAGAAGGTTCGAGTATTTCCGGTTGAGAAGGTTCTTGTCGGGCTTGTGAAGCTCCGCGAACGAACCGCGTTGCTAGATCTATTAGTATTTAATCGGTTCACATTAGACGATCCAATGTTCGATCTGAATCGGTTCACATTGGATCGACTTACATTGGGTGATGTAATGTTCGACCGATTTGTGTTGAATCGATTCACATTGGATCGGGTTACATTAGGTGATGTAATGTTCGACCGATTTGTGTTGAATCGATTCACATTGGATCGGGTTACATTAGGTGATGTAATGTTCGACCGATTTGCGTTGAATCGGTTCACATTGGATCGACTTACATTGGGTGATGTAACATTAGAACGGTTCACATTGAATTTGTTTAAATTGGATGATGCGATACTAGCGCTCCTAGTGGTTACACGCATTCTGTTAAGCGTAGAAAGATTGCCACGTGCAGCGGCAGTGACATTTACTCCTCTAGTTCTTGCGAAATTTGTAAATGAGCGATTATCCCAAACCCTTCGGCCATGAAAGCCATCCTTCCACCACCACGCCTGAAGTCCACGCCACCACCACCAGGGGTGGAATCTATTCCATATTCCGACGTTATAGAAGTATATCGGTATTCCTCCCCACCAGTAAGTGTCATATCCATAATCCGGCAAATAGGCCCAGTCGTCATAATCGGGAACTACTGCCTCGCTGACGACGTAAGTGGGTGTTCTCGAATAGGCGGCCTGAGGAGGACGCAAATCAGTCTGGATTTGAGGTCCGTAAACCCACCCGGCGCCAGCAAGTTGCGCCCAATTATTTGACGTCCATACGCCGGTAATATTCAGTTGATCGCCCATATTGGCGCAATCAATTACGTCATATGAGTTACCTGGCCCACTTCTAATACGGAGACAATTGTCGGGCTGATCCACTCGAATAACAGTGGCCACTCCACCTTTAGGCTGAGGGGCCTGAACACCTGTTTGGGTTTGGGCTTGAGCAGGCTGATTATCCTGCGCAAAACCTATGTTGGGTATATTCAGAGCCATTGCCAATGCCAATAACATTGGAATGATAAATGTATGAAATCTCATTTTTTAAATCCTTTCCCGCCTCCGTTTTCAAGTCTCTAAAGAAACAAAAAATTTATGCAGCCATCCTCTCCTTACTTTAATATATAGACGAATTTGAAACTTATCTGTTAGAGGAATAGCTGAATCTATCTTGATCCCATATTACTATCATTAATTTAATCACTCGGCAGGCCCATGACCATAGATATGAATCATGAGGATAGCTGCGCTGGCGGACTGATTGACGGAACACTTTGGGGCGCCGTACTCTCGGAAAGAGGAAAATACAAGCTTTGGTAGGACACTGAAATCGATGGCGCATGTCTCATGGGTTAGCGCATATGCCGCCCACCCAAAAAATTCCCATGTGGCTCAGTTGGCGCTAATGATGTCAACCACGAGTGGAGTGACTCCCGGAGCGGAAATCGTGAAACGGCCCTGGAAACCGACTTCCGCTCCAGTGAAAAGGTTTCGGTGGATCCGCGGATGCTCTCCCGCGACTACCACCCCGGATCCATCGGGCGGGATGTTTTTCGCCAGGTCGCTCGAATTGGCCATGATCGTTGTTTCGGGTAAGAAGTCAAGATAGTCCTGACGCACCGTAAACTGGTCTATCCACGCAGCCCAGTCTGAAGGCGTAATGGTGACCGTCAATGGAAACACGACCCTGCTAGTGTCTCCCACAAGGCTAATCATGTAGCCGCCAGAGGCTCCACACCAGTCGTCACCGGACTGGTGCGTAAACGTTATCCTCCAGATCGCTCCGGATGTGGATTGCGTTTCGACAACGCCGGAGGAACAGTCGGCGCCATCACACCAGTACGGCGGAAAGATCGTCAGTTGGAAGTGCGCCTCGCCGCCGTTGCTCACCACGACCTGTGAGGGCTGATGCCAATTCCTATTCACTTTCTGCGTCAGCATGTACGTCAAGTTTCGGGGACTCTTGAAAATAGGCTCGGGCATAGTAAACGGACTCTCACCCCTCAGCAGATTCTCCAGTTGCAGTCCCACATTGACGAATCCGCCGACGGTCTGGTAAGTCCGGTTGACCTTATCGTGACCCACGTCATACTTCAGGACGAACACCCCGTCCCGCGACTTCAATTCAGCCCCTGCGTTCCAACCGTACACGCCCTGGCCTATGTTGAACTGATAGCCGGTCATCTTCAGACGAAGGTCAGGACCTCCATTCCACAGTTCATGTGAATATCCGGCCTGGAAATCATAGTTGGACGGGCCATACCTGAATGCGTTACGAATCACATTGCCGTTGAAGAGTTGTCCGTACCAATTGAAATTCAGATCAATTGCGTCATTGCCCGAGACTAGCGCGGCCATTTCCAAGCCGACGCCGCCGGATGAATACCAGGTCCCACCCAAGCGAGAGGCGTCGTAAAATCCACTTACGCCCAATAGGGTGTGGCCTTTCAGGAGCCTACGGAACCCCCCGCCTAAAGACACATCAACCCTATTGTTGATGCCCGGCGTTTTCCAAAAACTCTGAAACTCCGTGTGGGCTTCCCCGAATATCACGGAACTCCCGCTCAACCTCAACGGCGCCAGGTAATCCGCGGTGAAACGCCCTGAACTGACTATACTATTTCCGAAATCGTACAGATAACCGAACTGAAGATTGGGAATGAGTGGTAGGATGCCTCGGAGCATCCCTTCGGAGACATAAAGTGAACCTGATCCTACAGCCCCGGGACCGGAACTTCCCGGTAGACCGAGTGGGTTCGATGGAGCGAGATCGAGCCCCCCGCTCGACAATCCTCTGAGTATTGAGGGAGCGCCGTACGGGGATGTTTGAAGACCTTGCGCTATTGCGGAGGCGGCGAAAAGAGACAACGGCAACGCAGCAGCGAGCGACAACAGAATGACACGTCGGCGCCAGAAAGAGTCCATACCCATCCCCCTGGGAAAACGCCACACGTCCTTGAGATTGGCTACACGTTCCCCTCCGTTCACCCCAATAGGCTAAACGGGCGTCATCCCCCTTACGAATCAAAAGAAGTTTCAATACAAAGCTGATTTACCAATAGAACAAGAACAGGAATTTGTCAAGGATCTTTCGCTACCGCGGTAATCTCTCAGTTAAGCGGGCCCGGGTCTGTCATTGCGAGGAGTGATTGGCGCCACAAGCTCAGGCACCCCGCCTGTCTGTTTTGGGATGACCCGCAGGATGAAACCGTCCCAGAATTCCGGATCCTAGTACAATCGTGCTACTCTGGGTGGCCCGGAGGCTACTGCCTCCGGGCGCCGAAGACGCAAGAGGTTCCGAACCTGGAACTCAAAAGACCACAAAGTGTCATGCTGAGCGGTTTTGTGAAGTTTGACCTCCTGTCGCTTTGCGACCCGGACGTATAACGTCCGGGCCACCCTCTGCTTCACCGTGCCACGATTGCCGCCGTGAGGGGAATTCTGAGACAGTCTCGGATGCGTGTCCCACCGCAATCCTCCAATCTCGGAGATTGCTTCGCTCCGCTCGCAATGACAATCTTTGGCCGCGCGTGACTTGAAGAGTTGCTCCCGCAAGAGAACCAAGCCGCAGCGCGGGATATTCCGAAATCAGACCACTCGGACATTACCACGCTATGCTCGAACGCCTAGCACGGATGTGAAAACTGATTGACGTGGCGTCCTCGGGCGCCGTACTCTCAGAAAGAGGAAATATACAGGCTTTTTCAGAGACGTGACGACGGTCTTCCCTCTGTCGGGTCTTTTGGAGGCGATACGAGGGCCTCTTTACGACCAAGAGCGGTCGCCGGGCCCAAGACCCGCGGAATGACGAGACCGCATCATTGTCACTTGCATTGTTCGGGCGAACATTTTGTAGAAAAGGAGCTGAGCAATGGAATACAAGACCATCGAGGGTCCAGTCTTTTTGCGCCAGGCTGCCAGTCCGCCCATCATTAACTCCGCGATGGCAACCAAGCTTGGCGTCAAGGCGCCTTGCTTTACGGAACACGGAAAGTACACAGGGATTCAAGTTGGTAGCAATGTGAAGCTCAGACTCGTGGTGGACGGTGGAGAAAGGAGAATAACCTGCCATGGCAAAATCGATTGGGTCAAATTCGACGAAGCTACGGCCAAGTGCTACATAGGCTTTGGGAGTCTATCGCTCAGTGACGAGGAATTCCGTATTCTGGAACGGAATTTTGTGGAAGAGACGGAAATGCCTGTTGAATTCGTGCGCACGGTCAGGGAAAAGGCCGCAGATCTTGAGAACATCGTAACAGCCGGCGCCGATGTTGAAATCATGCGTCTCAAAGCCGTGAACTTTCCTGTGAGCGTTATTGAGGCCATAGATATTATGCGCGGGGATACTCCATTTTCAGAGTTCGTGGTAAACGCCGTGCGAGCTTACGTCAAAAAAAGGGAGAGTCCCGATGTCGAGTAAATATTACCGTGCGCACGGAAAGTTGTGAGCCGCGCCTCAGGAGCCAACCCTTTGCAAACGTTTTGTTGATTCTCAAGGACAAGCGCAAAATTCGGAGGATGTTAAATGAAGTCATTGGCTGGATTAGCAGTGTTTCAGTGTGTCGGTTTTTTTGGCCAATGGTTGGGTTATTGCAAAGGTTGGCCATATCTAATCGTATTCTGGTGGCTCCTCATGGCGGTCGTCTATCTATCGGACATTCCTCGATGGTCGCAAATCGTCCAGACCGGAATACAAACCGCCGCGCTGGTAATTCTTTTGCTTCTTTCGTTCAACATCATCCAAGTGTAAGAGTCTTTACAACGGATATTATAAGCAGTTCTCCAAAGTAATCACGGGGGAACTGAGGGGAACTGGGGTCAGGTCTGCTCTTGGCTCATATAGCGTGAGAACACTGAGCGCTCCAAGAGCGAACCTGACAAAGATCTCTCCCACTGCAATTTTTCAAATGAACGAAGCTTTTGTCATTCCTTCCGCTTACTTGCGGTCGAGGACTTTGTTCCATTCGTCAAGGAGCTTCTTTGTCTTTGCGAATAAATCGACATTGGGTCAGATCTGCTCTTGGCTCACATAACGTGAGAACACCGAGCCGTACCAAGAGCAAACCTGACAAAGCATGTAGGATGCGGTGACCCCCGGGAACCGCATCTGTCGGGTTCTGCACCCGTGGATGCAAGTCACGGCGTCTTTCCGACGTCAACCGGCGCCGCAGGATGTCCGGGCAGAGCCCGGACGGCACGCATTCCCAGGTTGGAGCCTGGGAACGAGATGTAGGCCCATGTAGGGGCGACTGGCAGTCGCCCTTTTCTTTCCCCCTTTTCTAAGGCAATATTATAGTTGCCGGACCCAAAAAGGGGGAGTATGATGATTAAGTATTATTACGATTATCACTTTGACGAACGTTATACAAACCGGGATATTTCGCTTGAAGGGAGAAGCGACGTGCAAAAAGTTGATGATGGTCCCATATATTGGCTGGGAGCCGCCGCCGGTGCATTCCTTAAAGCGTTAGCCACTTCCTTAGTTGTCGATTCATTAAAAGAGCCAGCATCAACAATGCGAAGCAACTTGGTTTATTTTGCAGATCATTACGGTGCTCTTGAAGGCTCTAAAACTGCGGCTGAAAACCTTGTCTTGGTTCTTGATAAGATTTTCTTCTCACAAAGCGAAAGCAAGAGCGTGCCCCTATCGGAACCCCCAATGGATTCTTTAACCACAGACCAACAAACTGGCCTCGCAGCTACCATTTTTAGTTTTCAGGCTGTCTTGTCGTCAGAATTGGGGCGTGCTAACGTCTACTACATTTCAGGTAAACGCGCGTACGATATGAAAATATTATTGGAGAATGGGCAATGGCTGATCTCAGATGAAGCATGGAAGGGCATCGATTGGTCAAGACATAAAGTGATGCAAGATATTCGGGAGGGCACAAGGTGTTTAGCCTTAAACGTTCCCACGGCTACGGGTTTTCATTTATACCGAGCGGTTGAAGCTATTATAGTTGACGAGTATTTTCCTCTTTTTGCCATTGTGAATCCCAAGAATCGCAACCTTGGGAGATACATTGAAATTTTAACAACTCTCGCTCTTGATAAGAGGATTTTGGTTGAGCTAGATCATTTGAGAAAATGTTACAGAAACCCTATCTCTCATCCAGAAGAATTTTGGAATCAAAGGCAAGCTGAAATTGCCACATATATCGCAATCGCCGTAATTGAACTTATGGGCTACGACCTCTTTGAGCGCAAAACCAAATATTTTCCGAAAGAAGAAGCATCATGAGTTTATCAATAATTTCCGCTGCCCCTCTTCAAAACGAAGAGGATGCTTACACCTACATTGAGGCTCGTCTGTGGCCCAATGGCCCAATTTGCCCTCATTGCGGCGCTATTACCCGAATCAGCAAGATGAAAGGTGAGAGCACCCGAATTGGGGTTTATAAATGTTATTCTTGCCGGAAACAATTCAGCGTGAAGGTCGGAACCATTTTCGAGTCGAGCCACATCCCGCTTAGGCTCTGGCTTCAGGCCATTACCCTGATTGCTGCATCTAAGAAAGGTATCAGTTCTAATCAGCTTCACCGGATGTTGGGTATCACCCTCAAAAGTGCGTGGTTTATGAGTCATCGCATCCGAGAGGCTATGAGAAGCGGCGAGTTGGCTCCCTTTGGCGCAAATGGTGGGATAGTGGAAAGTGATGAAACCTTCCTGTGGACCGAACCAGGAAGAGAAGTCAGGAAGGGATATGCACACAAGCGCAAGATTTTATCTTTGATCGACCGTGAGTCGGGTTGTGCGCGAAGCATGGTCATCGATGCTGTGGACGCTAAGACCATAGTTCCCATTCTTCAAGAGAACATTGATAAGGAAGCGCGCATAATGACTGACGAAGCAGGTCAATACCACTACCTCAAGGATCATTTTGCCGAACATTGTGTGGTCGTTCACAGCACTGGTGAGTATGTCTCAAGGGAAGATCACACCATTCACACTAATACCGCTGAAGGCTATTTCAGCATCTTCAAGAGGGGTATGCGGGGCGTTTATCAGCATTGCAAGAAACAGCACCTCCATCGCTATGTTGCGGAATTTGACTTCCGGTACAACAATCGTTGCAGTAGACCTAAAACCAAGAATAAGCCTGGCCGCAAAGGCTTTGACGACGTGCAAAGGGCAGACATTCTGCTCAAAGGTGTAGTCGGCAAGCGGCTGACTTATCAAACGACTGATAGGCAAATCGGAGTCATGCAGTGATGGCAAAAAAGAAGAAGCCGGACGATCCAGAACAGTACAAGCGTTTCGTAAAGGTCGCAAAAGAACATCTTGGCGAGAACGCAGAAGAAAAACTAGAAGAAGCACTCAAGAAGATACTACCCGCGAAAAAACGAGAATCGCAGAAACGAGGTAAATCATGAGATGTTTTCGTCGTTTCGTTTATCAACTACAAAACGGGCGGTGTTCTGTAAAACTCGCAGCCACTCTTTTTGAATATCTACATTCTGCTTGGCAAATTCAGCGTGGCCTTCAGGGGTATAACACTTGTCAATGTCAGTTTGAGAAACAGCTTTGTAATCAAGTGACCTCGCCATCTCAGAAAGCAAGTCGAGATAGTCATGGTTCGCAGCTTGCCAATTTACAGGGCTTTGACACAACTTGTCAAAGTAACGATGCCAAAGATCAACGATGCGCGGAGAGTCATCAAAAACCACATCAATCGCATTTAGAGCATTCACTGCCTCGTAAGAGCGCATTCCAGGTTGACGATGAATTATCAAAGTCATAAAAAGTTGTTTTTTGGCATCAAGCCTCTGTTTCCGATTTTGATACCAAAGAGAACAGAGGAAGGCAGTAACCGCTCCTGCGGTCGGACCAACGACCATAAAGATATAAATCCACGAAGACGGTTCTATAGAAGACATACTTGCCCCCTTTTTGTCATGCGGATATGTGAACAAATCTTAGCAAAAGCAGACAGGGTGTGGCAAGTATAATATAGCCTTTTCTAAAGGGGGATACAGGGGGATTTTTGCATTGGTAGCGACCAACCCTGCCCCGGACTCCGATCCGGAGTCCGTGCCGGTCGATTTGTGAACGATGCATAGCAGGACTAGGCAAATCCCCCCCTGATCCCAGCTTACTTGCTGTCGAGGACTTTGTTCCATTCGTCGAGAAACTTCTTTGCCTTTGCGAATAAATCGGCTGTATCGTCGTCGATTACGACAGATTCTATCGTATCGTTTTGTTGGATGCTATTGACAACATCTTGATCCTGAGCAGTTACCACCTGTCCGAAGACGGTATGTTTTCCGTCGAGCCACGGTGTGGCCACGTGAGTAATAAAGAACTGGCTCCCGTTGGTGCCGGGCCCTGCATTCGCCATGGATAGCATCCCCGGCTTGTCATGCTTCAATTCGCGAACGAACTCATCCTGGAACTTGTATCCCGGGCCGCCGGTCCCCGTTCCCAAGGGACAACCTCCTTGGATCATGAAGTCATTGATAACCCTATGGAATTTGAGGCCGTTGTAGAAGCCCCTCTTGGCAAGGTTTACGAAGTTGGCGACTGTGAGTGGAGCCTGGTCGTCAAAAAGTTTCAGAGAAATGTCGCCTTTGTTGGTCTTGATGGTTGCCTTCATTTGCTATGTGTCCTCCCGATTAAGCCCTTGTTGACTATCAGCGAGTTTTTCAGCCTACTTGCGAGGCCAGGCAAAAGAGTATAGAGGCTGAGAAGTCGGATTGCAATGATGGAAGGATTTTGTCGTGTTATGATTTGAAATGCGTATAATAAGAAAATGTGCAATCCGTTCTTCTACAACTCGTTGCAAAACCTCAATTTAACGAGTTGCGTGCCACATCATTTGTAGGGGCGGTTCGTGAACCGCCCGAAATCAGAGCGCTTCTCGAAGCGCCCCTGCCCCGGACATTCACATATGGAGGTTCTGCAACCGTTGTTGATCCTGGTCCACCAAGGGGCGTGCGGCGAGGCACACTCATAAACAGGACAAAGGGAGATCTTACATAAAGATGACCACGGTTTCGCTGCTCTCGAATCTTTCGAGGAAGCATCGTCCGCATTTTCGAATCGGAGGAATTAACCAGGGAAAGGAGGCCAAGCGCCATGCCAGTCACTTTCGAAACACAGGGTAGAATAGCGATCCTTACCATCAATCGACCGTTGGCCATGAACGCCCTCGATCGTGAGACCCTGGCTTCGCTTAACAATGCCTGGGTCGATTTTCGCGACAATCCCGAGCTGTGGGCAGCCATTATCACTGGGGCCGGTATCAAGGCTTTTTCCTCAGGAGCGGACATCAAGAGCTTGGCCCATTACTACAACAGCACGACTGCGATCCAGCAGAAGGCAAAGGCCGACAGGGAACCCGGGCTGGGGGGGATCACGCGCAACCTTGAGATATGGAAGCCCATCATAGCAGCGATAAACGGGTATTGTTTGTCGGCCGGCCTGGAAATCGCCCTGGCCTGTGACATCAGAATCGCCTCCGAAACTGCTACCTTCGGACTCACCGAAGTGACCCGTGGGATTATACCGGGGGCGGGCGGGACACAGAGGCTCCCCAGGCTTATCCCTCTAGGCAAGAGCTTGGAGATGATTCTCACCGGGGAAACGATCGATGCTCAAGAAGCTTATCGGATAGGGCTTGTCAACAAGGTTGTGCCTCCCGATCAATTGCTCCCCGAAGCCACGAAACTGGCTGAACGGATCTGCCGGAATGCGCCCCTTGCCGTACAGGCCGCCAAAGAGGCAGTCTACCGGGGGATGGAATTGCCTCTTTCTGAGGGATTGCGGCTGGAGGAATTCTTAGGAGAGCCTGTTCGTCAATCCGAAGACGCAAAGGAAGGTCCGGCTGCGTTTTTCGGAAAAAGGCCTGCGGAGTTCAAAGGAAAATGAGGCCGGCCAAAGGCAAACCACCCAAATCCCCCCTTAATCCCCCTTTAGAAAAGGGGGACTGTGAATCCCGCCTTTGTTAAAGGGGGGTATGGGGGGATTTATGGGGGTTTTGGCGGGCGCAGCTGGCCCCACCTAACTGACACTTTCAGGGATGCCGAGGAGCTGAAGATGGATCGAACCAAGCGCCGGATTCCTATCATTGCTTTCCTGTTATCCGTCCTCATGCCGGGGCTGGGTCATGCGGTGATCGGCGCCACATTGGAATCGACCTTTCTCTTCGACCTGCATGATCTCCTCCCGGTAAGGGCCTTCCGAATGCCGGCGAGTTCTATGGTTCCCGCTCTGGAAATAGGGGATCATTTCATAGCCAGAATGAAACCATATGTCGACAGTTCCCCCAAAAGAGGCGACATTGTTATCTTCCCTTTCCCGGAAGATAGATCAAAGGACTTTGTGATGCGAGTTGTAGGCCTGCCAGGCGAGCGAATCCAAATCAAGGACAAAGTGGTTTTCATTGATGATCGAGTTCTGGATGATCCGTGGGGTAGTCACGAGCATCGGCGCATCCTGTCCCGCGACGATGCCCCGCGAGACAACTTTGGTCCGGTAGATATCCCCAAAGGAGAGGTATTTGTCATGGGTGACAATCGGAACTTCGCCTTCGACAGCCGCTTTTGGGGCAATGTTGAAATCAAAGAGATCCGGGGAAGGGCTCTGTTCTTCTACTGGTCAGACGACCTGGGCAGGATTGGTAAACAAGTCCAATGAAGTCCGTAGGATACGATGATCCTGCGAGAGCGGGAGACCGCATCGATTAGGGTCCATTCTCGACCGATGCGGTTCGCTATGCTCACCACATCCTACGAAGTCACGCTTTTGTTGGGCGGTCAGAAAGGCAGAATGTCCGGGCAGAGCCCGGACGACGCACGCATTCCCAGGCTGGAGCCTGGGAACTGGATAAAGGGGGAGAGAAGCGGGCGACTCGCCAGCCACGCCGTACCGAACCACTTTTGCCCGGAATTCTACAGCAGCAAAATTCCGATTCCGGGGACAAATTCCGGAATTCAATTATCCGCCGGAAAGCATCGTAAAGCGGGGCGCCTCCAGCAGTTCCACTTCCTTGCGCCCGTTCTCCATTTTCAGGCCGAGCACGTGGACCAGGCTCTCATAGCTGGTGATCTGCCAATTTCCGATCATTCGCCACACCTCCGGATTCTTCCAGTCCCATGTTTTTGCCTCTTCCAAAGTGAAGGGCCTGGATTCGCCCGTTTCCCTGTCAATCAGTGTCAACCTCATCTTCCGCGAGGCGGTTTTCTCCGGCTCGGCTATCGCTGTTGAGCAGTTTCTTGTTTGTTCCATTAAAACATCTCCAATCAAATATGACCTGCGCTTTCGCACGAATGACGCCAAAATCCCCCTGTATCCCCCTTTAGAAAAGGGGGAGGAAAGAGGGCGCATAGCCGGTCGCTACCAAAGACCGGAGGGCGACCGCCGGTCGCCCTTCGGAAGCGCCATCTTCTGTCATTGCGAGCGAAGCGTGGCAATCTCCTACGCGAAGGAGATTGCTTCGTCGCTCTGCTTCTCGCAATGACAAATGCTACCGCCAGCCATTTAAGAGTTTTTTGCGGAGGGTGCGGGAACCGCTTTTTTGCAAAAAAGGGGTTCCCGCACGCTTCCTCTCTTTCCCTACCTCGTTTGCCCGCACAGTGGGCAATCCGGGTCCCTGCCTACCTCCATAATCTTGGTCGTTAGCGTCAGGGCGTTGTACACATAAAATTTGCCGATCATCGGCGTCCCTATGTCCAAGATCAGTTTTATTACTTCCGTGGCCTGAACCAGGCCGATCTGTCCCGGGACAACCCCGAGCACCCCTATCTGGCTTCAGGTAGGAGCAAGGTGCTGCGGAGGCGGCTTCGGGAAAAGGCACCTAAGGCAAGGTCCCCCGGCTTTGGGCCAAAAAACGCCGGCCTGCCCGTCAAATCCTACGGCGCCGCCAAAAACGTACGGTTTGCCCGCGAAAAAACATGCGTCATTGAGCATAAACTTCGTGTCGACATTGTCGCTGGCGTCCATGACAATATCGAAATCGGATATTATGTTAAGGGCGTTGTCCGACGTCAGGCGCAAATTAAAAGGGATCACGTTCACGTTCGGATTGACCCTCTCAATGGCCGATTTCGCGGAATCAACCTTTAGCGAACCTATGTCCGCTGTCCCGTGAAGCACCTGCCTGTTCAGGTTGGAAAGTTCGACCCGGTCGAAATCCGCAATCCCGAGGGTCCCTACACCGCAGGCCGCGAGGTAAAGCCCAGCGGAAGATGCGAGGCCGCCGGCCCCTACCATAAGGACCTTGGCGTTCATAAGCTTTGTCTGCCCCTCTTCTCCGACTTCGCTGAGGAGCATGTTCCTGCTGTAGCGGTCAAGCTGCTCAACCGTGAATCGACTGCCAATCACCATTTCGCCGCCCGAATTCAGCCATGCGGTGAAACCGCCGGCAATCGATCGGACGTTGCTGAAGCCCATCTCGGTCAGCTTCTTGGCGGTACGGAGCGAACGGTCACCGGAAGAGCAGTACACCAGGATCGGAACGTCTTTGTCTTCAGAGAGCTTATCCGCCTCTTCCTCGATGAGGCCCGGTGGCACAGATCGAGCGCCTTTGATGCTGCCCAGGCACATCTCTCCGTCACTTCTCACATCCACGAGGATTACCCGGTCATTGTTGCGTAGCAGCTCTTTCGCGTCCTCAATCGGGATTTGCAGCTCTGCGGGATCTTTCTCGCCACTGCAGGCAAGGACTTCATGTATGTCGTCTGACGTGACGGATGTTTTCATGGCGCCTTGTTCATTCTATTGAACCCATGTTGATAGGTAATATCATATACTGTACAAATTTACTAATCAATAGGTTTCGATAAATAATCAGCTATTTCAATATATTGTAGCTTATGCGAAGATTAAGTCAGGCCTGCGCCACACCCGATTGGCAGATCGGCGGAGTACGGATATTCAGATCAGAGAACGAGAGATGTTGCGGGAATCACCTCAGCGCTGAAGCGACAGCGTGTGAACAAGCGTGTATTAAAGAGAATGGTCTGAGAAAAAAGTCCGGAGCACACCTCTCGCTCCCACCGCGGATATTGACACAGAGAGGTTTTGCAACCAGTTGTGCGGCCTAATGGAAGGGATTCGGACGAGCCGTGGCTTCTCATACCGGAAAAGCTGTCTACATTCTGTGCGCGACCGGCCTGAACGCTCACTTATTGCGCAAGCGACCAGTCCGAGTTATGATAAGTATTGCGCCATTCGGCGCGCCTACCCATTGGTCTCTAGGAACAGAAGGTCCCTTGCATGAATCTTCACGAGATGACGCGAGAAGAGCTGATCGCTTACGCGACAGCGCTTCGACAACAGTTTTTTGATCAAGACAAGACAGCCGGTATCCGGGCTCAACTCAACCAAACGCTTCTGGATGCTTTTCCTTGTGTAGCCCTTCTGTTGCGACCTCACACCCGAGAAATCGTCGCGGCTAATGCGGCCGCGGTCAAAGTTGGCGCCGTGCCCGGCGCTCGTTGTTTTTCCACGTGGGGACAGCGTGACAGCCCTTGCCCGTGGTGTTTAGCTCCGGAAGTCTGGGCCGCGGGAGAGGCTCGACGCCTGGAAATCGAGGCGCTGGGGACAGTTTGGGATGCTCATTGGATACCGATAGGACCCGACCTGTACATGCACTATGCTTTCGATATCACCGAACGCCGGCAGGCTGAAAAAGAGATCAAGGAAAGCGAAGGGCGATATCGGTCACTGTTCGAGAACATGCGTGAAGGCTTCGCGTATTGCAGAATGTTGTTTGAAGATGGCAAGCCGGCGGATTTTGTTTATCTTGGTGTCAATGACACATTTGAGCAATTGACCGGATTAAGAAATGTCATCGGAAAGAAAGTCACAGAGGTAATACCGGGCATAAGAGAGTCCAATCCTGAAATATTCGATATTTATGGCAGAGTTGCTCAAACGGGAAAATCGGAGAAATTTGAGGGTTATATAGAATCCCTCGGATTATGGCTTTCTGTTTCGGTATATAGCACGCAAGAAGACCACTTTGTCGCGGTTTTTGACAATATCAACGAGCGGAAGCGGGCAGAGGAGGTGATTTACCAGGCTAAACGTGATTGGGAGGACGCTTTTGACTCCATCACGGACATGATCACGCTCCACGATAAGGATTTCAATATCGTTCGTTACAATAAGGCAGCGGCTCAGTGGCTTCGGTTGTCAAATTCGGCCCCGCCGGAACAACTAAAATGCTATCGATATTACCACGGCTCGAGCGCTCCCCCTGAGGCATGCCCAAGTTGCCTCTGCCTGCTTACAGGCGAGCAGGCTGTATTTGAGACATTTGAGCCGCATCTGGATAAGTTCATTGAAATAAGAGCAATACCTCGATTTGATAGCAGCAACAATTTGATGGGGCTAATACACGTTGTTCGTGATATCTCCGAAAGGAAGCGAGCAGAAGAAGAACGGGCAAAACTGGAACTACAGCTTGTCCAGGCTCAGAAAATGGAGGCCGTCGGCACATTAGCCGGCGGAATTGCGCACGATTTCAATAACCTACTTCAGGTGGTTCTCGGGTATTCGGAACTGCTGCTTGCGGAAAAGGACGCAGCCGACCCTGACTATGGTGACTTGCAGAAAATCCTGCAAGCAGGTCAAAGTGGGGCTGAGCTGGTCCAGCGGTTGCTCATGTTCAGCAGGAAGGTCGAGCCCAAGTTCATTCCGATAAACCTCAATAGACAAATAATGCTGGTTGCAAAACTCTTGAGGCGTACCATTCCTAAGATGATTGACATTCAGATGGATCTATCTCGTGATATCAGGGATATTAACGCAGACCGATCTCAAATCGAACAGGTCGTGGTGAACCTGGCTGTTAACGCTCGCGATGCCATTCCCGATGGAGGAAAAATCGTCATCGGCACAAAGAACATCACCCTCGATGAGGAGTACTGCAACAGCCATGTCGGCCCCGGCCCTGGAGAGTATGTGTTGCTCACCGTATCGGATACCGGTCACGGAATGGACAAGGCAACCATGGAGCACATATTTGAACCGTTTTTCACTACCAAGGAATTGGGCCGCGGCACCGGACTCGGCCTGGCTATGGTGTATGGGATAACTCAACAGCACGGAGGCTTTGTCAGATGTTACAGCGAGGTTGGACTTGGCGCCACTTTCAGCGTCTACTTTCCTGCGATAGAGGCCGAGACAGGGGCTGAGATCCCGAGAGATGAAGAAACCCCGGCAGGCGGCGTCGAAACGATTCTATTGGTGGACGACGAGGATTTTGTCCGGGAGTTCGGCGCGAGGATTCTTACCAGAGTTGGATATACGGTCCTTAGCGCAAGCAATGGCAATGAGGCCCTTGATTTGGTGAAAAGCAACGGAAAAGAGATTTCTCTGGTGATTCTCGATCTCATAATGCCCGGAATGGGCGGCAAAGATTGCCTCAAGGAATTGGTTGGCATTGATCCTGACCTGCCGGTCCTCATTGCCAGCGGGTACTCCGTGGACCTTGAAATGAGAGAAACCCTTGATGCGAACGCTAAGGGGTTTGTGGGCAAACCCTTTGGAGTCAAAGAATTATTGCGACAGGTCCGGAAAGTTCTGGACCAAAAGTAAGGCCTTTTGAAGGGCCTTCAGGGAAAAGAAATTCACCGCAGAGGTCGCAGAGAACGCGGAGGAAAAGGCCACCGCAGGGTGGCCATGTCAAATCCCCCCATACCCCCCTTTAACAAAGGGGGGTTGAAGTCCCCCATCTCTAAAGGGGGATTAAGGGAGATTTGGGCGGGTCAGGGACCTGGAGCGCCGCACAGCCGTGCGCTCCTCCCTTTTAGCGCTCCAGCGCCGGAATATAGATCTTGAAGGTCGTTCCGCGACCGACCTCACTGTCGCAGGTGATGTGACCGTTGTGCTGATTCACGATTTGGCGCACTATTGCAAGGCCAAGGCCTGTTCCGCGTCCCGTCTCTTTAGTTGTGTAAAACGGCTCGAATATGCGCTCAATGGTTTCCCTGTCCATCCCGTGGCCCGTGTCCGATACCTCCATTACCACATACCTTCCGGGCGTGACCTCAGCCGGACCACTGCGGTAATCTTCATCGAGCGGCGCCATCTCGGTGGTCACAGTCAGTTTGCCGCCGTTGGGCATGGCGTCACGGGCATTGACAGCCAAATTCATCAGAACCTGTTCCATTTGGAACGGATCTGCATTGATCTCAACGAGATCATCAGACAAACTTAGCTGGATGTCGATCATCTTGGGAATGGTCCGTCGCAGGAGCTTGTCAACCAGAGCTATGTGTGCGTTGAGATTCATCGGGGCCAGCCTTGGCTCAGCCTTGCTGCTGAATAAGAGCAGCCGATGGGCCAGGTCGGCCCCGTTGGCGGCGGCATGTCGTATCTTCTGAAGATCCCCATAGTCCGGATCCGAGGGATCTTTTCCGTCAAGCATCAATTCTGAGAACCCCAACACCACGGTTAGGAGGTTATTGAAGTCGTGAGCAATTCCACCGGCAAGCGTTCCAATGGACTCCATTTTCTGGGCATGAAGAAGCTGAGCATTGAGACTGTTCTTCGCCGCTTGTCGTTCGGTAATATCCAGCGCCACCCAAACAAGGCCGCCGGTCCCGGAATCGCGGGTAGAGATTGTCGATGCCGAAATCGAGACCGGTATGTTCCTCCCGTCCTTCGCAATGAAGATCCGTTCAGCGGCCACAACAGATCCGTGCTCTCTCAGACGCTTAACAAGCCAACGTGCGTCGGCCTCGTTTGAGAAACAGATGTCGATCGGTTTGTTCAAAAGTTCTTCGTTCGCATACCCGAGGAGACTCAGGGCTGCTTGGTTGGTCCGTTGAATAAAGCCCTCCGCGCTTGTCACCATGAGACCTTCAGCCATGCCGGCGATAATGCTGTCAAGGTAATCCCGGCTTACCGTGGTCTCTCGGAGGTCTGCCATCATGCGGTTGAAAGAGTCCGCAAGGACCCCTATTTCATCACCGCATCGCACCCGGATCTTGACGTCACGTCTGCCGCCGCCTGCCCGCTGAACGGCTTGCGTGAGTTCCGTGACCGGAGCGCTGATACTCTTGGCCCAGACGTATCCCATTAACAAAGCGAACGAGCCCGCTGCGACCATCACAAGAAGAATGTTCCTTCGCGCCGACGACGCTCTTTCCATAGCATCGGCCTTCCTGCTCAGCTCCCGATCGACGTTGAGCCTGGCCAGTGTCTTGCCGGCGAGTTGGTTGTTGTTGGCCAACTCATGCAGCTTTCTCATTAGCCCATCTCGGCCGGCCGGCGTGAATTGTCCCGCGGCGGCGAGATCGCTGTCGTGAAGGCTGACCAGGGCCTTTCCCACTTGCTCGAGTTCCCTGGCGTCAGCCTCAACCTGGACAAGTATCTTTTCCCCGGGCCCACCGATCTCCTTTTGCCTCAAGATGGCCATACGGCTCTTCAGAGCCGCACATCGGTCGAAGAACTTCTCCTTATCGATCTTGTCATGCAGCGTCAGATAGAGGAACATGTGCCCGCTGGCCCTTTTGGCGTAACTACTTAGTTCTGTCGCCGCGGTAATCGCTTCCTGTCTACTGAGGAAATCGGTCTGGAGTTTCGCCAGGGCCACGGCTTCGCTTCTGACGGTGGCACCCTCTTCGTACAAGGCTCCCACCATAAGCCTGTGGTCTTCCGGGATGAATGGCCGTCCGGTCCGCATTGCCATGTCGTGGCGCTTGATCAATGTTGTTCCCAGAAGGTCGAATCGGTTTGCCGCATCGCCCATTCTTTCCAGGCGTTGCCTTGCTTGAGGAAGAGCCACTTTGTCGTCGAGGCTCCCGATCTCCTTCTTCAGGCTTGCGCAATGGGTAAAGAAGGCATCCTTGTCAACAGAGTCATGAAGGGCAAGATAGAGCAATAGATGATCAGAAGCATTCTTGGCGAATGCATTCAGATCGGTGGCAGATTCGACAATAGACCTGAATTGCTTTTCTCCTCCTTCGAGGAAACTGAGCATTGAACTTGTTCCGTGAAAACCAAAAAGACCGGCCGCGACCGTGAACAGGGCGACTGACAGATATCCGGCAATGAGCTTGCGTCGTATGCTCATCGTGCCCCCTATGAATTGCGCAGAGATAGACCATCTGCCGAATGCAGTCCGGAAGAGGTTTCTGAAGAGAGATGTAGATCCCGGACAAACAACATGTGTCACGGCGAGACATGAGACTCCAGGTCCCACACCGAGCAGGCTGAATTATCGGCGTGCTGACAATCCGGGACCTTCTCGGTGCAGATCGACCATTCGGTAGCGTTGGTTACCCAACAAGGCTCCCGCGTTATGGTTGATGATTCTCAGATGAAGCTCGATACCCCGGGGCGTTACATCTAGCCACCGGAACGAAGATACACTCCATACAGACCTCGGTCAATTACGATCTTCTGCGAGCCGTGCCCAATTACGCCTTGCGGCGCCGGGCTGGAAGACCACTCGCCGGATCTTTAGTCAGGTATGGGTCAGTGGACTTGTATCGGTAGGCTTCTTTGTGGTGTTTCATTGCTGAAATCTTCACGAGAAGATTGTTGTCATCAATTTCGAAAAGGATGCGGTAGGCGCTTCCTAGCTTCTTCCCACAGGGATTTACCACACAGGTCGCAGAGAACGCAGAGAAAAACGAGTCCAATTGCAGAGCAATCTCTGGCAAATCCCCCAAATCTCCCTTTAGAAAAGGGGGACTTTGAATCCCCCTCCGTTAAAGGGGTATGGGGAGATTTTGGCGGGCACGGCCCGCCCGACCCCTACCCATCCCCAAATGCGAGGCATCATTCGACAGGCACGATGCCTGTCCCACTTTGTAGGCGCGCATGGTTATGC
>Ga0172371_10002365_pt1 | contig 29962 bp, 25 predicted proteins | sample Lak12m_FD_114543 | JGI IMG/M metagenome (GOLD analysis project Ga0172371, IMG submission 114543) | Freshwater microbial communities from Kabuno Bay, South-Kivu, Congo - kab_022012_12m | ecosystem: Environmental > Aquatic > Freshwater > Lake | place: Democratic Republic of the Congo: South-Kivu...
AGATTAGGCCTAGATCTCCTGGGAGACCACCAGGTTGATAGGCTGCAGGTGTAAGCATGGCAACATGTTCAGCCGAGCAGTACTAATGATCGTTAACTACTTCTTTTTCCACTGCCCTTGTAGGGGCAGGGTTACTCTGTGCTTTGAGTGTCCTGTTCTTACAAGGGACATCGTGGGATTTACCCACGATGTCGGCTAGCAATATTAGTTAGTTGAAAATCAAAAAAGACTTTCGCGACGAGGTCTTTTTTGTTTGTGATTTATTTTATTTTCTTCAAAACAAAATCTTTAATTCTCTTCGCGGCTTCGCATCCATCTTTGGCATCCTGAACTGAAAATTCCCCATAATCGGCAGGATAGCGCGCTTGGGTATAAAACTGATTCAGGAGTTTGGCATCTTTGCCTAATTCTTTGAAAGCCGGGTCTATTTTCTTGCAATCATCAACCAGGACTTCCAAGTCGTGAACTTTTCTCACGTGCAAATCACGGGAAGCCAAAAATCCCTTCAGGTATTTCTCGCCCACTTGTTGGGCGTGGAAGCAAATTGGATTGGGGATAATTTTCTTTTCTTTCAGTAAAACTTCAATAGTCTGCAAATCTTCATCGGCCCGGGCAAACCAGTTTTTAACGTAATCGGTTATCATTGGATTTTAATGCAAAATATTTAGGGGGCGCTTGGGAAAAACCACGCCGAACATGTCCCCGGATTTTTCGTAAAGAACCTTACCGTTGCGCGCGATGTCCTCAATGAAAAGATTCCGGTTTTCGTTAATACTTTTTTTAAGTTCGGCGGGAGTGTAAACCAGAACATCCACGGCAAAAAGTCTGGGATAAATAGAGCCGTTGATTTTTATTGCGGCAGTTCTGGTATTCTTCGTTTTCTTTACAATAAATAAATCGATGTCACTATCTTTATTCGGCTTACCCCAAGCATAAGAGCCGAAAAGAATGATTCTCTCCGGTTTGTGCTCCTTGGCAATTTTTTCCGCCACCTTTCTGATTTTCTGGCGAGTTTCTCTGACGGTCATTAAATTGAATTAATAAGATTTGGAATATCTTTCTATGATAAAGTTAACAGAATTTATCAAAAGGTTCAATAGCTAAGTCGGGAACGGATAAACGCTGAAAGCATCTAAGTGTGAAGCCGCCTCGTTAACTACTTCTTTTTCCACTGCCCTTGCAGGAGCAGGGTTACTCTGTGCTTTGAGTGTCCTGTTCTTACAAGGGACATCGTGGGATTAACCCACGATGTCGGCTGGCAATATTAGTTAGTTTAAATCAATACCACCAGCATTTTCGCTGGTGGTATTTGGTTTATTCAGAGACTTCTAGGGACGGAACGACTGGTTGTTCCAGTGATTGCCGACGTGGTCGTGGTTGACATTCGCCAAGCCGCCATTGTCGGAATTGCCACCGTACAAGCGGTTGTCGCTGCCATCGAAAATTTGCCTGTTTCCGCCTGTAGTCACCACCCCTCGAATACTCTCAGGGTTGAATTTTATTCCGCGGCAGCCCCGCTTTCGCGAAACACCCGCGCTAGAATCAGGCAAGCAGTGCTCTAAAAAACCTCCGGCACACTCTTTTGCCCCTTGAGGCAAAAGATTCTGGCCAGTCTGAATACATTTGAAAATATATTCAGGATTTCGGCGACAGCAACCCTTGGGCGGCTGTGCATTAGCCTAATCTCGAATTAATTTTACCTAATTTTTAAAAAAACAAAAAAGGCCGGGGATTTGAACGAAAAAGATCGCTACAAAATCCACCCGGCCCAAGAAAATTCAAAGGGTCAAAGGAACAAGGGATCAATAGAGCACTGCTACGGGACGGAACGACTGGCTGGCCCAGTGATCGCCGACGCGGCCGTGGCAGACACCCGCCAAGCCGCCATCGTCGGAACTGCCACCGTCCAAGCGGCCGCCGCTGCCATCGAAACCATCGGAGAAACAGACAGACGTATTTGTCTCGCCATCACACACCCTGGGCATATAAGTAAAACATTGGGAGAAAAAGCTGCATTCGATCATACTTTCGCTCCTTACTTCCTTTGCCATTTTGAAATCGGCGTGACCCGCTAGAAGCGGATAAACATAATGCTCGGCTTCTTGGGCCGAAACTCTAAATCGGCTGATTGGTGGAGCAAACGGCTCAATTTTCCCTGCTTCCCTAAGCTTCTTTAGCCGCCAGCCTAAATATCTGACATCCTGATCCCACATTTGTCTGCCCCCATCATAAGCAGGTTTACAGCGGGTATCGATTAAATATACCCCTTCCTTTATGCGGAACGGCTCCCTGTTTATTTGGGCATTTCCTCCCTCATCAATTTGATAGATTCTGCCTGCAGCAGCCATCTCATAATACCAAGCTTCCGGCCTGACTTTGAACCCCCGGTAACCAACATTTTGATCTAACAGAATCTCCGGTGAGTAAACTGGCGCCAGTGACATTTTTCTCCAAGCCTTGATTTGCTGTTCGCCTAACTTTTCCAGAACGGAATGGAAAATTGGCTGGGAGAGGTCAAAGAGGCCGTCTAGTCCAAATTCGGCCAGACATCTCAAATTCTGGGCTAGAATTGGTTCCAGCCAGTCACCGGCCAAATTGGGGTATGTCACATTGCCCGCGTTAATTTCTTTTAGCTTGGACAGGTTCATACTTCCATCTTCAATTTGACGGAGGAATTCCCTGAGCTGATGAATAAATTCTACAAGCTCGCTCGAACGTACTTCAGGCGCGCTGCCGACCATTGGCTTTCCCATAGCCAGCTCCTTTCTTCAATGAAGAACTTATGCTGTGTATAATTTGCCGCAGCGGGAAACAGCCAAATTTGCTCGGCTGTTTCCCGCTGCGGCCAATAGTTAAAGAGCAGTTTTATTAACTCTGTATTCAACCACGCAAATACAAAAAGTCAAGCAAATTACTTGATTTTATCTATATAAGCGCTAACGAGTCTCAGATATTTTTTGAAATCCGAAAATTCCTTTCTAAACGTAGAAATAAAAATTTTCTTATCCAAGGTTTCATAGCGATGGACAATTCTGTTGCGCAGGCCAACTACCGGCGCGATTTTTCGAGCAAAGCCCTTTGGCAATATCTTATGTTCACCTAGAATATAGAAAGTTCCCTGAAAATCGTCCGATGTTTTCAGACCTAACTCCTTGATAAAATGTTGATTGATATCTATCATCGTATCTACCGTAAGCTGTAACATCCGTTCAGCGCTGTGTAGCTTCACTGAATCTTTTAGAATCTCTTTATCATTAGATTCAAAGAGGTCCTTAATCTCTTTCAGATATCCCTCGATTTCGATTAATTTTTCCAGTACAAACGCTTTTCTGAAAGTCATAAAATTATTTTAATGATGCCTTTAGCCTTGCAAACTTTTCTTCATACAAAGGCTGGGTTTCGACGTACTTCTTAAAAGAATATGCTCGTAACCTATCGAAGGTTAGGGGCTTTTTTTCATACAAAACCCGGCAATTCATAAATATAGCATAGAACAACAGGGGAGAAGCTTGGCTCAAATTAACCAAATCAATATCCTCGCTCTCAAAATATCGGGACAAGCTCAAAACCAATTTTGATTCTTCTTTAAGAGAGAGTTTTTTCTTACTTAGATAGGCCACGTCAAAATCACTTGTTTTGTAAGCGGTGCCGTCCGCCCGCGAACCGAATAGCAAAAGCAGCTCGAGAGAAAACTCGCGAGCGATTTTTTTAACGAGATTATCTTTATCTGGTTTGATTATCCTCATTGCAATTATATTATTCTACCTAGATAAACAATACAACAATATAACAATTTGGCAACGACTTTCTTTGCTTTTGGCATTTTCCGTGCTAAAAATGAGAACAGTTAGTCATAAATTAAGCCATGGTATTGTTTCCGCGAAAGGCCACGGATGATGTCCGCGAGCAGAAGATTCAACGTTTTGGCGAAATCCTGCCCGGCGCTTTGTGCTGGGGGGTTTTGGCATTGGGAATCCTGCTTTCCTTTTTCGCCCCGGTCGCGGCGGCGATTTTCATCATTTTCTACGATTTATTCTGGCTCACCCGGGTGGTGGTTTTGAGCGTGCTCACGATTATCGCCTACCGCAAATTGAGCCGCAACCAGAGGATAAATTGGGTGAAGCGCTGCAAGAGACTGCCGGAAAAAGACAGCTTGAGCCTCAAGAAAATCTATCATCTGATTGTAATCCCTTACGTCAATGAAGGAGTAGAAATCATTGAACCGACTATTCAAAATCTAATTGACACGAATTATCCGGGGAAGCGCATGATTATTTCCATTTCCTGCGAAAAGCGGGCGGGGGAGGAAGCTTGGCAAGTACAGGAAGCTTTGAAATCTAAGTATGAAAAGCATTTTGCCGGTTTTTTGACCGCGGTGCACCCGGACAACTTGGAAGGGGAAATGAAGGGCAAAAGCGGTAATGCCAACTGGGCGCTGGGCAACGCCCTGAAATTTCTTAAAGCCAACAGCATTGAACCGATTCAGGTGATCGTTTCCAACTTCGACTGTGACACCCGGTCACACAAAGAATACTTTGGCTGCGTGAGCTATAATTACCTGAAAAACAGCGATCGCACCCACTGCAGCTACCAGCCTTTGCCGATGTATAACAACAACATTTGGGACACCAACATCGTGGTGCGGATCATTTCCCTGGGTACTTCATTCTGGCACATGATTGAAAGTGTGCGCCACGAACGTTTGGTCACTTTCTCGTCCCACTCGATGAGCCTCGTCGCCCTGCTCGACGTGGGGAAGTGGCAAAACGATATTATCTCGGAAGATTCGGCGATTTTTTGGCAGTGCTACTGCAAATACGACGGCGCTTACCGCACTATTCCACTATTCCTGCCGGTCTCAATGGACGCCACCCTGGCCGACACCACCTGGAAAACCATGGTCAACCAATACAAGCAACTGCGCCGTTGGGCCTACGGCATCGAAAGTTTTCCCCGGTTGCTGCGAGTTTTTTTCAATAAAGATTCCAAAATATCCCTGTGGTCCAAAATCAGCATTTCCGGCACCATGCTCGAGGGCCGCATTTCCTGGGGTACCACTTCCTTCATGCTCTTGTTTATGGGTTGGCTGCCGCTCATCGTCGGCGGCTCGCAATTCAACGAAATGGTGCTGGCTCATAACTTACCCCTGATTACCCAAACCCTGATGCGCTTGGCCATGGTTGGCATCATCTGCTCGGGAATCCTTTCTTTCTTTATCGTGCCGCGCCGGCCCAAGCATTACAGCCGCCTCAAGAGTATCTCTTTCACCGTGCAGGCTTTCTTCATTCCCATTGTGGCGCTGCTCATGTCCGCCCCGCCCGCCATGGACGCCATGACCCGTCTGCTGCTGGGCAAATATTTCGGCAGCTTCTGGGTCAGCGAAAAAAAAGTCCGCCGCGCGCGAGCTATGCGCCAGCGAACTTCAGGTTAAATTAAGCTGAACTTTATTACTCAATATTCATTTCGGGCGCTCCCTTGCAAGCCTCGATTTGCGGCAATGGTTCCTCGTTTTCTCCCGGTTTACAGGGGGGCAGAAGATCTTTCGGTGGACTACTCATACACTCTTTTTTACTAGTTACAATCTTTTTAACCACTTCTTCTTCGCGATCCTGCAAGGTCAGGTACTTGGGTTTTTCACTGTCACAAAGTCCGTAATGATATTGACCGGCCGGATAATAATTTTTGGGTAAGCCTTGTTTAAGTGGATATTGCGTGGATTTTTCAAATATTCCCGTAATCATGCCGGTATCCAGATCTCCTCTGGGGTTCACTTCGGTCCAATAGCGGGCCAGATGCCCTCGTATTTGCCCGGTTCCGCCTTGCCCCGAACCGGCCCCCAATTTTATGTTGGGCAGATTTTCAATGGCCGTACCGTCACTGGCTTTGGTGAACTCGTCCATATTTTTGTGATTTTGGTTTTTTTCAATCGACCCGATCTGGTTGGCACAGGCGATAGCCTCAATTTTGCCTCTTCCCGGACCGGGATTTTGCTGATCACCCACTCCTTCGGCCAGGTACGGTCCCATCAAATCCAAACAGAATTGGCCGGAGTGGGTTCCTTCATGCACCAACATGTGGGCGATATCCAATATCTTGGCTTTTTGACGAATTATCTTAATTTTTCCGCAAGCGGAACATTCTCCACCCTGTTCATGCACCCCCACCGTATCCACAAAACGGAACATCATCTCATAACGCAATCTGTCTCTCCGGTAAATTCTTCTAAGGGCCTTCAGGACGGCCATCCTCGTTCCGTCTCCCGGATCCCAATCGCCATCGCAAAGTTCGCTTTTGCCTTCCGGTGGCTTTTTATCTTTATTCTGGTTAATCAAATCGGTCATATCGTCCACACTGCCGCCACGCGACAAAATATCTTGGACTCTTTTGGCTTCGGCGTCCTGCTGGTTTTGCTTAGTGTTTGGCCATTTGTCGGCATTGTAGCCTGATTTGGTGTCAGTCGATTTGCCCGTCGATGTGCCACTTGATGAACTCGAAGCGCTGGAGGAAGAGGGGCTTGAATCGGTCATCGTCCGGTTGACCACCACTCCGTCCGGATTGTCGTTGAGGGAGACGGTCATCATTCTGTTGGATATTTTAGCCATCGCGCTGCTGTCCGGAGTAATTGGGTTTTGATCGCGCAGGTCGGCTACCGCGCTTCTGGCCGCGTTGATTTTTTCGCTCAGGCTCATATCAGACGGGTCTTCATTGAGCAAAATATAAAACAAGCGATCGGCAAAATCCTTGTTACGCAAAAGAGTAATCAGGTTGCCGTCCAGCATCATTGATTGCAGTTTTTCCATTAAGTCGGCTTCCGAAGCGTCGATCTTAATGTTCCCGTTGACATCTTTGTAGCCGGCCAGGAAGGGAATTATGACATCTTCTTGAGTGTCGGCTTTTTTGGCGGTCAGGTAGAAAGTCAGCTTTTCGCCGGGTTTGAGCTTCTTCAGCTGGTCAACAAAAACTGCGTCTGATACGGCCTCCTTGATAATCCCTTGGGCGTTGCCGCTATCCATGAAGTCGGCAAAGTTGGCAAAAGAGCCAAAGGACTCTAAGGGAACCACATTATAACCAGTTTCCAGGTCCACGGCGCATTGAAATTGCCACCAATTGCCGGCGTTTTTATAGCCAGTGGAAAAAAGCACCGCGTGAATCGCCAGCCAGCCGACCAAAACAAAAACAAACCCAATAATCGCTTTTCGGGCAAATTCCTTAGCCCTTATCAGAGTGTTTTTTCTTCCGATACCGAAGATAAAAACCAAGCCGGCCATAGCCAAAAACAAAACCGCCACCGCGAAGCTCAAGCCGGTCAAGAAATTGTATATTTTGCCCACCGTTTCCAAAATCCCGCAAACGGTGCAATCACTCCCCGAGCAAGTCACCGTGGAGTCCACCGCCGCTTTTGCAATATTTATTATGCCCATATTTGTTTTGTTTGTTAGAAAACGAATCCTCCGCCACAGGGCCAGAAAGGCTCAGTCGGGTCGCTGATAACGGAATATCCCCCGTCTTTTTCCACCCGCAGTGCCGCTTTGAAATAGCCCGCCGGAACGGTGGGTGTGAAAAAAACCCAAGTTACCTCGTAGCCGTCTCCCGAAACTTTTGCCTGGCTCGCGGGACGATCGCCCGGCAAAGCCCGGTTTTCCTCGTCCGGCATAGTCCGGCAGCCGATCCGGTCATAATCGGCCGTTTTCCAAACCGTGGTTCTGGCCCGGTCATAACTGCTTCGCCCAGCCGTCACCATCAAAAAATCAATATATTTTAGGGCTTCCTTAGAATCATTAACCGAAAAAATTTTATTCAAATTATCCGGTTCGAGACGAAAAAACTTATTATTTGGTAGTTCTCCCACGGCTGCATAAACTGCGTCGCCACCTTCTACCACGATTGGGGCCATGGTTATTCCCTGAAGCGGTATTTGAGTCGACACAGGCACGATTATTTTTTGAGGAGCCAGTCCCAACGCTTCTGCATTCTTTTTATGCAACAAGCCTGGATCGGATTCGATATATTCATCGATGCTGGCCATTTGCCGTATTTCGCCCAGCTGTTTTAATTTATCACCTTGAGTTTGCTTCCAGATACCCACTCCAACGGCCAATGCCATAATAATAGAAATCGAAAGCAAAGCCAACAACCCGATGATTATTTTTTTGTTTTTGTTTACCATACCAAGCTTCAAATATAGGTTTATATTACCAAACTTTAATAAAGGCCTCAAGCAATATGCGGCCAAACAAAAACTCCCGTGATTATTCAGTCAACGACTGCCACGGGAGCTAGAAGTAAAATGTGAAAGTTATTGTCTATCACTCCGGCCACCCATCCGTCTTTGGAGGAATTGGTCGAATGCCTCTCACATAATTTCTGAGGGTTTCGATTTTACGTTTGGAAATTCCACCCATGTTGTCCGCGGCATTAGCGTATTCATTCGCAATGTAGTGCATACCGCTATTGCCTCTTCGGATCTCGCTTATCACCCAGTCTATCTGATCATTCAGATAATCTCTGGTATAAGCCGAGGCCGACAAGGACACTACCAACATTAGAATCACTATTGCAAGAAAACAAGTAAATCTTTTCAACGCATCTCTCCTTTTTGTAAAAGATTCGATTATCTGAATGCAATCTCATTATAGACAACCTATGATTATTAACAGATATATGGAAAAGTCAAGCAAAATTGGATATTTTTCTGTTCATCCCCCAATTTTCAATATTGGAGCTTCTTTACATCCATTGAGTAACTCTTCGCTGTAGTCCTTTTCTTCAAGCTGTGGTAAATCTTCAGGCGGTCGAGACATACATTTCTTTTTATCCATGGTTTCTAAGACTTTTAACAGATTATTATGCTCGCCGTCATTGAGACGAAGAATATAGCTTGATCCTCCTTTGGGATAACCGTATATCCAAGTTCCCCCTGAATCTTGTTTGTAGATTTTTGCATAACTTATATGACTTGCGATAGCCGTTTCATTCATATCCCCAATAGGATCAATATCTTTGTTCAGCCATCGTGCTTGATATCCTCTGCATTCAACACGTTCATTTTGGCTTGCACTATCCTTATTGTCTTTATTCTCACCAATTTGAGGCAGGTTAACAATTTTAACTTCTTCTTTCTGCCCTTTTGCTTCCTTCACTCCCCCCACGCTACCTGACTCGTTAGCCACAGCAACGAATTCGCCTTCGGTTGCCCCTTTGTCTATAGTTCCATTACAAAACTCGGCGGAGTGTGTTGACTCATGTAAGATTCCACTATCTAATGCTTTTATTGGGGTTGAAAAGCTTATCACAAATCTCCCGCAAGAGCCAGTCAAACCAGTCATAATTGTGCCCGGCCATGGAGACATATTTCCGATCGATGCAACATATTTGAAAATCATTAAATACCTCAGCTTGTCTTTTTCATAGATTCTTTTCAACGTCATCTTTACAGCCTCCGGCCCCCCAGGAGCCGGGCCAAGATTATTATTGTTAGGAATCATTCGCCTATCATCATTTGACCAACTGTCAGATCTCGGTTTTCCGGTACCACTATTCTGAGAGGTTTTTCCCAGGCTACTTGCATTAGGCTTATTGCCCAATCCTGAAGCAGGAGATGCTTTGCTTTGCCCAGTTGAGGTGTTTTGAAAAGGGTTAGGATTGTTGGGATTTTGGGCCCACTGACTGGAATTGGTATTATAGTTGGAATTGGTTGGGTCGGTGGTGCCGGGGCCGGTGCCGGTGCCATTGTCGACGCATTGCTGGTCGTAGCTGCGGGTCGTCGGCTGGCAGGAGTAGGCGGCGGGCTGACCGTTTTTGCAGGCCTGGAGACTGTCGGGATAGTCCACCCAGTTTTGCCCCACGCATTGGTCGGGAGGGCAGGTTTGGGTGAGCGAGCCGATTTCGGAGCAGGCGCAACCGTAATATTGGCTTTTTTTGTCTTTATTTACCGCGTTTTTATCTTCATTAGGAGTGTTGGGGCAGATATCCGGATTGTTGGGAACCTTGTCGCCATCCTGATCGCCGCCACCGGCCAGGCACAATCCCTGCCAGTCAAGACAGGAATCTCCCGGGCAGGCGCAATAACCGCTGCCGGAATCAGCCGCTCCTTCCGAACCGGCTCTTTCAGCATTTAATTGCCACTCCGGCACCGGCAAGGCGTCGGAAGCGCTTTTGTCTGAACCGCAGGCCAAAGTTTGTCTCCCTTCGCTGTCACCGGCTTTCCAGGCTCCACCGCTTTTTTCGCAACCTTCCTTTAGGGCGGCCGCGTCATGGCACATCAAATCGCTACCCAAAATTTGTTGGTCGGGACAAGCACATTTTTCATCTTTCCAGGTTCCTCCGGAGCTCTCGCAGCGCCAACCGGCGGTTGCTGAGCTGTCGGCGCCCGTGTTCTCTTTTTCCACTACCACTCCCGAAACCATTTTCAACACTTGGGTGGTGAGAGTGCTGATCAGCTGGTCGGTGGCGGTCGGATTGTCCCCGGGGTTATAACTGCTGGCCAAAGCGATTAATTCGCTCAGGCTGGCCTTCGATAGATCGGCCGTTCCGGTTGTCGAGGAACTTTCGGTCCGATCACCCGAGCCCTTAAGCAAACCGGCGATACTGTTGTAGAGGCTGGCTAGATCTGTGTTGTTGATTGAATCACCGCTACTGTTAACCAGTGCGCGGTCGTCAGTGAAACTGTTAGCCCCCAGTAATTTGTTGAGTATTGACGCTACATCACCGTTCATTCCACCGTTGGAAGCTTCCAGCGTTTTTGGCCAGCTGTTCTGGACCAAATTCCAATATTCGCCGGTGCTGCGCAGTTTGAGTTGGTTTCCTTTTTTGATGACCGAGAGTAAGGGCAGGTACAGATTTTCCGAGCCTTTGGCTGAGTCGACGCGCACCGGAGCCAGAAAGTGCAGCGTTTCGCCGTCTTTCAGGCTATTTATTTGGCTGGCAAAAGCCAGCGCGTCGGTGGGACCGGTCAATTTGGCGGTTTTCTCGCCGCTTTTGATGTAGGAGGTTAGATCGGGAAAAGTTTTGAGGCCTTCATAGTAGGCGGGGAATCGGGAATTTTGAAAGGGCGCGGTTGAGGTCTCACTGGTTTCCAAGCCGCATTGAAACTGCCACCAGCCGCCGGCATTCTCAAAACCCACCGCCTTAATCACGCTTTGGATCACCACCCAGCCCAAAAGCACCAGCCCGAAGCCGATGAGTCCGCTTTTGAGGATGTATTTGGATTTTTGCAGCCGGCTCCAATCCCCGCCGTTGAGCAGATAATTCACTCCCGCGATAATCAGCGCCAGCGCTGCCACCGCACAACTTACCCCCAGAAAAAAATTATAAACATTGCTCACCGTTTCCAGCAGGGAACAGAGAGTGCAATCCGAGCCGGTGCAGCTGACCACCGAACTACCGGCCGCGTGGGCGAGGTTAAAAAATAGGGACATTTATATTGGTTTTAATTATTTTTAGTTTCTCGATTAATTGTGTGAACTACCCCGGCCGTTCCCGCAATCACCCCCAAAATCACTCCGACAATCACTCCCCACGGGTAGATTCCCAGGTACTTGTCGGCCAGATAGCCCAACCCGATGCCAGAGAGAATTCCTCCGACCATAAACGTCGCAATTTGCGCTCCTAGGACTAGATAATTCATTTTTTAGAAAATTTCCTTTTGCGGGCCAAATACAGATTTTCTTCGGTGAGGCGGCGATGGCTGCGAATCATATCGGCAATCAAGGCAAAAATCAGCAGTTGGATGCCCAAAACCAACAGGATACTCCCGAAAGCCAGCCAGTTGCGGTAGGGGGTGATCTTGAAATCCTGAAAATAGTAGAAAAGGAAAACTGCATAGGTGATCAGGGAAAACAGAATCAGCAGCAGCGCCGGGGCGCCGAAGAATTTCAGGGGTTTGGTGTTCAAAAGCATGCTGATGATGATGCGGCTCGACTGATAGATGAAGCGGCCCAAATTGCCGGTCATCCGCGATTTTCTTTTCTCGAAGTAAATCACTTTGACCGGGATCCAGATTATCTTGAAGTTCTTTGACATCGCATCAATGATGGTCTCCTGGGTGTAGGTGAAAAAATGGTTGAGATTGAGACGCAGCAGCACTTCCCGGCTGTAGGCCCGGAAACCGCAGGTCAAATCGTCAATTTTCTGGTTCCAAAAGGCGCTGACCACTTTGGCGGCCAGGATATTGAGCGCTTTCTTGCCCCAAGGCATAAGCACCGGATCACGGCCTTTCTGATTGGAAAATCGCGAGGCCACCGTCATATCGGCCTGGCCGTCGAGTATTGGCGCCAACAGGTGGGGGATGTCGGCGGGGGAGAACTGGCCGTCGGCGTCAATGTTGACCATAATATCCGCCCCGTTTTCGAGCGCTTTTTCCACCGCCTCGCGGAAAACCAGGCCCAAGCCCCGGTAACCGGGAAAGCGGTCGCGGTAGGAAAAGCGGTAAACCAGCTCGGCTCCCGCCTCTTTGGCCACCTTCAGGGTGTCGTCGCCGGAACCGTCGTCCACCACTTGCACTTTGATTTCCGCCCCCCGGTAACTGCGGGGGATGGCTTTGATCACCGATCCGATCTTTTTGGCCTCATTAAAGGCGGGGATATTGACGATTATTAACATATTCTGCGGTAAATAAAATTATCAACGTCTTTTTACTGTCTAGCACGATAAATCCCAACTGGAAAGATTAAAGAGACTTGGATGGCTGCAGAGTTCTCCGGGGTGGGAAATTTTGTTAAGAAAACCATCGAGCTCAAGCGAGCAGGGTGTCCTGCCGGATATATGCTTCTCAGAACCGCATTCGGTTTCTTCCAGCGGAAACCGAATCCTTGGTACTCGGCGCAAAAACCCTTCGGGACCAAGCTTTTTGCGCCTGCGTACATTCTTCAAAGCATATATCCGGCAGGACGAGCCTGAGCGAAGCCCTGAGCGAACATTTCTCGCTGGGAAATGGAGCGTGTTTTCGAACAAAATTTCCCACCCCGGAGAAATCTGCAGCCATTGATCACTCCGCTTCGGGTTGTTTACCTCCCAGCATCAGGAATTTCTGCTTGTCCTTGAGGCCTGTGGCGTCGGTTTTGGCTTCCTCCTCTGACGGTGCGATTTCGGCTTTTTCCACCACTTTGTCCGCTCCCACCCTTTTTTCCGCAAAGATTCGCCCGGCAATTTTGGCTTGTTCGGTGGTCATCTCTTTGTTGGCCAATACCGGTTCCACTTTCATGCCCTCCGCTTCCACGATACCCACTTTCCCGGTATCCACTTTTTTACCGGCAAAAGCCCGGCCGGCGACTTTGTTCAAAAACTCTTGGCCCAGACTGATTTGTGAGTGGGGAGCCTGCACTTCTTCCACATGGAAAGGCCCCTGCATTCTGGCTTGGCCAACGGCTTTGACGGTATCCGCCCGGAGTCCCACCGTCCCGGCCTTGCCCAATTGTTTGGCAAACTCCTTGCCCAAACTCTTCTGAGAATTTTGGTAGGCTTCGCCAATGGCTTTTACAGTATCCTGACGCATATTCTTCACTTCTTTGATCATTTCCTGCGACATCTGGGCCAGGAATTGTTTGCCGGTTTCGTTGAAGCCGGAGTATTCCCCTTTTTCGCTCTTGGTGAGGAGCGCCTGGGGCGCCATCGCGCGCAGGTCTTTGGCCTCAATTTTGACGGCTTCTTTGGGCTTCGCCGCCAGTTCAAATTTATTTTTCTTTTCGTTCCAGGAAGTCACGTCCAAACCGGGGTCCTTTTTGGTTTCCCCAATCATTTTCAGCTTTTCTGCCACCCGCGCTCCTTGGACATCGCCAAAATTGGCTTTGAGAAAGGTCGAAAGGGTCTCGGGACTGTAGGCCTTGCCTTGCTGGTTAAAATAATCCGGCAGGCCGCCGGTCCAGGCCAGTTTATAGATCTGGGCCTCCCGTTCATTCTGATCCTTGGCCTGGAAGTTGACTATCGCGTCGTTGCGGGCTCCGATTTCGTTGAAAGTCCTCCGGACGCTTTCCTGATTATCGATCTGCCGGTTAATCTCCTGGTTCAAGGTTTTGGCATCCCGCCAAAAGCTGCCGGTGGGCGCAGTTTGAGGTTCAAACCGCCGCCACAGAGTGCGCAAAAATTCGCTGGGGTTCTGGGCGCTGAGCGCCGCCGTCTCGGTCATTTCCCGCAGGCTTCCTCCCATTTCGCCCAACTCGACCCCCTTTCTTTTGGCATCCACGATGGACATCACCCGGCCAAGCGCTGAGGGGTTGAGCATTGATTCCAAAGCCTGCTTGGTGGCCTCGGTTTGAGTCTTAAGGGCCGGTTGAAAAGGACGGCCGGCTCCCTTTCCCGCTCCCGGACCTTTCAGACCCTCCTGGACTTTCAAAGGCGCGCCGGTCCACTGGTGGAGAATCTTGCCGGAGCGGACTCCCTGGAAGGCCGCTCCACCGGAATCAACCAGTTTGGTGATCACTTTCATACTGCGGTCACCCTTGGTGAGGTCGCGGAAATAGCCCACCACCTGAGTGGATCCCGCAATGGAAAGAGAGCGTGACAGGAAAATACTGGCCCAAAGCAAGACCACCAAAAACAGGTAATCCAGAAAGCTGCCCGAGTTGGAAAAAATGATGAAGCTGTCAGACCCGGCCATGGTCTGCTCGGCCGGCACGTTCAGGTTGCTGGAAATGAAAACGGTGAGATAAAGGAAGAAGAAGAGTAGGGGACCAGCAAAGGCGTAGCGCAGAAAAGCATCCCACCACTTGAGGCTGGCGATGCGGGTGTTCGGCAAGACGTAAAGGGCCAAAGCCAGCGGGGAAAGAGTGAACAAAAGCCACAGACTGACGGTCCGGACAATCAAAAACAGAGCCACTGCCAGCACCGTGATGCCAAGAATGAACATCAGAATTGAAGCGAGAATCAGGTTGACGTTGACGCGGGAGATGGTACGGGTGATGTTGTCACCCAAATTCTGGGTGACCGTTCCCATATCGCCCAGATCGGCGGTACCGGTGAATTCCTGGAGAATTTTGGAATTTTCCTGGATACTCCGGCCGATGTTGCTGATTTGGTCGGAGAATACACCCATAATGATATGTGAAAAGTCCAGCACAATGCCGGCGATCACCCCGCTGAAGTTCACCAAAATGGCCACCACAATCAGCTTCACCAGTAGATATTTATAGTTGTAGCTTTCCACCCGCAAAATGGTACCGAAAGCGATGAAGAGCAGGATTATGACTAATACCGTGTTGCAAATGTTTTTCACGATATTCCAGCCGCTATTGTTACTGCTGCTTCCAATTTTCGCCCCGGTTTCTTTTTTGCTGTAAAAACCTCCCAGCTGGTCCTGATAGAAGCTGGTGTTGGCTACCCGCGTCAAGATACTCTGGGAAGATTCCAAGACCACGCCGGCCGTCCAGAGCAAGGTGCGCAGGCTGTAGGTGAGGCCTATCAGCTGGTCGTTGCCGGCCGTGGCCGCGCTTTTGTCCCAAGCATTGTTTTGCATATTGGGAATCACGCTGTCGGCGGCGGTCAAGGAGGGCAGGGTGATCAAAAGACACAAAAATACAGCAAAAACTGCCTTTTTGCCTTTAAGCCAGGGAAAAAAATTGGTTTTATTTTTTTCTTTCATTAGGTCCGTATAATGTTTGTATTGTAGTGCAGTTATTTGGTATTACAAAACTAATTTGGAACTTCCAGTCGATTTTACAGACTGCCTTCTCAAAAGACAGACAATAACAACTATAATATTAAGCGTGAACAGAGTAGCAAAATATGTGACTGTTAATAAATTATATTGGGCGCTGGCGATTATAGAAAGCTGTCGACCCCTGAAACCATAAATACAGCTGCTATGGGATTTTTTAATTGCCGCCACATAACAATTGCCAGTAATGCCAATTTTATCGAGGCTTTAGTTGCCCCGAAGACCTTTTTTGTTCGTAGGAGATTGGAATTTTTTTGCGTTCTTACTGGTGACAACTCCGTTGCCAGTTTTCGACTCGATCTCACGCCTTGCATTGCCCGCCACGGTTCCGCCTTCTCTAGCTATTTGTTTACTCGGGTTAAATCCTAGCGGTTGACGTTTTTGCGAGATTTCAGTTGTGGCTGTTTCAGCGAGCATATTGAGAACCAATTCGAGGTTGGTCATATTGTCTCGCAGATTCTCTTTCTTCAAATCCTTGAGATTCTTATACTGTTTCGTGGTCAATCCTGCCCAGGCTTGGGAGATCTCATCTGTCAAAATGGCAAACTCCGACCCCTCTTTTACTCCCCGTTTTTCCCATTCATCGGTTAATGTCTTACGAATTTCAATGCTTTTCAGCCGTTGATTTATCCACTCTTTGCTATAACCTTTTTTCAAATATGTTTTCAATGCCCGATTAATTGCCAACTCCGGATCTGATGTTTCTTCCAACCTTTCATATCCGACTTTTGCCAACCAAAGCTTAAACGGTTCAGCGTTAGGTGAGGGGATACTCTGGATTATGCGAAGCATAGCTTCTGTGTCTGCGGCGTCGGTTAAGTAATATTTTCCATCTGATGCCTGCATTTTCAGTTGGTTACATTTTGTAACCACCTCACTGCCTTCCTTTTTTAGACGATTTTTGAGAACCTTCCAATAAGTACGTGGGTTACTGCTCTCAGACAAAACTCCTACCACGTCAACTATAGAAAAATACCACAGCTCTTTATCATTATCCCAGTGTCTGCGAATTTGTTTTCCTTGAAAAATAACAATTTTGTCACTAGCCATAATTATTTACTTCACTTCTTGGAGCGGGTAACGGGATTCGAACCCGTCTCACCAGCTTGGAAGGCTGGGATAATAGCCACTATACGATACCCGCGTGATTACATTCTACCATACAAGCTGTTTTTAGAATCTTCAAGCCTCGGCCCCGCCTTTATGGCGGGGCTTCACAAGATTAATAAAATTTTTTAATATTAACTTACATACTTTTATATATACTTTCAAAATAAATATGCCGGGGGAAAATCTTACTCAACTTAAGAATGATTTTCTGGAATATCTCGAAATCGAGCGTAACCGGGCCGCACGGACACTCAACAATTATAACCGCTACCTGGATAAGTTCATCCGCTGGCTGGCTGATTATCTCAAGAAAAGGGAAGTGGAGGCCAAAGACATCACCGAAGACAATATAAGAAAATATCGAGTTTACTTAAACCGGTCCATGGAGAGTGGCATTCCTTTAAAGAAAATCACCCAGGATTACCATGTTATTGCCTTGCGGGGATTCTTAAAATTCCTGGGTAAACATCAAATCAACATCCCGGCGCCGGACAAGATCGAGCTTGGCAAGACCCACCGCAAGGAAATTGAATTTTTGGAAAAAAATGAAGTGGAGCGCCTGCTGGCCGCGCCCAAGGGCAACAGTCTGGAGAAGCTGCGCGATAAAGCGATTTTGGAGATTCTATTTTCTTCCGGCCTGCGCGTTTCCGAGCTAACTTCGCTCAACCGCGACAATTTCAGTATGCAAAAAAATGAGTTCACTGTTTCGGGAAAAGGCGATAAAAGAAGAATCGTATTTTTATCTGAGGACGCTCAAAAGGCTCTTTATATGTACCTGAAAAAGCGCCAGGATCCTGACCCGGCCCTGTTCATCCGCCATCACCGCACCAAAAACCAAGCCGATCTGCGCCTGAGCGTCCGCACCATCCAGCGCATCGTCAAAAAATACGCCACCCGGGCCGGCATCACCAAAGACATCCACCCCCACACCTTGCGCCACTCCTTCGCCACTGACCTGCTGCAAAACGGCGCCGACATCCGCTCGGTCCAGGCCCTCCTCGGCCACTCATCCATCAGCACCACCCAAGTCTACACCCACATCACTGACAAACACCTCCGCGAAATCCACCAAGAGTTTCATCGCAAAAATAAGGTTGATTCTGATGGTGGCGAAACCCTTTGATTTTTTTTTGCATCGAGCTCGGCTTTTGCGAGCGAAGTCCTGCATAAAAAAATTAAAGGGTTTCGCCACCCTCCCAGCCAATCCTCTTGCCAAGTTTTTTTAATCCCATTACTCTCAAGAAGTGCTTCGTTCAAAATTAAAAGCTAACCGCAACTTTATGGCATTTTATTCATTTGACAGCGCCGAGAACAAAAAAAGCAAGTTCAAACTTTTTGGTACGGATGCAGATGGGAAGAGAAAAAAGCTTAAGAAAATTTTGATTACCGCCGGTGTGCTGGTCTTGCTGCTGGGCGGCCTTTTTTATTGGAAAGCTTCCACCATCCTGAGCAAGATTTCCACCGGTAACGACGGCCTGCTCAGCGGTCTCTTAAAAAGCGAGGATGACGTGAAAGGAGTGTCCGAAGGACGAATTAATATTCTTTTGCTGGGAATTCGCGGCACCAACATGCCAGGCGGCAGCAACTTGGCCGACACCATTATGCTGGTGAGCATCAAACCTGACCAGAACAAAGTGGCGATGATTTCCATTCCGCGCGATCTCCACGTGGAAATTCCCGGCCAGGGCTCCCGCAAGATTAACGCCGCCAACGCCTTGGGCGAAGAGCAGGGGAGAGGCAAAGGAATGGAACTGATCAAACAAGTGGTGGAGAACATCACCGGCGTGCCGGTGCACTACGTGGTGAGCGCCAATTTCCAGGCTTTTCGGGAAATCATCAGCACCCTGGGCGGAGTGACGGTCCACCTGGACAAGCCTTTCAGTGAAACTTCCCAGTTTGTGGAAGGTAACGAGTGCGGCGGAGTTTTTTCCCTGCCGGCCGGCGACAGCACCCTCAATGGCGACCAGGCGCTCTGCTACTCCCGCGCCCGCTATAACACCAGTGACTTCGACCGGGCCCGCCGTCAGCAGGATGTGCTGATTGCGATGAAGAATAAAGCGCTTTCCATCGGGACCTTGGCCGACTTCTCCAAAGTGAATGACATTGCCAACGCGGTGGGCGACAACGTGCTCACCACCATGGTTCCCTGGGAAATGCAAAAAATGTACGGCATCTACCAGAAAATGGATAATCCGGGCATTATTCATAAAGTATTCGATAACAGCGCGAACGGTCTGCTCTATTCCACCACCATCGACACCAACGACGGCCCCGCCTACATCCTCCAGCCGAAAACCGGCAACTTCGACCAGATGAAGCAAGTGGTCCAGAACATTTTTGACGAAGAAGCGGTGAACAACATCATTCCGCCCCAAGCGGAATACCAGCAGGTGAGCGAACCCAAAACCCAGCAGGATTTGAAGAAAGACCTGAAAAAAAAGAATGAAAATTCCAATGGCAATACCAACTCGAGTAACAGCAATTCCAATAACAGTAACAGCAACGTTCATAGCCAGAGCGCGACCAACGTGAACGGCAACAAGAACAGCAATTCCAACAGTAACAAGAACAGCAACGGCAACAAAAATTCCAACTCCAACAAAAACGATAACAAAAAGAAGAAGAACTGATTAAAATTTCCCCCTAAAAAGAAAACGCCCCATTCGAAATTCATCGAATGGGGGTTCTGGTTTTTCTTCAAAAAAACATTTTTTATAATTGCAGGACCGGTTAATCCTCCGATAATTGCACCGGTCGCCAAAGCAATGAGCGGGAGCAAAGGAAACCGCCAACAATCAGCTAATTCGCTCCCTTTGTTATCCTGCTCTCGCCGCATTTCCATGAATGCCCCCCCCGATTAATAGAGATTACATTTGGAGCAACTGATTCTGCCCCCGGGTCAGATGGAGGCCTCTTCCCAAACCAATTTTGTCCGGTCCAGGTGTTTTTGCTTCTCAGTCCGGCCACCCAGTCAAGGGGATAGATAAATCCAACAAATACGATGACAATAACACCCAAGTAAAACCACGCCGGGTAACCGTAAAAGTACATTTCCAAAAACGCCATAACTTCTTTCATCACTCACCCCCTCGGTTTGTTTTAGCTGACTGGCTTTTTGGGAGCCAGTTTGTTTTTCAGCAATCCGGATTTCCAGTAGATCCAGCCCGCAAGCTCGGCCAACATCACTTCGAACAGCAATAAAGGGAACAAAGTCCACACCAGTCTATGCATCGTTCACCTTCCTTATTCTTTCACCGTTATGATTTTCTCGATAACCACTCTGACCAGAACGAGTACGGGGAAGAGATAAGACGAAACAACAATTAGGGCCAGGGCGGCTGCAAGGTATCTTTGGATGTTCTTTGAGGTCGAAGATTCGGTCTTAAAATACCGATAGTGATTTTTCCAGTCAAAGTGCCGGAAAGACTCTTCCTCGTTTACATGAATTATCTTCATTCTTCCACTCCCCTTTCTCACTTGTTGGCCCGGCGGCACTCCCGCTCGAGCTCCCAGTTCGACCAAAGGCTAATTATCCGATAGGAACTGAAAAACGCGACAACCAAAGTTATCAGAACCAGAGTTGCCAGAACCAAAAGGAGCTTCCAAGTGAATATTCCGAGCAGTCCCTCCATCTGTCACCTCCATATACATATTTGTTATATGTGCTTGGGCTGTTGACAGCCCATTTGCCTCCTTATGTTTAACTGCCAATTAAAGTACTCAATTTTATATTTGTAAACAGCCAAAGCACTTTTCAGTAATGTTAACCTATTCTATGCTGAAATTATGAAGAAATCCAAGTTATTGCTTATTGATTCGAGCGCCTTGATTTACCGCGCTTTTTACGCGCTGCCGCCGCTCACCGACCGGGAGGGGCGGGTGGTTAATGCCGTTTACGGCTTTATGTCGGCTTTCATCAATATTCTGAAGCAGACCGGACCCAGTCACGTGATTTTTGCTTTTGACTCGCCCAAGCCCACCAAACGGGCGGAAAAATACGAAGACTACAAAAGCCATCGAGAAAAGGCGCCTAATGAACTTTACGCTCAGATACCGATTTCGAAAGAGTTGGTCAAAAATCTGGGTTTTACCGAGTTTGAAACACCCGGTTTCGAGGCGGACGACATTATCGCCACTTGCGGAGAGGATTTTTTGAAAAAACATCCGGAGGGCGATGTAGTGATTGCCACCGGGGACATGGATACTTTGCAGTTGATAGGTCCCCGGGTTAAAGTGTTCTCTTTGAGCCGGGGCGTCACTGAAAGCAAATTATACGATGAAAAGGCGGTGCGAGAGCGTTTCGGGCTGGAACCTCACCAAATGAACGACTTCAAGGCGCTGTTCGGCGATCCGTCTGACAATATCAAAGGGGTGAAAGGTATCGGCAAAAAAACCGCCGCCGAGTTACTGCAAAAACATCACACTTTGGAGGGAATTTATGAAAATTTGGATCAACTTAAACCGAGAATCAGGGAACTGCTGGAGCGGGAAAAGGAGCAGGCCTTTTTGAGCCGGGAGCTGGTTACTTTGGTGAAAGACGTCCCTTGCGAGTGTGACTTCAAAGATTCCGTTTATTCCACCGACGATTTTGCCGAAAAGAGAAAATTTTTGGAGGACCTGTCTTTTAATACTCTGGCCAAGAGAGTGGGCGAGCTGGGCCAGGCACCAGCCGAAAGTGAGAAAAGGGAAGCACCACTCCCGACCCGGACCCCGGCTAAAATTACCCGGATCAACAATGTTTCCGAGTTGGAACCGATTATGGAAAAAACTGAGCGTTTTGTTTTGTGGGCTGGTGAGGGTGAGGGAGATCGTATAATGGCTATTGGGCTGCTTAATAATTCGGGATTAAAAGAGATTTATTTGTTCGATATCGAACAGGCGAAAGATATTAAGTTACAGAAAGAAGCGGAAGGGTTCGGATTTGAACTCAAGGAAATAGAAAAAGCCATCTTCCCGGATACCCAAATAGTAAAAAAATCTGACGATTTGAAATTAAAGACTTATTTGATCCAGCCCCCCCTAATGCGTAAATTCGGCTTCAAGGAAGTTCTTTGGCATTTCTTGAAAGAGCGTTGGGAAGAGCCCAAAAAACAAATGAATCTGCTGGAGCAAGCCAAGGGCGGATATAGCCAAGAGAAAATTGCGGAGCTCGTTAATCTGCTGGCCCGGCTGGTTCCTGAGGTTGAGAGCGCCTTTGCCGAGCAGGTTACTTTTCAGGAGCAAAGCCAATTTATTGGCGAGGTGTTTCCCAAGGTAAAAAACAAGATAAAAGAAAGGTCGATTGATTATATTTACCAAAAAATCGAAAAACCCTTGAGCGGCGTGCTGGCCCAAATGGAAACGGCGGGAGTGAAAATTGATATTGAATTGCTGGAAAAATTACGGGAGAAAAACGCCAAAAAAATTGAAGATTTAAGGGGAAAAATTTACACCCAATGCGGACATGAATTTAACTTGGATTCGCCCTCCCAGCTTGCCGATGTATTATTTAAGGAGCTTGAGATCTCTACCGAGGATTCCAAATTGGGTAAAGCTGGCCATTACTCCACTGCCGCGGGCGTGCTGGAAAAACTGGTTAAAAAACATCCGGTAATTTCTTTACTGCTTGAATACCGCGAACAGCGCAAATTCCAGACCACTTATCTTGAAGTGATACCCAAGCTGGTCGACAACAACGGCCGGCTGCACACTTCTTTTGACCAAACCGGCGCCGCCACCGGCCGGCTTTCCTCCAACAACCCCAATCTGCAAAACATCCCGCTGCAGCCGCTCGACGGCGAGATCGGTATCCGCCACGGTTTTGTGGCCGAGAAAGGATTCAAATTTATTTCGTTGGATTACTCCCAAATTGAAATCCGCCTGGCCGCCTACCTCAGCGGGGAAGAAAAGCTGATCAAGTCTTTCGAAAGAGGCGACGACATTCACCGCCAGACGGCGGCATTTGTCAATCACATCGACCCGGACCAAGTGGACAAAAATTTGCGCAACGCCGCCAAAGCCCTAAATTTTGGCATTATTTACGGGATGAGCCCCTTTGGCTTCTCGCAGTCGAGCAAAATGCCTGAGCACGAGGCCCGGATTTTCATCGACAATTATTTCCGGGAATTTCCCCGCATCGCTGGCTACATTGCCAAAATAAAAGAATTTGCCAAGGAATACGGTTTCGTGGAGACTGTCTTTGGCCGCCGCCGCTACGTGCCGGAAGTGAATTTAGAAAACCGAATCCTCAGGCAAGCCGGCGAACGTATGGCCATCAACATGCCCCTCCAAGGCACTGCCGCCGACATAATGAAGCTGGCCTTGGTAGCGGTTAATAAATTTTTGGAGGAAAAATACGTAAGTCCGAATACTCCTCCGCTTGAAAGAGACGTCCGAATACTCTTGAGCATCCACGACGAGATTATTCTGGAAGCCAAGGAGGATCTAGCCGAAAAAGTGGCAAGGGAGATCAAAGAGATTATGGAAAATGTGGTAAAAGAAGTAATCCCCTTGAAAGTCGACGCCGAAACCGGTGATAATTGGGGCGAAATCTGACTATTTTCTGGCTCTAAATTGCCCGCCGTGTCCCGGGATAACATAATCCGCAAGTTTCAATATCTTTTCTCTATTCTGATAAAATAATTTTTTGTCGGAGCAATCCTCTTCCATCAGCTTTATTTTTTGGTCGTGCTCGGACCAAAATAAATCGCCGGCGCAAGCCACCATTCCCCGGTCAGTTTTTACCAGCAAGGTAGCGCTGTCCTCCGAATGACCGGGAGTGGGAATTAATTTCAAACTGTGGGTTAGTTTCAAATTTTTTTTGTCACGGTCAAACACATCCTGCCAAAAGGCTACTCCCGGAACAATAAAACGGGCTTTTTCAAAGAGATAATTACAGCCGACGTGGTCGGCATGGAAATGAGTATTGATTACAATATTAATATCTTTAGGTTTTAAACCATACTTTTGCAGGGCTTCTAAAATTTTTATTTTATCCTGAGAATTACCGGTATCCACCAAAATATTTTTCCCTTCGTCTTGTATCAAAATCACCGTTGACCCCGCCCGGCACCGCGTCGGCGAAATTTCTTTGAAATAACCTTCAAGTAAAATCTCAATTTGAGCCAAAGCCACGGGAATACTGTTAGAATTAAAATTGTGTGTTATAGGAAATCTAGTGACCTAAACAAAGCTTAGGGACATTTTATTAAAAATCAAGCGGTCGCATAGCTCAGTTGGTTAGAGCGTACGGTTCACATCCGTAAGGTCGCTGGTTCGAATCCAGCTGCGACCACTATTAACAATAATGCATGGACGTCCCAGAATTTCGTTCGCAAATAAAACCGAGAGTTAAACTCTCAATCGAAAACCTGGTACTTACTGTTAAAGAAGTCATCAAATTCAGACTGGACGATGGGACTTTTTACGTTAAGTGCTTCTTGAGCGAAGATTTTGTTCTAGCCGATGACTTAAACGAAAATATCTTTATCTTAGTCAAAAGATTAAAAACGGAGTTTAAGCCTCCTTTCCCCAAAGAAGTTAATTATCAAGATAAGAATTTCCAATTTATTTACACCGCTCACGCTCTAGCTGAAAGCATCCAGGGAGAAGAAATATTTAAACAAGGAGAGAGCGAAAGATTTTGGGATTATAAAGCCGAGGATGACAGCTATCTAAGCCTGGGAATTATTGACAAAACGGGAGAGAGAATGGACTTAAGTGGGAAAATAGTTCCAAATAAGGATATAAATTTTATTGTCTAAGAATATGCAAATTGTTAAAGATAATATTTCCATTGCCGAGCTTGAAAAAATGGCGAAAAAGATGTTCGATAATTTGGTTAAGGCAGTGGTTGATGTGGAGAAAAAAATTATGGCGGTTGATGCCGGGCTTCACTCCGACTTAGAAAAGTTGCTTTTGGAAGACGGCTCTAGACAAACCGACCTCTGGGGGATTAATATTTACCCCGACAAAAAGGGGGAGGATTTTATTGAATTTGATTCAATGATTAATATCCGCCCTTACCAGGACAACCGGACGCGGGGGGTTGAGGATACGAAAATTCGCGAGCAAATTATTGAAGTTGTTAATGAACTTGTAAAAAATGGCGATTAATTATCAGCATAAAGATTTGCTAGGAGGGAAATGGTTCAAACTATCTTTAATGGAACAGCTGGCTAATGTGGGGGGCGAAGTGCACCGGACAATTAGCTGGAGGAATAAAGGTGACGCGGAATACAGCCAGAAAGCTTTCGAACGAGCATTAGAACTCTTGGATTTTACCATAGCTGACCCCAAAAATATTGGTCGGCTCAAAGAACTTACCCGGATGCGGGAATGTCTGGTGGATTATTTCATGTACGACAATATTTACGGCTCGTCCGACGAAAAATGGGAGAATTATTTTTACGCTTTCGCCTACGCCGCCCGGAATCCTTTATATAAACAATGAAAATTCTCAGTTACATCAGAAATATCAAAAAGTCTTTTTCGAGTCATCGGCCGCTGATTGAGGTGTTGATTCACCGGGAGCGGTTACTGCATAATTTGCGGGTGTTTCAGCGGAAATATCCAAAGCAGCAAATCGCACCGGTGCTCAAAAGCAATGCCTACGGTCATGGCTTGGTACCAGTGGCCAAGATCCTGGACCGCCAAAAGATTGCCTTTTTGGTGGTGGATTCGATTTTTGAGGCGGTCGCTTTGGTAAAAGAAGGAATAAAGTCGAAAATTTTGGTTGTTGGCTATACCCGACCCAGTGAAATTAAACGCAATCGTTACAAAAACGTTGCTTTCACCATCACTAATTTCGACCAGTTAGAAAAGATGTCTAAAGGATTAAAATCCAAACAACTTTTTCACCTCAAAATTGACACCGGGATGCACCGGCAGGGAATTCTGACTGCGGAAATCCCAGCCGCCATTGCCAAGATAAATACCAACAAAAATATTATTCTGGAAGGACTCTGCTCCCATTTTTGCAGCGCTGACAGTCCTGATCAAAAATATTGTCAATTTCAGATTAAAAACTGGAAAAATGTTGTTTCAATATTGAAAAAAAATTTCCCTTATCTGAAATATTTTCATTTGGCGGCCACCGGCGGCAGTTTCTATACCCCCGCCGACACCAACGTAATCCGCTTGGGGATGGGACTCTATGGGATCGACCCTTCGCCCAACCGAAAATTAAATTTACAGCCAGCGTTGGAGCTGAAAACTATTGTCAGCGGAATCAAAACCGTGCAAAGAGGAGAGTGCGTCGGCTACGGTTTAACCTTTAAAGCCAAGCGCGAAATGAAAGCCGCCACTGTGCCGGCGGGATATTTCGAGGGAGTGGACCGGCGCCTGAGCAACCGCGGCTGTTACAAAATCGGCGCGCGTTTTTGCCCGATTATCGGGAGAGTGAGCATGAACATCAGCGAGATTGATGTTACCAAGGTCCCCAATATCAAAGTAGGCGATCCGGTTACTTTAATAAGCTGCCAAAAAGGCGACCCCAACTCGGCTCAGGCCCTGGCCAAACTCTGCGACACCATCCCCTATGACATTCTGGTGCACATTCCCCAACACCTGCGAAGAACAGTGATGTGAGATAGTTGCATACCCCTTAAATTTTTTGTAGGACTCCCCTGCGGTCGATACAAAAAATCTAAGGGGTATGCAACTGTTTATATTTTGAATTTTCAAAAATTTGGCTCAAAATGTAAATTAATCAAGTTAAAATTTTATTATTCCGATGAAAGCCAAAAAACTCAAAAAAACAAAAAAAATAAAGGTGGCCGAGGAGCCCGAGGTTATCGGCGAAATTGAAGATCTGGTCGATCCCGATCAAGCGGAATCAGCCGCTGAGCCAGAGCCCGAAACCCCCGAGCCAGTCAGACTGGATCAGCCCATCGCCGCTTATAAACGCGAAGAGCCTTTAGATAACAATAATTTTAACCAAGTAAATATGCCGAGTAGCAAGCTGCCGGAATGGCTACGCAAGAATAAAACCATAATTATCGCCGTTGTCATCGGGGTGATCATCGGAGGACTGGTCCTCTGGAAAGTGCTGGGGTCAAAGAAGATAGGTTCGGTTTCCAGTCTGCTGCCCAGCAGCCCTTCTATTTCGGAAAATTCCCCTCAAACTCCGCTCAACACGGACAAAGTGAGCTTCCTGACGGGCCTGCCCTGCGACAACTATAACCGCCGCGCTATCGCGGTGATGGAAGCCGCGGATGTCTCGGTCCGGCCGCTTTCGGGAACTTCCGAAGCCGACCTGGTGATTGAAATGCCGGCCATTACTGCCAGCATCACCCGACTGATGGCTTTTTACGTTTGTAACTCACCCAAAGAAATCGGCTCAATCCGCAGCACCCGTCACGACTATATCACCCTGGCCAAAGGCATGGACGCAATGCTGGCCCACTGGGGTGGTTCGCATTTCGCTTTGGATATGCTCAAAAACAAAAACACCGTGCCCGACTTGGATGCGATGGCCAATCCCGGCAGCGCTTTTTTCCGTAAGGACGGAATTCCCGCTCCGGATAACGGTTTTACCAGCTACGACGGGCTTCAGAAGGCCGCCGAGCAGCTGGGTTTCCGGCTCACCAACAACTTTGAAGGCTACCCGCATCAAGCCGAGTCCGATCCCGGGTCGCGTCCCAAGGGCGGCAACCTGCGCGTCGGATTCGCCGGTGTTTACGGAGTCAACTACGCCTACGACCCCTCTTCCAACACCTACCAACGCACCTGGGGCGGCAAAGAAGACACCGACCGCGCTAACGGTCAGCGGGTTGCTCCCAAGAATGTGGTGGTGATGTTCGCCGCTTCCCGCCAAATTGAAGGCCAATATAACGACGTGGACGTGGAGGGCGAAGGAGAAATGCACGCCTATATGGATGGCCAGGAAATCTCCGGCAAGTGGGTGAAAGAGAAGAAAAACTGCGTGATCAACAACGACCTGGTTTGTATGACTGACAGCAAACTGAAATTCCTCAAGGCTGACGGGACTGAACTGAAATTTGTGCCGGGACAAATTTGGATTGAAATCTTGGAGCCCGGGCAAACGCTTAAGTGGACCCCGACCCAATAGATAACTTGATTTTTGAGTTTACTTGCTCTAGACTCATTTAACTAACGAAAATTGCCATGAAAATAATCTGCACTCGCGATAACTTGCGCCGAGGAATAAACCATTGTGAACGCTCCATCGGGAAAAACCCCACCCTGCCGATCCTGGGGAATATCCTGCTCGAAACTGAGAAAGGGCTCCTGAAAATCGCCGCCACTAACTTGGAAGTGGGCGTCACCAGCTATGTCCGGGCCAAAGTGGAAAAAGAAGGCAAAATCACCGTGCCGGCCAGCCTTTTAGCGGGTCTGATTCACAACATCAAAGATGAACAAGTCACCTTGGAAACCGTGGGGCAGAGCTTGAAAATTTCGAGCGCCAATTTTGAATCCAAAATGCGCACCACTCCGGCGGAAGATTTTCCTCTGATTCCCCGGGTGGAAGAAGGGGAGGAGTGGAAAATTTCCGGCAAGGCGCTGGCAGAAGCCATTCGGATGGTGGCGCCGGCCATAGCCACCTTGGAAACCAAATTGGAGCTCACCGGAATTTGCGTGACCTTTGCCAAAGACCTGGTGGCAGTGGCCGCCACCGACGGGTATCGCCTGGCTGAAAAGAAAATCAAGACTGGCAAAAAAATTGATAAGGAGGGCGTTTTTATCGTCCCGGGCCGCAGTATGCTTGAGGCCGAGCGCATTTTCGCCGAAGAGGACAAGGAAATCAAGATTATCACCTCGGAAAACCAAATCGCTTTCCAAAACGACGATGTTTATTTCGTTAGCCGTCTGATTGAAGGCCAATATCCCGATTACAAACAAATTATTCCCGAAAGTTTCAAAGCCCAGGTGAAAATGGGCAAGGAGGAATTGATGAGCTCGTTGCGACTGGCGGGGATTTTCTCCACCACTCAAACCAAAGACGTGCAGTTGAAGCTGGAAGAGGACAAGATCACCCTGCATTCGACCTCCGGTGAATTGGGCGAACACCACGCGGCACTCAAAGCGGAAACCGAGGGGGAAAAGCTGGAAGTCACTTTCAATTATCAGTTTCTCCAGGACGGTCTCAACAGCATCCCCAATGAGGACATTAAGCTTTTTCTGAACGGCTCCGATGGTCCTTCGCTGATCAGGGGCATCAGCAGCCAAACCAAAAAGGAATTGGATGATTATTTGTACATCGTGATGCCGATTCGGCAGTAGAGCAACCTTTTGTCATCAATACAAAATGTCAATTTTTGATTTTTTCAAAACCAAAAAACCGGGCGCCAACTTTGCCCTCTCGCTCGACATTGGAACCGAGGTGGTGAAAGCTTTGATTTTCCAAATCGACAGCGAAGAGGGGAAGGGAATCGTGGTGGGCGTGGGCCGCGAGCGGCAGAAACCGGGCCATATGACTTCCGGAGCGGTAGCTGATATCGCCGGAGTGGTGGTCACTTGCCAACGGGCCATTGAAAAAGCCGCCCAGGGATTGGGTTTTGTTCCGGAGCAGTGCATCGTGGGCATCGCCGGTGAGCTGGTGAAAGGGACCACAGTCACCGTCCGGTATGAGCGAATCCGGCCCCAACTCAAAATTGATATGCCCGAGCTCAAAAACATTGTCCAGAAGGTCCAGTGGAAAGCTTTCGACCGGGTGCGCCAGCAGTTGGCCTGGGAAACGGGACACTCAGAAATTGACATCAAGCTGATCAACGCGGCCATTGTGGACGTGCGCATCGACGGCTATCGGGTCACCAACCCGCTGGGTTTCCAGGGAAAAGAGGTTTCCATCTCGGTGTTCAATTCCTACGCGCCGATGCTTCATTTGGGCGCTTTACAAAGTATCACCAATGAGTTGGGCTTGGACCTGCTATCGATCGCGGCCGAGCCCTACGCGGTGGCCCGTTCACTGGGGATGGAAAATTCAGTGGAATTTTCCGCGGTTTTCATTGACGTGGGCGGCGGCACCACCGACATCGCGGTGGTCCGTAACGGCGGCATTGAAGGCACCAAAATGTTCGCCCTGGGCGGTCGAGCTTTCACCAAACGCCTGGCCGGGGAATTGGGAATCAGCTTCGAAGAAGCTGAGCAACTCAAACTGAGATATTCCGCCGGCGACCTCGGACCCCATCTGATGCAAAAATTGCGCAACATTTTGGAAGACGATTGCCAGGTGTGGTTGTCGGGAGTGGAATTGGCCCTGGG
>Ga0172371_10002366_pt1 | contig 29958 bp, 28 predicted proteins | sample Lak12m_FD_114543 | JGI IMG/M metagenome (GOLD analysis project Ga0172371, IMG submission 114543) | Freshwater microbial communities from Kabuno Bay, South-Kivu, Congo - kab_022012_12m | ecosystem: Environmental > Aquatic > Freshwater > Lake | place: Democratic Republic of the Congo: South-Kivu...
GGAGGAAGCGAAAATGTCAAGGGCGGAGCGAGCGAATTCGTTCAGCCGGACAGAAAACGCAAATTCTTTTTTGAGATAGGGGCGGAACTTATTGTTTACGGCCGCACGGAGCCTGACGCGGAAATAATGCTCGGGGATAAAAAGGTAGCCCTCAGGCCGGACGGGACTTTCAGCATGAGATTCGCTCTTCCGGACGGAAAGATCAACTTGCCGTTTGCCGCGACTTCAAATGATAAGGTAGAAACGAGAAAGATAGAAACCACGGTAACCAGGAATACTGTTGAAGGATAAAGATATGCACAAAGGTTACCTTTGTCTGGTGCTACACGCCCACCTTCCCTTTGTCAGGCATCCCGAAGAGGAAGATTTTCTTGAGGAAAACTGGCTCTACGAAGCCATCACGGAAACCTACATACCGCTTATAAGAATTTTTGAAAGATTAGTCGAAGACCGCGTGGCTTTCCGCATAACAATGTCTCTGACGCCTACGTTGGCGTCCATGCTTCAGGACGAACTTCTCCAAGACAGATATATAAGGCATATCAATAAACTAATAGAGCTTGCCGATAAAGAGGTACAGCGCACAGGCTACGACCCTAAGTTTCACGGCCTCGCCCTGATGTATTACAGGAGATTTGTAGAAGCAAAAGAGGTCTTTGAAGACAGGTATAAAAAAGACCTGGTGTCCGCATTTAAGAAATTCCAGGACCTGGGCCATATTGAGATACTTGCTTCATGTGCTACCCATGGATTTTTGCCTATCCTGAGCGTAAATACGCTAGACGCGGAGGCTCAGGTAAAAGTCGGGGTAGAGCATTACAAAAAAACATTTGGCAGGAACCCTCTGGGATTCTGGCTTCCCGAATGCGGGTATACTCCCGGTGTGGATAATTTTTTAGCAGAAGCAGGCATTAAATATTTCTTTGTAGACACGCATGGGATCGCAAACGCGGATCCGACTCCGAAGTACAGCGTATACGCGCCTTTATACTGTCCTTCCGGGGTAGCCGCGTTCGGAAGGGATACGGAATCTTCCAAACAGGTGTGGAGTTCGAAAGAAGGCTATCCGGGCGACCCTGATTACAGGGAATATTACAAGGATATAGGGCATGAGCTGGAATACGAGTATATAAAGCCTTACATACACCCTATCGGATTCAGAATCAATACAGGCCTTAAATACTGGAGGATAACGGGAAACACCGACCATAAGGAACCTTACGTGCCTGAATGGGCGAAGGAAAAGGCCGCGACGCATGCGGCTAATTTTATGTTTAACCGCGAAAAACAGATAGAGCATATCGCATATCATATGGACAGAAAACCTATAATAATTTCCCCCTATGACGCAGAACTCTTTGGCCACTGGTGGTTTGAAGGCCCAATGTGGATAGATTTTTTGATACGTAAAATAGCGTATGACCAAAAAACAGTAAAGCTTGCTACCCCGTCGGATTATCTAAAAGAATATCCTGCGAACCAGATGTCTGTCCCGTCAACGTCTACCTGGGGCTATAAGGGCTATAACGAAGTCTGGCTGGAAGGAAGCAACGACTGGATCTACAGGCATCTGCATGTAGCTGGAGAGAGGATGAAGGAGTTGGTTGAAAAATTTTTCGATGGCGCGGAAAAAGACAAAAGCGGACTTATGAAGAGATCTCTCAATCAAGCCGCGAGAGAACTGCTTTTGGCGCAGGCGAGCGATTGGCCGTTCATAATGAAAACAGGCACCATGGTGGAATATGCCGAAAAAAGAGTAAAGCTTCACGTAAACAGGTTTACCCATATCTATAAAGATATGCTCGGCAGTTCCGTCGATAATGAATGGCTTAAGGAGGTTGAATCAAGGGATAATATTTTCTCCGATATAGATTGTGCTAAATATTATATTCAAGCAAAGATAAACTAAGGAGTTATATGAAAATAAATTCATGTTTTGGGGTGGCGCTTCATATGCATCAACCGGTGATTCCCGCGGGCGGAGACGACCTTAGGACGGCAAGGCTTATTTCCAACCTGCAGTATATGATGGAGCATCAGAATATCGGAGACAATCACAACGCTCCTGTATTTTTGAGTTGTTATTCAAGGATAGCTGATTTTATAAGAGAGCTTTCAGGCGAAGGTAAGAATCCTAAGATCATGCTGGATTATTCCGGAAATCTTCTTTGGGGCCTAGGGGATATGGGCGAAGGAAGGGTTTTGGATAATCTCAAGTCTGTCACCTGCGATAAAAAATATTCCGAACACGTGGAATGGCTCGGGACTATGTGGTCGCATTCCGTGGTCAGCTCTACGCCTGTCCCGGATATAAGGCTTCATATAAAACAGTGGCAGGACTGTTTTGCGTCTATATTCGGCCAAAAAGCCCTCAAAAACGTTAAAGGGTTTTCCGCGCCGGAGATGCATCTTCCGATCCATCCCGACGTGTGTTTTGAATACGTAAAAGCTTTGAAAGAATGCGGATACAAATGGCTCATGGTCCAGGAGCATACGATAGAAAACCTGGACGGCACGCCTATAAGAAGGCCGCATTTTCCGCATAAACTGGTCGCTAAAAATTCTCTCGGAGAAAAGCTGGAGATGACCGCAATCATAAAAACGCAAGGGTCAGACAATAAGCTTATAGGCCAGATGCAGCCGTATTACGAAGCCATGACCTTGAACCGCGAGAAGTACTGTGGGATAGATCTCCCGGGCTTTGTAGCCCAGATAGGAGACGGAGAGAACGGCGGAGTGATGATGAATGAGTTTCCGGAAGCGTATAAGAAGGCTTTCAGGGAAACGGGCGCGGAAGGCACCCTCGGCATGAACGGAACGGAGTATCTTGAGTTAGTAAAATCGTCAGGCCTGAAAGAAGCTTCTTTTATGCCTGTCCAGAGCATTTCTCAGTCTAAGATCTGGGAGTTTCTGAAGGAATCCTCCCCTGGCGCAGCGGAGGATGCTATAAAAAAAGTAAAACAGAAATATCCGGGCTTTAGCCTGGAAAAGGCGTCCTGGACGAACGACAAAGATTGGGTAAAGGGCTACGAAGACATAATGGACCCGATAATCCAGCTTAGTGCGGCGTTTCATAAGAAATTTGACACCAAAGACGCGGATAAGGATAACGCCGCTTATAAAAAAGCCCTTCTTTATCTGTTGTTGTCTCAGACAAGCTGTTTCCGTTACTGGGGCACGGGCGCGTGGACGGATTACGCGAAAGAGATCTGCCGCAGGGGGATGGAGTCTCTCAAATAGATTCGTTGACAGGGGTTTTATTATCTGATATAGTTTAAAAATACAGGGGGGATAAATGTTAAAGAAAATAAAAAAAGTATTTTCAATGGATAATGAAAATCGCGTTAGCCGCGAAGAATTCATGCAGCTTGTCCAAAAAAAGGCGTATGAGATTTATGAAAAAAGAGGATGCCAGTCCGGCAACGACCTTGAAGACTGGCTTAATGCCGAAAGATTGGTCAAAGAGGACCTTGAAGCAAAATGATATACTGGGCGCCGCTCCTGCACTTTTACCAGCCTCCGACGCAGTCCCATGACGTTCTTGCGAAGATTTGCAAAGAGTCGTACAGGCCTTTAGTCAAGGTTTTTAAAGAACATCCCTCATCCAAGGTTACCGTGAATATGTGCGGGGTGCTGACCGAGATGCTGGCTAACCATGGCCATGGGGATATCCTGACCGGCCTTTCGGAACTTGGCGAGAGGGGCCAGGTTGAGTTTGTAGAATCAGCGAAATTCCACGCGATCCTTCCTTTGATACCAAAGCAGGAAGCCAAAAGACAGATAGAATTAAATAATCTTACCAACCTGTATTTTTTCAAGGATAGCTATAAGCCAAAAGGATTTTTTCTTCCGGAGATGTGCTACTCCGACGAAGCGGCTTCTATCGTAAGGGGCATGGGTTATGAATGGGTTATAGTGAGCGGGATTGCATCCCAGGGGAAATGGCCTATGGAGTACGTATCGAGTTTCAGGCTTGGCACCGGCAATATGAAGGTATTTTTCAGGGACGACATAATCAGCAACATGATAAGTTTTAAGAATTTTGACGCCACGGGATTCGTATCAAGAATCAAAGAGCTTGCGAATGGGAAAGAAGACGCGTATATAGTAACGGCAATGGACGCGGAGACGTTTGGCCATCATATCCATGGCTGGGAAAATGCGTTTTTAGGAAAAGCCTATGAGATTATTGGAAATTCCGACGAAGTAAAGGTCGTAGGCATAAGCGATTTGCTGGAAATATTTCCGGCGGTAAAGACAAAGCCTCCAAAGCCTTCTTCCTGGAGCACCTCCAATGAAGAAATCATGGCGGGGAACTATTACCCGTTATGGAACACGCCTCACAACGCGGTTCACAAGTTGCAGTGGGAACATATGAATATATGCCTGGAAATGTTTCAAGAAGCGGAAGACAGGAACGATAACGACAGATCCGAGCCGTTTTTTAACATAGCGAGGGAAACGCTGGATATGGCTTTGCATAGCTGCCAGTTTTGGTGGGCCAATAAGGGCAGGATGTGGAGCGAAAATCTTATAAATAAGGGCCTTATGCTGCAGGAAGAAGCGATATTGAATTCGTATCTTGCGGTAGCTAACTCAGGCTGCAGGGATTCTGAGAAGAAAAAATGCTACAAGAAGGTTATTGTGGCTAGGTATATAGCGGGTAAGATTAGAGACGAAATATTGATTTAAAACTCACAGCTGTTTACGAAAGGATGAGATTATGAATATACTGTTTATTTCCCCGGAGGTTTTTCCATTTGCAAAAACAGGAGGCCTGGCTGATGTAGCGGGGGCGTTGCCCGAGGCTATTGCCAAAAAAGGGCACACATCAAGCACGATTCTTCCTTATTACCAGCTGGTCAAGAAAAATGGTTTCACTCCCAGCGTGTTTAAGAAGAACATATCCATAAGGTTAGACAACAGGGAAGAGTTTTTTAATCTTCTTTTGCTGAAACATAACGGAGTGGACGTATATTTTATAGAGAAGAACGAATATTATAACAGGGAATTTTTATACGGCACGCCTCAGGGGGATTATTTTGACAACGCTTTCAGGTTCGGTTTTTACGCGAAAGCCGTGCTTGCTTCCATACCTTATATAGGCAGGCAGGATATATTGCATTGCAATGACTGGCAGTCGGGGCTGGTGCCTTTGTATCTCAAAATTCACCATAAAGATGATCCTATGTTTGACAAAACTAAGGTGCTTTTTACGGTGCACAATATGGCTTACCAGGGGCTTTTTGTAAAAGACGTGACGCCGTACCTGGATATCCCATGGGATTTGTTCAATATATCCGGGGTTGAATTCTGGGATAAATTAAGCTTCATGAAAACGGGTATGGTTTTTTCAGACGCCATAAGCACCGTAAGCAAAGGTTATTCCAAGGAAATCCTTACCTCCGAGTTCGGGTGCGGCCTGGACGGGTTTTTAAGAACAAGAGAAAAAGATCTTTACGGGATAATAAACGGGGTGGATTATTCCGTATGGAGCCCGGCTGTCGATAAATTTATAGCTGAAAAATACAACGAAAAAGATCTTAGCGGCAAGGCGGCATGCAAGAAAGACCTGGCTGAAGCATTTGAGATAAAATATAGCGCCAAAAGACCTCTTATAGCAATGATAACGAGGCTTGCTGAACAGAAAGGCATAGACCTGGTCGTAAATATAATGGAAGACATCCTGAAAGACAGCGACTTTGTCATACTTGGATTTGGCGAAGAGAAATATAACAATATTTTCCAGGATCTGGCTAAAAAATATAAAGGCAAGGTGGGAGTCAGCGTAAAATTTGACAACGCGTTATCGCACAAAATAGAGGCTGGGGCGGATATGTTTTTGATGCCGTCCAGGTACGAACCGTGCGGATTAAACCAGATGTACAGCCTTAAATATGCGACCGTACCCGTAGTCAGGGCGGTAGGCGGACTGGATGATACGATTCAAAATTTTAGCCAGGTTACCAAGAAAGGGAACGGGTTTAAATTTAAAGATGCTACCAACGAGGCGCTTTCAAGGTCTATTAAAGAAGCCGTAGCGGTTTTTAAGAATAAGAAATTATGGGAAGAGCTTCTTAAGAATTGTGTTTCCTGTGATTATTCCTGGAAATCGTCTGCGGAGCAGTATCTGAAGCTGTATAAAAGTCTGTAGATATTAGGGAGAACATGAATAAAGTTTACTTTGGGATGTGCCTGCATTTTCACCAGCCTGTCGGCAATTTTGATGATGTTATCGAAAGGGCTTATCAAAATTGTTATAAGAGTTTCCTGGATGTATTTGAAAAATACCCCGACATAAAGATGGCGTTTCATTTTTCAGGGTGCCTTCTGGATTACTTTGAAGCGCATCATCCTGATTATCTTGACAGGGTGAAGGCAATGGTAGACAGGGGCCAGGTGGAGATAGTGGGCGGAGGATATTACGAGCCTATTTTTACAAGCATACCTGAGAGAGACAGGCTGGGCCAGATAAAGATGATGGCCGATTACGTGAAAAAAAGGTTTGGGCAGAATGTCCACGGCATATGGACCCCGGAAAGGGTGTGGATCTCCGAGTTGGCCAAAGATTTTAGCAAAGCGGGCATGAGATATTCTATTCTGGACGACGATCATTTTATAAAGGCGGGATTGAGCAAAGATGATCTGTCCGGATATTTCACAACAGGCGAAAAAAATAAAGAGATCGTGATATTTCCCTCAAGCAAATCGCTCCGGTACATGATACCTTTCAAGATGCCGCATGAAATTATGGATTATTTCAGGCAGGCGGGAGAGGGCAGGAACCAGCCCCTTTTTACATACGGGGATGACGCTGAAAAATTCGGGGAATGGCCTTTTACGTATGACTGGGTCTATAAACAAAACTGGCTTAATAAATTTTTCGAAGAACTGACCAGGAACAAAGAGTGGGTTATCACCGTAAGGTTGTCTGATTATCTGAAATCGAATCCTGCCATAAAAAAGATAAAGATCCCCGAGGCGTCGTATCAGGAGATGATGGAATGGTCGCACGGATCCTGGATGAATTTTCTCAAAAAATATCCCGAGACCAATCAGATGGTCAGGAAGATGCATTATGTGAGTGAAAAAGTCAGCGAAGCGGAGGGTTTGGAGCAGGGAGCGGAAAATAAAAAAAGGTTAAAAGAGGCGCGGAGGGAATTGTACAAGGGGCAGTGCAATTGTGCTTATTGGCACGGGGTGTTTGGCGGGCTATACTTGTATCACCTGAGGAAAGCTATTTACGAGCATCTTATAAACGCTGAAAAAATAACGGACGAGGTTTTGCATAAAGATAAAAAAGGCTGGACTGAAATAAAAAAAGCGGATTTTTATGAAGACGGCAAGAAAGCGTTTATTATAGAGAACAGAGATCTTTCTTTGTGCATAGATCCTGGCTTAGGCGGGATAATAAGGGAATTGGACGCGAGAGGGGTGTCAACGAACCTCGTTAATTCAATAGCAAGGCATGAGGAAGAGTATCATAAAAAGATCCTTGCAAAGATGGGGCAGTCAAACTATTCCGACAGCGTCCGCACTATTCATGAGGATGCGAAAACCGTGAACCCGGGATTAAAAGGCAAGTTTGTTTACGACAAGCATGTAAGGGGCTGCCTCGTGGACCATTTTATAAGCGAATCTGTCAATATAGACGATTTTGTGGATTTAAAATACGAAGAGCTAGGGGATTTTGTAAATAGCCCGTATGATGCGAAAGAAGGGAAAAGTGGAGTAATTCTTAATAGAAAAGGCAAGGTGCTGGGCAAGTCCGTATCGGTAAAAAAAGAGATAAAGCTGGCTTCGAAAATTACAATACAGGTTATGTATACTTTAAAAAATTTAAGCAAAACTACTATAGAAGGCATTTTTGGAGTTGAGTTTAACCTTACTATGCCTTACCTTAATTCAGACAAGTATAATTATTTCTCAGGCTCCAGGATAGCCGGTATCAACGATACCGGATCCGCGTCGGGGGCGAACAAATTTTCCATAAAAGATTCATGCAGGGATCTAAATATAGATTTTATTTTTTCCGGAAAGGCCTATGGCGTATGGTATTTCCCAGTCAAGACCGTTTCCCAGTCTGAAAGGGCGTATGAACTAAACTTTCAGGCGTCCTGCATTATTCCCAGATGGCAAATCAAACTTCCCGGCGGAAAAGAAACCCAATTCACGATAGCGCTGTCAATCTGATCCTCATAATCTTGACACTGTGTCAAGATTACGGGAGGGGAGGATGTAATTTTTTTATTGCTTTAAAATGATATATGTGTTATATATAATAATCTATATGCATGGAGGATCGGAGTATGAACAAAAAAACCATTAAAGATGTGGATATCAAAGGTAAAAGGGTTTTGATGAGAGTGGATTTTAATGTGCCGCTCAATAAAGACCTGGATATAGAAGACGATACAAGGATTACCGCGGCGTTTCCTACCATAAGATACGCTATTGATAACGGAGCGAAACTTATACTGATGAGCCATCTAGGGAGGCCGAAAGGCGTTAGCGATAAAGAGCGGCTTACGAGCGTTGTTAAAAGGCTTTCAGAACTTATTAAAAAACCTGTCAGGAAGCTGAATGATTGTATAGGCCCTGATGTCCAAAAAGCCGTTTCCGATATGAAAGACGGGGATACCGTGTTGCTTGAAAACCTGAGATTTCACGCGGAAGAAGAAAAAAATGATCCTGAATTCGCAAAAAAATTAGCCTCGCTCGGAGAAATTTACGTAAACGACGCGTTTGGCACGGCTCACAGGGCCCACGCATCTACGGAAGGCGTTACAAAATATATAAAGACCTGTGTGGCGGGATTTTTGCTGGCAAAAGAGATAGAATATTTCGATAAAGCCCTTTCAAATCCGCCAAAGCCGTTTGTGGCTATATTGGGAGGCGCAAAGGTTTCCGACAAGATAATGGTGATAGAAAACCTCATGAAGAAGGTAGATGCTATCCTTATAGGCGGAGGCATGGCTTACACATTTTTAAAGGCCCAAGGGATGGAGATAGGCAGTTCTAAGCTGGAAGCTGACAAGATAGATGTCGCGAAGTCTATTATGAAAAAAGCAAAAGAACTCGGGGTTAAGATCGTGTTGCCGATAGACCACCTTATAGCTGACAAGGTAGACGCTATTAGTAATACCCGGGTTGTTACCGATAGCGTGCCGGAGGGCTGGATGGCGCTGGATGTGGGCCCAAAGACAGTGGATGAGTTTAAAAAAGAATTAAGAAACGCAAAGATGATTATATGGAATGGCCCGTTAGGGGTATTTGAGATAACTAAATTTTCAAGAGGAACGGAAGACGTGGCGAAATTCATAGCAGGCCTCAAAACTATCAGTATTATAGGCGGAGGCGACACAGCGAGCGCGATAGTTAAATTTGGACTGGAACATGCGATGTCGCACATATCTACCGGAGGCGGGGCGTCATTGGAATATATGGAAGGAAAGGTTCTTCCGGGCGTAGCCGCTTTAAATGATAAATAAAGGAAAGATCATGAGAAGACCGATTATTGCGGGAAATTGGAAGATGCATAAAACAGTCCAGGACGCTTTGGATATAGCTGTCGGGTTGAAAAGAAAATTTTATACATTCGGAGAAGCCGATATTGTCATATGCCCGGCTTTTACAGCTTTGAGCAAGGTCGGAGATGAGATTTCCGATTCAAGCATTATGCTGGGCGCTCAGGACGTTTATTGGGAAGAGGAAGGAGCTTTTACAGGAGAGGTTTCCCCGAAGATGCTTAAGGACGTAAGAACCAGATACGTGATTGTAGGCCATTCTGAACGAAGAAATCTATTCGGAGAGACTGATGAAGCTGTGAATAAAAAAGCCAAGATAGTGCTTAGGTATGGCATGATTCCTATAATGTGCATCGGCGAGAAATTAGAGGAAAGGGATAATGGCACAACGTATGAAGTTCTTGAAAAACAGCTTGCCAGAGGCCTTAAAGATATGACAAAAGACGATATCTCCAGGCTTATTATTGCGTATGAGCCTGTGTGGGCAATAGGTACAGGAAGAACAGCTACGCCTCGCGAAGCTCAGGAGTCGCATAAGTTCATAAGAAATTTCATAGAGAAGCATTTTGAAAAAGAAGCTGCAATAAAAGTGCGGATTCAGTATGGCGGAAGCGTAAAGCCTGATAATATCGCCAGGTTGATGGCAGAGGAAGATATTGACGGCGCTCTTGTGGGCGGCGCAAGCCTGGACGTAAATACATTTGTCCAGATCGTGGAAAATTCCATATTATAATAAAAAAGGAAGAGGGATCCATATGTATTCTATTCTGATAGTGATTCACGTAATCATAAGTCTTTTTTTAATAGCCGTAATATTATTGCAGGCCGGAAAAGGCGGAGGCCTCGCGGATACCTTTGGCGGTTCTCAGATGCAAAATCTTTTTGGCACAAAAAGCACCACCGTGCTTACCAAACTTACAGCTGTATGCGCCATAGGTTTTATAGTAACTTGTATCAGCCTGGCGATTATTTCCAGTAAAAAGGGCAGATCTATTATAGATAGCGTGCAAATGCCAAGACCCGCCGCTACCACGCCTAGCGCTCAGCTTCCTCCGGCGCCGGAGGCTCAGGTTCCGGAGCCTACTTCGACTGAATCAGCGGCACCGCAGGGAGGCACTAACGAAGTTAAGTAGTTTCATTATAGACATGAAAAAATTTACTGACAATATATTGACCGTCCGCCTTAGGCGGACGGTCTTTTTGTTTATAATTTTATTTTTATCGGGATTTACGCCTGATTACGGAGATACCATAGTTACAGGGTCCATAGGAGAACCGAGAACGCTTGTGCCGATTTTAGCGTCCGACAGCTCTTCCGGAACCATATGCGGCCTTATTTTCAACGGCCTTGTTAAATACGACAAAGACCTGAACCTTACGGGAGACCTTGCCAGCGGCTGGGAGGTTTCGCAGGACGGCCTTGAAATCACGTTTTATTTAAGAAAAGGAGTCAAGTGGCATGACGGATATTCGTTTACTTCAAAAGACGTGGAGTTTACATACAAAAGTTTGATAGACCCTAATATAAGGACTCCGTATGGCGGAGATTTTCAGATGGTTAAAAGCCTTGAGGTCGTGGATGATTACACGTTAAAGGTTTTTTACAAAGAGCCTTTTTCTCCGGCTCTTGCGAGTTGGGGCATGAATATCATGCCTGCGCATTTATTGGAAAAAGAAGACCTTAATATCGCGGGATTTGCGAGAAATCCTGTCGGTACGGGGCCGTATAAATTTAAATTATGGAAAACCGGAGAGAAGGTGGAGCTAGTTTCAAACCGCGATTACTTCGAAGGCAGGCCTTATATAGACAGGTATATCTACAGGATCATACCTGACGCAGCCACGATGTTTCTTGAATTAAGGGCACAGGCGGTTGATTACGCGTCTTTGACCCCGATACAATTCAGGCGCCAGACAGAGACGGAGTTTTTCAAAAAGAATTTTGAAAGGTTTAATTTCCCGAGCTTTGGATATACGTATATGGGTTATAATTTAAACGACCCTAAATTCAAGGATGTGAATGTAAGGAAGGCTATAAATTACGCCGTAAATAAAGATGAGATTATAAACGGAGTTCTTCTCGGGCTTGGCAGTGTTTCTACGGGGCCTTTTATAGCGGACTCATGGGCGTATAACAAAGACGTGAAACCCGTTGAATACAATCCTGTAAAGGCCAGGGAGCTTTTAAGGGATGCCGGCTGGTTGGACAGAGACGGAGACGGTATTTTGGAAAAAGACGGTATGAAATTTATATTCACGGTTATCACCAATCAGGGCAATGATGAGCGCAAGATGGTCCTGGAGATAATACAAAGAAGGCTCAAAGAGGTTGGGATCGAGGTTAAGATAAAGATAATAGAATGGAGCGCTTTTGTGAGCGAATTTATAGATAAAAGGCGATTCGAAGCTATTCTTTTAGGATGGGGCCTGTCTATGGACCCGGATATGTACGATATATGGCACTCTTCAAAAACGAGACAGGGGGAATTTAATTTTATAGGTTATTCCAACGAAGAAGTGGACAGGCTGCTTTTGGAAGGCAGGCGGACGTTTGACCAGGAACAGCGGAAGAAAATATACCACAGGATACACGAGATCCTGTACGATGAACAGCCTTACATGTTTTTATATGCCCCGGATGCTTTGCCTATTCTACACTCCAGGTTTAAGGGTATTGAAGTGGGGCCTGGCGGCATAGGGCATAACTTTATTAAATGGTACGTGCCAAAAAATGAGCAAAGATATATACGATAAAGAAGCTAAAAAGCAGGTGCATATGCTTTTGATAATATTTTTGGGTTTTTTCGTATATGCCAATTCTACAAACGGCAGATTCATATGGGATGACAACGCCCTGGTGAAAGATAACGTAAACATACGTAGCTTGAGCAATATAGGCAATTTTTTTATTAACGATTCAACTAATATAGCAAAACCTGTTTTTTATCGCCCGCTTCAACTTATTACTTATGCGGCGGATTATTCCGTATGGAAGTTGAACTACAGAGGCTATCATCTTACAAATATCCTGCTTCATATCTTAATGGCTTTGCTGCTTTATTGGTTGATGGGCATTTTTTACAATGATGCGCTTATCGCTTTGCTCGCAAGCATGTTTTTTATCGCCCATCCGGTCCATACTGAAGCCGTCGCTTATATATCAGGCCGCTCGGATTCCCTGGCAGGCATTTTCATGCTCCTTTCTTTTATTTTTTATATAAAAAGAATTCGCGCAGGAGAGACTAGATTTTATATACTCATGATTCTGTCATATATAGGAGCTCTTTTATCCAGAGAGACAGCCCTGATCCTGCCGCTGTTATTAGCGGCCTATCATTATGCTTTCAAAGAGAAGATAAGATTCAAGGATTTTTTTCCTTTTTTAATAATTACTTTTATTTATATAGTACTGCTTGTTTTTATTCTGCCTCCGGGGAATTTTTATACGGCCTTTTTTCAGCGCCTGCCGGGTTTTTTTGCAGCCATAGTCGGATATATAAGGCTTTTGATATTGCCGGTTCGTCTTCATATGGGATACGGAATAAAATTATTCAATTTGACAGACCCAAAAGCCGTCGCAGGTATCGCGGCGCTGGTTTTTCTTCTATTCTATGTCCTGAAAAATAAAAACCAGAAAGGAATCGTTATTTTTTCCATACTCTGGTTTTTGGTTGCGCTTCTGCCGGTTTCTAATCTGTATCCTGTCAACGCGTATATGAGCGAACACTGGCTTTATATACCGTCCATAGGTTTTTTTATGATATTGTCAGGCAGTCTGAGCCGCGTATGCAGGATAAGAAGGTTCCAGGCGGCGGGTATGGCATTGATCGCAGGGCTATTGATTTTTTATTCTTATCTGACAATCAAACAGAATGAATATTGGAGGACACCCATAGATTTTTATAACAGGACCATAAGATACGCTCCTGGCAACTGGAGATTATGCATTAATCTTGGCAACGCGTATATGGATGCCGGAAAAAATAAAAAAGCGGCTGATGCGTACAAAAAAGCTCTGGCCGAAAATCCGGACGCTTTTCCCGCATATGTCAGCCTCGGCATAACGTATAATAACGCAGGCAGAAAAAAAGAAACCATAGCTATGTTCAGGAAGGCCCTGAAAGCCAAGCCGGAATACGCAACCGCGTATTTCTGTTTATCCAAGGTATGTTTTTATGAAAAACAGTACGACCTGGCTGTTAAATATTGCGATAAGGCTAAAGAGCTTGGATTTAAAATCCCCGCTGAATTCGCGGAAAAGTTAAGAGAATATAAAGATTACAGAGGCGTGGGGCTGAAATGAAAAAGTTTATCTTAAAAAGAGTAATGGGGCTGATTTTTCTTTTGTTTGGCATAACCGTAGTTACTTTTATCGTCATACATATCGCGCCAGGGAAACCCACTGACCTGGAAGCGCAGTTTAATCCAAAGGTCTCGATGGAGGCCAGGGAAAGGATATCTCATTTATATGGCCTGGATAAGCCGCTGGGCGTTCAATATATCGAATGGCTGAAAAGAGTTGTGAGATTTGATTTTGGCGTTTCTTTTATGGATTCAAGGCCTGTGATGCAGAAGATACTGGAGCGTATTCCCGTTACTCTTACTATAGAGCTATTTTCAATTATTCTGATATTATTGATCGGCATACCGATAGGCGTTATCTCAGCAGTTAAAGAAGGAAGTTTTTACGATAAATTCATGACAGTCTTTGTCTTTATAGGTTTCGCGGCCCCGACTTTCTGGTTGAGCCTTATGCTTATGGATCTTATAGGCGTAAGGTGGGGGCTTTTGCCGATATCAGGCATAAAATCCCTGGAATTTGAAAAATTCGGATTTTTCGAGAAAGCCATTGATATGTCAAGGCACCTTGTTTTGCCTGTAGCTGTTTCAGCTTTCGGAGGCCTTGCGGGGATCTCCAGGTATATGAGAAGCAGTATGCTGCATGTCCTGAAACAGGATTATATCCGGACTGCCCGGGCAAAAGGCCTGGCGGAAAAAAAAGTCCTTTATAAGCATGCGCTGAAAAACGCGCTTTTACCCGTTGTAACTATACTGGGATTATCCGTGCCGGCTCTTATAGGCGGCAGTGTTATTTTTGAATCCATATTCAGCATACCGGGCATGGGCAGGCTTTTTTATGAATCAGTAATGGCAAGAGACTATCCGGTGATAATGGGGGTGCTTGTTATCGGAGCCGTGCTCACACTTTTAGGAAATCTTTTGGCGGATATCTCGTATGCGGCAGTTGATCCGCGTATAAAATTGGAGTAGGGCCCGGGCGTATCAGGGCCTGCATATAATTATGAATAAATTAACAATCTTTGGAATAACTATCGTAGGATTTTTTATAATAATAGCAGTCTTTGCGCCTATGATAGCTTCTTATAATCCAGGGCAAATAGATATTAAAAACATACTTACGCCTCCTTCGAGTTCGCATATTTTCGGGACGGATAGCCTGGGAAGAGACCTGTTCTCCAGAATGGTTTACGGGGCCAGGATATCTTTAATGGTAGGTTTTATAGCTGTAGGTATCGCCAGCCTGATAGGCGTAGCCCTTGGCGCGATAGCGGGTTATTACGGCAAATGGACGGACGCCATTATTATGAGATTTATAGACATAATGCTTTGTTTCCCCACGTTTTTTCTGATACTTGCCGTAATCGCGCTTTTGGAGCCGAGCATAGTAAATATAATGGTGATAATAGGCGCTACAAGCTGGATGGGCATGGCGCGGCTTATGCGCGCAGAGGTATTAAGTTTAAAAGAAAGGGATTTTATATACGCTGAAAGAGCGATAGGCGCAAGCGACATCAGAATAATAACGCGGCATCTTATTCCGAATGCGATGGCTCCTGTGCTGGTAAGTGTGACCCTTGGGATAGCGGGCGCTATTTTGGTGGAATCCAGTCTTAGCTTTTTGGGTATAGGTGTTCAGCCGCCTACGCCAAGCTGGGGCAATATCCTTAGCGAGGGAAAAGCTGTCATGGGAGCCGGCTGGTGGATGATGGCGTTTCCCGGCCTTGCGATTTTTATAACAGTGCTGGGGTATAATTTATTGGGCGAGGGGATAAGAGATAAGCTTTTAAAGTGATATTTAAATAAAAGATCCCGTTCGGCGATCGGAATAACCATCCCGATCGCCGAACGGGAAAGGTGAACGGAAAAGGCGGATTTGTGCTTTTACGGATAAAAAATCTAAAAATTAATTATAGAACCGATGGGCGCCTGACGAAAGTGGTCCGGGGCGTTGACCTTGATATTGATAAAGGCGAGTGCGTAGGCCTTATAGGCGAGTCAGGTTGCGGCAAAACCACGGTGGGCTTAAGCGTAACAAGGCTTATACCCGAACGGAAAGGCAATATTGTTTCCGGAGAAATTTTATTCGAAGAAAAAGATATATTAAAATCTAGCCCTGAAGAGCTGAGAGGCATAAGAGGCAAAAAGATTTCCTATGTATTCCAGGAGCCATTCAGCTCTCTGAACCCGGTTTTTACAATATACGAACAGATAAAGGAATCGCTGGAAGAAAAAGATAATGTTGCAGGGCGGATAGCCGATATCTTAAAAAGCGTCGGGCTTGAAAAAATTACAGGCAAGAAAAATATATACCCTCATGAGCTTTCAGGCGGCATGCAGCAGCGCGCTATGATAGGAATGGCGATTGCTTCCAAGCCAAGCCTTGTGATTATGGATGAACCGACTACCGCGCTTGACGTTACCATGCAGAGGCAGATATTAGACCTTATTATGGAGCTCAAAAGTAGGATGGGGCTGTCGATATTGTTCATATCGCATGACCTCAGGATAGTTTTTAATATAGCCAATAAGATCAGCATTATGTATGCCGGAAAGATCGTTGAATGCGCCCCAAAAGAAAAAATTATTTCTAACCCGGCTCATCCTTATACGATCGGTCTTATAGATTCAATACCGTCATTTGAGCACAGGAAGAGACCTTTCAATGCGATAAGAGGCAGAGCGCCTTTATTCTCTAATTTGCCGGAAGGCTGTAAGTTTTATCCCAGGTGCAGGCATAAGATAGACGCGTGTATGAAGAGAGAGCCGGAGCTTAAAGACGTTGCTATAGGGCAATTGTCAAGATGCATAAGGACAGGAGAATTTTAATAAGATGGAATTATTAAAGATAGATAATTTATGTAAGACTTTCAGGAAAAACAAGGTTGCCGCCGTGGACGGCGTAAGCTTTTCTGTTTTTAAAGGCGAGGTGCTGGGTCTTGTAGGGGAATCAGGATGCGGGAAGAGTACGCTTGCAAAATTAATATTGCGTCTTATTGACGCGGATAGGGGCAGTATATTTTATGAAGACAAAGATTTGATGAAGATTTCTCGCGGCGATATGAGAAATGCCCGCAAAGACCTGCAGATAATATTCCAGGATCCGTATGCGTCTTTGGACCCGGGTATGAGCGCGGGAGAAGTGATAGAAGAAGTCTATGATATTCATAAAAATGTTTTAGGGCGCGAGAGAAAAAACAAGGCAATAGAGCTTCTGGAAACAGTAGGGCTTGGAGAAAGCTACCTTGGCAGGTTTCCTTCAGAGCTTTCGGGCGGAGAACGGCAGCGCTTAGGCATCGCAAGGACTCTTGCAACCGACCCAGAATTTATTATATGCGATGAGCCGGTATCAAGCCTTGACATATCTATCCAGGCACAGATCTTGAACCTTCTGGCGGAGCTAAAGAAAAGAAAAAATCTTACATATCTGTTTATAAGCCATGATCTCGGTATAATCGCCAGCGTATGCGACAGGGTAATAGTGATGCGTTCCGGTAAATTTGTTGAACAAGGGCAATGCGAAGCTATCTTTACGAATCCTGTGCATGATTATACAAAAGAATTGCTGGCCTCCAGTGCATATCTTATAGATAAAAAATCGAAATGAAACCAGCCCCGTTTTATAAAAACAATACCTTTAAAGCCCTGGCGCTGATAGGCATTGCGGCTTCAGTAATGTACGCCAATTCCTTGACGAATATATTTGTCATGGATGATTTTATGGTTATCGTAAAGAATGATTTTGTAAAAACTTGGAAAAATTTTCCGGCTGTTTTTACCAGGGATTATATAACCTCTGGCTTACAGGCAAAATATCTTGGATTGTCCCATATCGGGTCAGGGGAAACAACCTACCGCCCGTTAGTTACCATATCTTATTTTATAGATTACGCTGTCTGGAAGCTTAACCCTTTCGGCTATCATCTTACGAACCTGTTTTTACATATCTTAAACGCAGCGCTGTTTTATTTTTTTGTGAATTTAATAACAAGGAGCCGGACAATAGCGCTATGCGCTTCTTTATTATTTACCTTGCATCCGGTTAATGCGGAGGCTGTGAATTGCATATCGTTCAGAGAAGATTTGCTGGCGTTTTTATTTTTTATCTTATCTTTTATTTTTTATATCAAACTGGACGGCTATAAAGGGGCCGAGAAATTTTTTTGCTATCTGGCGTCTGTGACCTCATACTTATTGGCTTTATTTTCCAAGGAAATGGCCATTACCCTGCCTTTTTTATTTATATTGTATGATTATTTTTTTGTTTTCAAAAGCAGGATAAAAAATATTTTTCATTTAATAATGGCCCGTTACGCAGGGTATGTTTTAGCAGTTTTATTATATTTATGTATCTGGTTTTTATTTAAATCTTACGCTAATGAGCATTTAGAGCGTTTTTCGTATCAGAGTGGAAATTTCTATACGAATATTCTTACCACGCTGAAGGTAATTACGATTTATATAGGCTGGCTTTTTTTGCCGGTAAACGTGCATCCGACCTTGCCGGATCCGCAGTTGATTGTGCGCTCAATAGCAGGGCCAGAAGTCTTATTTTCATTAATAATTCCGGCGGTTATTTTTATCATTGCCGTTAAAATGCGCAATAGGTCAAAGGAGATCTCGTTCGGCATATTCTGGTTTTTCATAGCGCTGCTTCCGGTATGCAACATAATCCCTATAGCGAATATAATCGCGAGCCGTTATTTATATATTCCCGCGGCAGGGTATTGTTTTGTAGCGGCGGTAATATTGTCTAAATTGGCGAAGGAGAACTTTTCTTTTATCTCCGGAGATACACTGCGAAGGGTGACGATAGAAATGACCGTGTTACTTTTATTGTTTTATTCTATATTCACAGTAATAAAAAATACCACATGGAAAAACAATATAGCTCTGTGGCAAGAGCTTGCCGAAAGATACCCGAAGAATTCAAGCGCCCACAGGAATCTGGGATGTTTTTTTATGGAAAATAATATGCCAGAGGAGGCTATAGATGAATACAAGATTGCGCTGCGGCTGGATCCTTATGATGCCGCTAATTACAATGGGTTAGGGGTTTGTTATTATTACAAAAAAGACGCAAATAGGGCTATTAAGATATTTAAAAAGGCGCTGGTCTTAAGCCCTGACGCATTAACGGAGGTTTATAATAACTTAGGCAGCATGCTGGTATATAAAGGGCTGTACGAGGAAGCCGTATTTTATTACAAACAAGCTATAATAAGCGATCCTGTATATGTCTTATCATATAAAAATCTTGGGTCTGCATATGTCAGGATGAAAAAATGGGATGAGGCGAAAAAAATTTTGCAAAAGGCCATGTCTATAAATCCGGAGTATGAAGGCATAAAAACCCAGCTGAAACAACTGGCGCTAACGCCCAAATATTAAAATTTGCATTTTTTTCAGGATTGTTGTATAATAAATTTCTTATGCGAAATGTTTTAACTTTTGTGATGGCCGGGGGGAAAGGAGAAAGGCTCTATCCGCTTACCAAGGACAGGGCAAAGCCCGCGGTGCCTTTCGGAGGTATATACAGGATTATAGATTTTACGCTTTCGAACTGCATTAATTCAAGCTTCAGGAAAATCCATGTCCTTACCCAGTATAAATCTTATTCGCTTACAAGGCATATCTCTAAGGGGTGGAATGTTTTGAATGAAGAATTGGGGGAATATATAGACGCTATCCCTGCGCAGCAGAGAGTGGATGAGCAATGGTATAAAGGCACGGCCGATTCGATATATCAGAATATCTACGCTATTGAAGACGAGAAACCTAGATACGTGCTGATCCTGGCGGGGGACCATATTTATAAGATGGATTACAGGGAGATGGTGGAATTTCATAAAGAAAAACAAGCGGATCTTACGGTAAGCGTAATAGAGGTCCCGAAAGAAAAGGCGGGGGAGTTCGGAGTATGCGAGATTGATAAAGATTCAAAGGTTAAAAACCTTATAGAAAAACCAAAGAAACAAATTGAAAAAATAAGCGGTGGGAAATACATATACGCTTCAATGGGCATATATATATTCAATACCGAAGCGCTTGAGAAGGTCCTTGAAAAAAACGCAAAGGACGAGAAATCAAGCCATGATTTTGCGAAAAATATTATTCCTCTGATGCTTTCTTCGGGCAAGGTGTACGCGTATAATTTTAAAGACAAAGAAAAAAATGAGCCTATGTATTGGAAGGATACCGGAAATATAGATGCGTATTTTGAAGCAAACATGGATTTGATACAGGTTGTGCCTCCAATGAACCTGTATGACAGAGATTGGCCTTTTAGGACATATCAGGAGCAGTATGGGCCTGCAAAGACAGTCTGGGCAGAAAAGAATAATAATAGGATAGGCATGGCATTGAATTCAATTATATCAAACGGTTGCATTATAAGTGGCGGTAAGGTAGAATCCAGCGTGCTTTCTCCGGATGTCAGGATAAATAGTTTTTCAGAAGTCAGCGATTCAATACTCATGGAAGGCGTGGAGATAGGAAGGCACGCCAAGGTCAAAAGAACTATTATAGACAAAAATGTAATAGTGCCGCAAAAGATGAAGATAGGGTATAATCTGGAGGAAGACAGGAAAAGATTTACCGTAACCGAATCAGGGATAGTGGTAATACCGAAAGGGATGGTGCTGTAGGTGATTAGAAAAGCCACGATAGACGATATAAAAGAAATACAGGAATTGATAAATTTTTATGCGAAACAGGACCGCATGCTGCCCAGGTCTTTGAACGAGCTCTATGAAAATATAAGGGATTTTTTTGTTTATGAAGAAGAAGGGAAGGTTATGGGTTGTTGTGCCCTTCATGTTGCCTGGGAAAATCTGGCGGAAGTAAAATCGCTTGCCGTGGAAGAATCCCGCCAGAAAAAAGGCATAGGGGAAACGCTCGTGAAACATATTATGGAAGACGCGAGAAAGCTGAAGGTAAAAAGGGTTTTTGCCCTGACTTACGCGCCTTTATTTTTTGAAAAGTTAGGGTTTAAGAGAATAGAGCACGCGGAACTGCCGCATAAGATCTGGTCAGAATGCATCAAATGCATAAAATTTCCTGATTGCGCGGAAAATGCTCTGGCAATGGATATCTAAATGGCATACACAATCACTGAAAAAATATTACTGGCCCATACTGATAATAAATCTATCGCGCCCGGGGACTTTATTTATGCGAAGATAGACCTGGCGCTCGGGAACGATATTACCGCGCCTATTGCGATACAGGAATTTGAGGCAATGGGAGCTAAAAAGGTGTTTGACAGGCGTAAGATTGCGCTTGTGCCGGATCATTTTACTCCCGCGAAAGACAAAAAAAGCGCCCAGCAGGCTAAGGTGCTAGCTGATTTTGCGAAGAAACATAAGATAATAAATTATTTTGAGGTCGGCAAGATGGGCGTAGAGCACGCGCTTTTGCCTGAGGCAGGGCTTGTTGGGCCGGGCGATCTGATTATAGGGGCGGACTCTCATACCTGTACATACGGGGCGCTCGGGGCATTTTCAACAGGTATTGGTTCGACTGATCTGGCAGCGGGGTTTATAACAGGACGCGTGTGGCTTAAAGTCCCTGAGACCATAAAATTTGTATACAACGGAAAATTAAGACCCTGGGTTGGCGGGAAGGATTTGATTTTGCATACTATCGGAGGTATCGGAGTAGACGGCGCTTTATATATGGCGATGGAATTCCAGGGAGAGGCCATAAGGGCGCTTCCCATGGACGACAGGTTTTCGATGTGCAATATGGCGATTGAAGCCGGAGGAAAATCAGGTATTATCGAGTCGGACGAGGTTACGGAAAAATACATAAGGAGCGATGGTAGAAAAGTAAAAGGCGTATTTTATAAAAGCGACGAAGGAGCCAGATACAGCAAGGTTATAGAGTATGATGTGGCCAAGATTGAGCCTCAGGTTTCTGCCCCGCATTTGCCGAGCAACTCAGCTTCCGTGAGCAAGTTTAAAAATATAAACATAGACCAGTCTGTTATTGGTTCTTGCACAAACGGGAGGATCTCTGACCTCAGGATAGCTGCTAAAATCTTAAAAGGCAAAAAGGCGAATTCAAGAGTGAGGTTGGTAGTTATTCCGGCGACCCAGAAGATCTATTCCCAGGCAATCAAAGAAGGCCTGGCTGATATATTTTTAAATGCCGGAGGCGTTTTTTCGACTCCAAGCTGTGGCCCTTGCCTCGGGGGCCACTTAGGCATACTTGCAAGCGGAGAAAGAGCCATTGCCACTACGAACAGGAATTTCAGGGGAAGAATGGGCCACCCTGATAGTGAGGTGTATCTGTCTAATCCGGCGGTAGCCGCTGCGAGCGCGATAAAAGGCAGGATCGCGCATCCGGAAGAGGTCTGACGGATAAGGAAACATATATGAAATTTAAAGGCAAGGTTTGGAAGTTCAAAGATGATGTTAATACGGATGAAATAATTCCGGCAAGGTACCTTAATACAATCGACCCTAAGGAATTAGGCGCTCATTGCATGGAGGATATCGACAAGGATTTTTCAAAAAAGATTTCCAGGGGAGATATTATAGTGGCGGGAAAGAATTTCGGATGCGGGTCTTCAAGGGAGCACGCGCAAATTTCAATAAAAGGCGCTGGCATCTCATGCGTAATCGCAGAAAGTTTTGCCAGGATATTTTTAAGGAATGCGATAAATATGGGCCTCCCCATACTGGAGATAGAGGACATAAGAGGAATAAAAGAAGGGGATTATCTGGAGGTGGATTTAGGCAGCGGTTCCGTTATGAATCTCACGGAGCATAAGGAACACAAAACGAAATCGCTTCCAAAATTTATACAGGAAATAATAAAGTCCGGCGGTCTTTTAAAATGGATAAAGAGGAGGAAGTTAGATGCAAAGCAAGCGGAGTAAGGAGTATAAGATAGCTGTAATAGGGGGAGACGGAACAGGCCCTGAGGTAGTAAGGGAAGGTTTGAAGGTATTAGCTGCTATAAGCAAGATCCACGGATTTAAATATGAGGCGATAGAATATGATCTTGGCGGGGCCAGGTATTTGAGAGCGAAAGAACTAGTACCTGATTCTGTTTTAAAAGAGCTGGCCAAGGTGGATGCGATATATCTTGGAGCCATAGGGCATCCAGATGTCAAGCCGGGCATATTGGAGCAGGGTATTCTTTTGAAACTTAGGTTTGCCTTGGACCAGTATATTAACTTGAGGCCCGTAAAACTTTACAATGCTGATTTCTGCCCTTTGAAAAATAAAAAACCGGAAGATATCGACTTTGTAGTAGTGAGAGAAAATTCAGAAGGGCTTTATAAGGGGCTGGGCGAGTTCCAGAAAAAGGGCACTGCCGAAGAGGTTGCGATTCAGATTTCTCATAACACCAGAAAAGGCGTTGAGCGCTGCCTCAGGTACGCGTTTGAATATACAAGAAAAAGAAACAGGGACAAGAAATTAACGCTTTGCGGAAAAACAAACGTTCTTACATTTGCCTGGGACCTGTGGCAGAGGGCGTTCAATGAAGTGGCCGTCGAGTATAAAGACATTGCTACCAACTACGCTCATGTGGATGCCACCACAATGTGGTTTGTAAAAAATCCGGAATGGTTTGACGTGATTGTGACAGATAATATGTTCGGTGACATTATTACTGATTTAGGTGCGATGATTCAGGGTGGCATGGGGATTGCCGCGGGCGGAAATATAAACCCCGAAGGTGTTTCAATGTTTGAGCCTATAGGCGGTTCAGCCCCTAAATATACGGGCAAGAATGTTATCAATCCTCTTGCTGCTATCTGTGCGGTCGGAATGATGCTGGAAAATTTGCAGGAAGAAAAAGCCGCAAAGCAGATAGAAGGCGCAGTTATAAAGATAGCAAAAACGAAATTAAAATCATTAGCGGCAGGCAAAATGGGTTATTCCACGACAGAAACCGGAGATTTGGTGGTGAAAAATCTTTAATCCGGTTTAAAGGTTAAGGTTTAAAATTGAACAGGTGGAGAAAATGAACAAAAAATATAATGTCGCGGTTGTAGGAGTAGGGGTGGTAGGTATAGAGATGCTGAAGGTTTTGAAGGAGAGGCATTTTCCTGTAGGAAAATTAAGCGTTTTGGCGCGTTCAGCCAGGAATATAAACGTAGACGGCGTTACGTATCCCGTGCAGGCCATTTCCAATGAAGCGTTTGAAGGGGTGGATATCGCTTTGTTTGCGGGGACGGAAGGAGAGAAGGGCGCGGCTACTACTTATGCCAATGAGGCGGTAAAAAGAGGCGCTGTTGTGATTGATAACGGAGCTGACTTCAGGATGGACCCCAAGGTGCCGCTTGTGGTGCCGGAGGTTAACGCTAAAGATGTGAAAAAACATAAAGGCATAATAGCGAATCCGAATTGCTCTACTATACAAATGGTAGTTGCGTTATGGCCTATTTATAAAAATGCAGGCTTGAAAAGGGTGATAGTGACTACCCTGCAAGCTTCGTCAGGGGCCGGCAAATCAGCCGTCGAGCAATTGAAAGAAGAAAACTCGAAGATTGCGGAAGGCGATTATAACAGCATTCAGGTGAAAACGGATAACAGGGCGATGCCACAGCAATTGGCATACAACGTATTTCCGCATATCGGAGGATTCAGCGATTTCGACTACACAAGCGAAGAGTGGAAACTGGTAAAAGAGACACATAAGATCATGCATGACGATAAAATAAATATTTCCGCGACCACCGTCAGGGTGCCTGTAAGGACGGGGCATTCCGAGGCTGTTTATATTGAAACAGATAAAAACATCTCTCCCGAAGAGGTTAAGAAAATCTTCGCTTCCTCCTGCGGTATAATCCTTGTAGACGATCCCCAAAACAACCTCTACCCTATGCCGAAAGACGCGGAAGGCAGAGACGAAGTCTTTGTGGGCCGCGTGAGAAAAGACCCGTTCGTGAAGAACGGATTATGGCTTTGGGTAGTCTCCGATAATCTGCGTAAAGGCGCTGCTACAAATGCTGTCGAGATCGCGGAATGCGTAATATCAAATTAATAATTGAATATGACGGCGCGTATTTTAACGGATGGCAGACGCAGCGGGTCGCGGGTAAAAGATTAAGAACCGTGCAGGAAGAAATTGAGAAAGCCGCCAAAAAACTTTTTGGCGGGAAGATCTCTCTTATAGGCGCTTCCAGAACCGATTCAGGCGTCCACGCAAAAGAGCAGACAGCAAATTTCAGGGTAGATTCAAAACTCCCTTTATACAACATCAAAAGCGGCCTGAACAGCTATTTAGGCCGCAGGATTTCAATAATTTCCGCAGAAGAAGTTCCTTTGAGATTTCATTCCAGGAAAGATTCCACGGGCAAATTATACAGGTATACCATAATTAACAGAAAATCGCGGTCGCCTTTATCCGAGAAACATTCCGCGTTTGTGCCGTACGACCTTGACGTAGCCGCGATGAAAAAAGCGGCCGCGCACCTTATAGGCAAAAAAGATTTTAAGTCATTCCAGACCAGCGATAAAAAAGAAAAATACTCTGTACGGACGGTTAAAAAAATAGAAATAGTATCAAAGCCCCCCGTTATGGAGATTTGCATCCGGGCGGACGGATTTCTGTATAATATGGCCAGGAATATCATAGGCACTTTAATTGAGGTGGGAAGGGGCAGGTTCAAGCCGGAAAAAGTAAAAGAGATTTTGGAAAAAAAGTACAGGCCTCTGGCGGGCCGGACCGCTCCGGCGCAGGGCTTATGTTTAGAAAAGGTTTTTTATTAATAAGAAGCGGGTACAAAACTTGGTCTTGAGATCTATGGGATATGATATTGCTTTAAAAAAAGCGTGGGACGCATTAGAAGGTATAAATACGGAAGCGGGATATATTAAATTCCTGAATAACGAATACGAGATAGATTATGCGGAGAGGAATATTGTCTCTGTGTCAAGCAACGTCCCGGCGAAAGATTATTATAAGTTATTAATCCTTCATTATCTTGCAAATGAAAACAGGGTAATTAAGGCAAGCGACAATAACTGGATATCGTTTAAAGAACTGGACGGGGGAGAAACGTATTTCCCGGCGTTTAAAAACAGGGCGATAGAGCCTATCTTAAAAAAATACGGGGATAATCCCGTGGGTATATACGAACGGGCTGGATTTTTTGACGCAGAAAAGATAGATACCGGCACCGCAGGCATATCAATAAGCGCATTTCCGAAAATAAAGATAGCCGTTATTCTCTGGGCAAAGGATGACGAATTTTCCGCGGATTGCAATATGCTTTTCAATCCGGAGATAGAAGACATCCTTCCAACGGAAGATGTGGCAGTTCTGGGAGGCATAACCGCTTTTTTATTGTAATCGTGCATAAACTTGACACTCTGACAATGTTAGTTTTGTCAACATTATGCATGGCCCGCGTGGTATAAACTTGACAAAATTAACATTGTTACATTGTCAAGTTTTTGGGGTGATGGGGGGAGCGCGTGGAAAAGGTTTTTTATGAGATAGATCCGTTTAACAGGCTTGTTGCGGGCAACTTGCTCGGGGCCAGAGGCTCCGGGGTTAAGAAATTCCGCAAAGTGATCTATGGAAAATTCAGCGCAGGTAAAGATAATTCGCTTTCCTACGAAATCAATAAGTCCCAAGGATTGGATATCCCGCAAAAGATAAAGTTTTCAGGCAGATATTCTTTGGATAAAGGCCAAAATCTCATAATTACCCTGGATAAGTGGAATAACCAGTGTGAAGGGAACAAGCTTGTCTTAAAAACTAAAATAATAGATGCAAAAAGCGACGAGATCTCGCTGCTGGTAAGTTCAAAAACAGGGGAGAATAAAAGCCTTACCTATATAATGAAGCTTTACGGCTCATGGCAGGCTGATAAGCATAACAGGCTTGCGTTCGGAGTTGAAAGAGATATAGGCGACATGGACAGCTTGATCCTGTCCGGTGCCTGGGACGTAAATAAAAATAACGAGATAGCTTACAGCTGCGGCAAAGATTCCCGAATTATTACTTTCAAAGGCCGCTGGGATATTGCAGGCAGGGGCAGGATCAGCTATGTCCTGGATAAAAAATTGAATTCAGGATTTAATTTTAAGTCTTCCCTTGGCATGTTGGCTCCGAAAGGCAAAGAGGCGTATGTAACATTTGACGTGGGTATAGGAGTTTCCGGCGCAAAGAAACTGCGCAGAAAAATTATATTGTCAGGTATATGGAAAATCAGCAAGGCCGCAGAGCTTATTCTGGAAACCTTGGATGCCGAAAAAGGCGGGGTGGCCTTGAGATTTACAAAAAAGATATTCGACAAAAATGGACTTGCTTATATAGAAACCAAGCTTAAAGGCGACGAGCGTTTCGTAGGCGGCGGCATAACCTTTAGATGGTGAAAGAGAGGGTAAAATGGATAATAACAGTCTGATAAAACCTGACTTACAGTTTTCTATCGTATGCGACAGCATAAGAAGGGAAGATAACGGGAAAATGATGTTCATAGGCATATTCGAGGTGATAGGCGCCAAGAATTTTCCGGTTACCCATAACGAGCTGTTTATTGCCAACAGGTGGATCAAAGGCATGGGCAATTTTACGGAAAAGACAAGGATTATGAATTCAAAAGATAATAAAGTGGCAGTGGAGACAAAGGATGTCAGCTTTGAGCTTAAGGCGATAGAATCCAGCCATACGGTAATATCGAAATTTATGAATATAGTATTTCGTGAACCCGGAAAATACCAGATAGAGGTTTTGTTGAACGATGAAGTTGTAAGGAGTTATCCTTTAATAATAACGCAGGAGCAATTGACATAGGAGCCTTGATTATGTTTGTATATTGTGATAAAATTACGCCATTATGCGAGTAGGAATGTATTACAGTAATAACGATGTGCGCGTGGAAGAAAAGCCGAAGCCAAAGATAGGGCCCGGCGAACTCCTTGTTAAAGTAAAATCGAGCGGTATATGTGGCACGGATGTGGTTGAGTGGTATCGCAGGAACAGAGTCCCCCTTGTTTTAGGCCATGAAATAGCGGGCGAGATCGCGGAGGTGGGGGAACTCGTAAAGAAATACAAACCAGGCGACAGGATTTCCGCGTCTCATCATGTTCCGTGCAATACCTGCCATTATTGCCTGGAAGGACATCACACAGTCTGCGATACGCTTCGCAAGACAAGCTTTGACCCGGGAGGCTTTGCGGAATTTTTGAGGATCCCCGCGATAAATATAGAAAAAGGAGGAGTGTATTTATTGCCGGATGACGTATCTTTTGAAGAGGCAACCTTTATAGAGCCGCTGGCCTGTGTATTGCGTAGCCAGAAACGCGCGGGCTATAAAAAAGGCCAGACAGTTTTGATCATAGGTAGCGGCATCTCTGGGCTTTTGCATATACAACTGGCAAAGGCGCGTTCGTTCGGAAAAGTAATAGCTACTGATATAAATGATTATAGGCTGAAGATGGCTTCTCGCTTTGGAGCGGATTTAGCCGTAAACGCTAAGGAGAATATACCCGAAGAGGTAAAGAAGATTAACGATAACAGGCTGGCTGACCTGGTTATTTTATGTACAGGCGCAAAACCGGCTATCGAACAGGCGCTCAAGTCGGTAGATCGCGGAGGCACGATTCTATTTTTTGCTTCGACCGAAGAAGGGCTCGCGTTTTTATTGTCTATAAATGAGTTTTTCTGGAAAAATGAAGTGACGCTTACTTCCAGTTATGCGGCAAGCCCTAAGGAACATATGGATGCCCTTAAACTTATCCGTGATAAAAAGATAAACGTAAAAAGCATGGTTACGCATTGCCTTGGCCTGGATGAGATTCAAAAAGGTTTTAAACTTGTCAGCGAAGCGAAAGAATCGATAAAAGTAATAATAGAACCGCATAAATAAGGAGGATGGAATGGACTGGGGAATAAAGAACAGGATTTCTCGGATAATAAAACCTGTAATAGGCAGGACTGTTATGCTTGCGGTTGACCACGGTTATTTTTTGGGGCCTACGACAGGGCTTGAAGAGCCCAGGAAGATTATCTCCGAGCTTTTACCTCACGCTGATTCGCTTATGCTTACTAGAGGTATGCTTCGCACTTCGGTGGATCCTGAAATTTCCACGCCTATTGTCTTAAGGGTGTCTGGAGGGAACAGTATTATAGGAGAAGATCTTTCAAACGAAACAATAACTGTCTCTGTAAGAGACGCCGTGCGGCTTAATGTCAGCGCGGTGGCGCTATCCATATACGTGGGAGGAAAATACGAGCATCAGACGCTGAAAAACCTTGCTACGCTAATAAACGAATGTGAGGAATACGGGATTCCTGTCTTAGCTGTTACCGCAGTAGGCAAAGAAATGGCGAGGGACGCTAAATACCTGAGCCTTGCCTGCAGGATTGCGGCTGAACTTGGCGCGCATATGGTAAAAACGTATTACTGCGAGGATTTTGAAAAGGTTGTGAAGAGTTGTCCTGTTCCTATAGTAATAGCGGGAGGGAAGAAGATCCCGGAAAAAGACGCTTTGGAATTGGCTTATAACGCTATCAAAGACGGCGCGACAGGCGTTGACATGGGCAGGAATATATTCCAGTCCTCTGACCCGGTAGGCATGATAAAAGCGGTCAGAAGTATTGTCCATGAAAATGTAAGCGTGAAAAAAGCCTACGAGACCTTGAAAATATAAAGTATAGTTTCAAAATGTCTTTAAAATTGCAATACTTTCACTGTCGGGTAACGCTGTAATAACAGATTATTGCCAGCCCGGCAGACTTTAAGAAAAACATCCCTAGTTCTATCGGGCATGGTGCCCTGGCTAGGCCGGGGCCGTTCGGCGCAAGAAAAATTTTGCCGTCCGCTTCGGTTTACGGCTTATTTTTTATACCGTAGGTAGTCTTGACGGTATAAAAACTTCGCCGTAATTCCTCGCGGAGGTTTGGCAAAATTTTTCCAATGCGCCTCAAACCCCAGCCTGGCCAAGCTCGAGCGAGAATTGGCGAGGCTTTTCTCCAGGCCTGCCGGAATTGGCGAAAGCCTATTGCGTTATTTGACTATTAAAATAATATAAATGCCAGTAGATTGTAATCGTAAGTGCGAAAAATAATGGAATAAAAAAGCCCCATAGTTCTCGAAATCTGTTATTTTGTATAGTAGCGAAACCAACAAAAAACAGAAGGAGAGCCTATGGAGCATATA
>Ga0172371_10002367_pt1 | contig 29956 bp, 32 predicted proteins | sample Lak12m_FD_114543 | JGI IMG/M metagenome (GOLD analysis project Ga0172371, IMG submission 114543) | Freshwater microbial communities from Kabuno Bay, South-Kivu, Congo - kab_022012_12m | ecosystem: Environmental > Aquatic > Freshwater > Lake | place: Democratic Republic of the Congo: South-Kivu...
AAAGGGGGAAAGTATAAGTAATCGTCCATCTTCGAGAGGCTTTCTGTATTCTGGTTTAATCCGCATTCCCTCAATGCTGCGGGCAGGGCATATGATGACGGACTGTCTGCCCTTGAGAAGGATATTCAGGCACTCGCGTTCCATTGCTGAATGAAATCCACTGATTACAGTAATTCCGCTTTCCCGGAGCTGACGCAGAAGGTCATAGGTCTTCAGAATGATATTGCCGGGGCATTTATTGGAGCAGAAGAAGGCGAGGGTTTTGCTTTGGAGGATGTCGAGGTTGCCAATGCAGGATAGAGCCATAGGTGCATGTTGCCCAAGGTATCGACTTAGCGTTTCCAGATAACTGCAGGGCTCTTTATTGTTAACTATTTCGTACCAAGGGAAATCTTTTTTCTGCATTTGATTCAGATATCGATATAAGGATTCTCAGGGATGACTATCCTTGGCTTTGCTCTCCGGACATGTCTTATCTGAAATTTCACAGTACGTCTTTTTTTAGGAGGCATTTTGACAAAAATATCATGCTCTAACATTTCTTCAGGGATGAGCTTTTTATGCTTGTAAGTTTCGTTTTCTGAAATAGGTTTATTCTTTAAAACCTTCCTCAGCATCCGGCCTCCTTACTTGTAATATTAGCATAACTCATGTATTTTTTGACCATTCCTTTTTATTCTTCCTCTCTATCCCGCCCCATGCGGTATTTGATGTCGTAGTTGATGCCTGCCCTGAGTAAAACCGAAGGAATGAAGTCCTGTTTCTCATCTTTGAACCCGTAATGCTTTGTCAATAGAGCGATTATTACAACTGCATAATGAGAATCAAAGGTTTTCGTCAAGCGCTCTATGAACCCAGTATCGGGGTTCCCGATGGAGATGAGCGACCGCAACAACTACAATTGTATCGGAATCGGCGCCATAGATGATTCCATAAGGAAATCGTGCGAGCAAACAACGCCTGATATTAGGTTCTATCTCCGGACAGGAGAAAGGATAAGACATTATTCTTCTGATAGATCGGTCCAGTTCATCGAGAAACCGTGTTCCTAATCCGGCAGATTGCGATTCATACCATGAAACAGCATCGTCTATTTCATTCTGTGCGAGTTTTGCAATACAAAGCTTCATTTGTTCCGGTATTTTTCCATCACTTGATCATAAGATACTGTTTCCAGCTTACCGGACTTATAAGCCTCCCAGCGTTTACGGGACTCATTAGCCCATATTCTGTCAATCTCCGGGTCAGGCCTGTCCAGTGTAACAAGGATTGAATCAACAAGTTCAAGCTTTTCGATGTCCGATAGAGATTGAATATTTTCTTGCAGTTTACTATCAATTGTTGCCATTGCCTTCCCTCCTTTCATAAGACTATTATTATTTTACAATTTATTTACCTTCTTCATCCCGCCCCATGCGGTATTTGATGTCGTAGTTGATGATGAAGTCCAGCTCCTCGTTTGTGAAACCGTAATGTACCTTCTAAAAATCTTTTTTATCCTGATCCCTGAGATCACCTGTTGCACAGTTTTCGTCTTTTTGCTGTTTATTTGCTTTTGATACAATAAAGTCAACATGCTCGCTAAGCTCCGGTTGAATAGGATTCCATAAAGGATCAAGCCCTACTATCATACCTTCCTGTCTTGCAAGTTTAAGCGCAGGGACAATATCTGCATCACCTGTAATGATGATCAGTGTATCAGCTAATCTTTTAGTGGCTATTGAGGCTATATCAAGACCTATTTTCATGTCGACAGCTTTCTGTTCTATAAGAGGACGAACATCATTTTCGGTTAGAGCATCAACACTAATCTTCTTCGAAATTAATGCATCAAATTTCTCAGGAGTTAAAACCCAGCTATTGTTTTTCCATACTGTTTTCCCAAGGCGCAAAGCAAAATTCGGGGTTCTTTTTATGGATTCAAGTAATTTATACTGGGCTTCAGCGACCTGGGTTTTTCTGAAATCGATCGGTTTTTTCGAAATCGGATTATGCCCCTTTTTATCGAGCGGTTCGGTATCATAGTAAAAAATTCTATATAGTTGGTCTTCTTTTCTCAGATGGCTGCAGCAATATTTGCGGATATTCTGCCCATCATAGTGAAAACTTTTCAGCTTATAAATCCGCTTTCGCATGAACCAGCCGTCAATCATAAATACAACTTTGCTCATATATCCCCCTTAAACTGAAAAGCCCTGTGGTTGGTTCCGGAGCTTTTATTTGATTCCGGAATGTTGCACAGGGCGCTTTTTACTTAACTGGTGTGTCTTTCTACTCAAATTATTAAACTTTTTATACATAAAAGTCAATCTTTTTCTTGTTTCGTTGCCAAGGCGACCTGCCAAATCACCAGTATATTATTCATTGTTATCTTCATTCTTTCCCATGCGGTATTTGATGTCGTAGTTGATGATGAAGTCAAGTTCTTCGTCTGAAAGACAATACCCATCAAACCAATTCTCCCCTAAACGCCCTCTGCATGAGGGAGTTGAAGAGGTTGTTTAACTCATTTTCCGACTCGCTCTGTTTTTCTTTGAGCTTTTCGACTTTCTGAACAAGGTTGGCGAATTTTTGCTGTTCTTCGATAAGGGGGATAGCAAGTTTTAGAGATTTTAAATTTGTGGTATTAAAAACTGGGACTGTAGCTCCAGGCGACATATTTTTTATTGATTGAATTACAGAACCACAATAATTGAGTGCAACTGACAAAACTATCGGTAAAAGTATTTTTTTGTTCAAGGACACTTTTAAGAGATTAGGACCAATAATACTTTTGGGAATGTTCGGAGGAGCAAGGCAAGCTCTACCAACAGTACCTGTTCTAGAAATTAGTACAGCATCTGCTTTAATTGCAAATGACTTTAATTCCTGAAATTTTTTTTCACTTATAAATTTAGGTTTTGCCCAGATAAATTTGTTCATTTGAACATTGTCTATTCCATAGACAGGTATTCCTTTATTTTGTAATTCATTTAATAATAACTGACTTCCAAAAGGTCCACATTTAATAGAACCTTTTCTGTTTTCCGCAACTTCTTCTATTGTTTTCACATTCCACCCTTTAGGATTTCTTACCGGATCCCCGAACATTTCTAAAAATGCAGATTTGAGGAATTCGTCAGTGAGGCGGTTGGCTTCTTTGCGTTTTTCTTTAACAGATTCGGCTTTTTCAAGGATGGAGGCGATCTTTTGCTGAATTTTTAGAGGCGGTACAGGAATCTGAACATTTGATAGATTTGTAGCATTTACCCCTGGTAACGTCGTGCCTGAAGTCCTGCTACCTATTTGTATCCAAAAACTATTAGATTTCAGAAAAAATCCAGCGTATATAGGGTCCAATATTTTTTTTGGACGAAATCGAATTAAATATGATGCAAATATTGCACGGGGAGGATTTTTTACTATTATAGATGCACCAACAGAACCAGCTCTTGCAATCAATATATCGCCATCTTGAAGACTGTAACGTTTTTCATCCGTAGGTGGTTCAGCACAAAAAGGAATGGATTGCCAATTTATTTTTCCATTTGAAATATCAGTTGTGCGTACAAAGAGAGGGCCGGCTACATCTGTTTTTGCACTCGTAGTATATCCATATTCAGGCTTTTCACATACTTCTGCTAATTTTCTTATATTCCAATTAGATGGTAACCTCATCTTTGATTTCCTTTATTTCATTAATAATTTCATTTTCTAAACTTATTACTTTTCCCATTATCACTTCCGGTTTCTCATATTCCACTTCCTCGTACTCTATAGGCTTGTATCTGGAAATAGATAAATCATAGTTGTTCTTTTTTATCTCGCTATAATCTACCCACAGCCATTTGTCGCCCTTTACAGGCTGTTTATTCTTGTTTCTGTTTTTCCATTTTTCGATAATATCAGGAATATCGTTTTGTTCTATTTTTGTGCGCTTGTCATCAAGGGAATAACCATCTGCCTGCATATCGTAAAACCAAACCTTATCTGTTTTCTCTCCTTTGGTAAATACAAGCACAGCAGTTGAAACGCCGGCATAAGGTTTGAACACTCCTGAAGGCATAGAGATAACTGCCTCAAGACCGCACTTTTCAAGAAGAATCTTTCTGGTATCAACATGGGCATTGCTTGAGCCGAAAAGAACGCCGTCAGGGACAATGACTCCACTTCTTCCTCCGGGAATGAGCATATTCACAAAAAGATTCAGAAACAGGAGTTCTGTCTTTGGTGTTTTGCTTTTGCCGGTGACGGTTAAATCTTCAGCAACATCGCTTCTGTCAACATTTCCCTTAAAAGGAGGATTGGCAAGGATAATGTCATAGAGATTTCTTTCCTTAAAACTTTTGGAAAGGGTGTCAGCATAGCGCACTTTGGGATTTACAATGCCGTGCAGCACCATATTCATCAAGCCAATGCGCACCATTGTGGTATCAAAGTCATATCCGAAAAAAGACTTTTCCCATAAAAATTCCCAGTGTTTTTTGTCAACTATCTTGTCTGCGGTTAAATTATGCGGAGCGCCGTTCTCATCATACTCAATATTTTCTGGGTCAGTGTTTTCTTTCAGGATACGATTATATGCCCCGATTAAAAAACCGGATGTACCACAGGCAGGGTCACAAATCCTGTTGCCCAGTTTCGGATCAACAAGGTCAACAATCATCCTGATGATATGACGCGGGGTGCGGAATTGTCCGTTTTTACCGGACTGGGATATCTCGCTTAACAGGTATTCATAAATATCCCCCTGCAGGTCTATTCCTTTTGCAGAAAGATTTATTTCATCAAGTATCTTTACCGCTTCCTGAATAAGCGAGGGTTTGGGGATAAGGAAGACAGCGTCTTTCATGGATTCTGAATAAAAATTTCCTTCACCCCTTAACTCTTTAATAAAGGAAAACACTTCGTCGCGGACATGCTTAAGCATCCTTTCAGCATCAAAATGCATCCAGTGAGACCAGCGACAGGTCTCCTTGCCTTTGAATATTGAAGTATACCCTTGAATCCTTCTTTCCGCTGCTTTTCTCTGCTGGTTGTCCATATCTTCAAGGCGCTTCATGAAGATAAGATAAGAAATCTGCTCAATAGCAGAGAGCGGATTAGACATCCCTCCTGAGTAAAACATGTCCCAGAGTTTATCAATTTTACTTTTTATTCCCTGATGAGCATTAAGCATAATGACTCCTTATTAAGTATGTAATCTTAATCTTAAAATACCTACTTTATACAAAATTATACCCACTTGGCTCGTCTTTGTCAAGTGGGTATTTGTTGGTTATATTACCTACTTTATAAACTTTATTACCTACTTTTCTTGACCCATTCAGCCCCTCTTCCCATGCTTGTAGGTTTAATGAGTCCTGCATCCCGAAGTTCTCGCAAAATTTTCCTTATCATATCACGGCTTACATTAGGACAAACTTTCTCGATATCATTTATTGAGAATGGCTTGACAAACCTTTCAATTGCAGACTGAACCTGCTCTGTCTTAGAGCCTTTTCCTTTAAAACTGCCTACCCGAGACTCAAACTCTTTATAAGCCGCTATAAGCGTTCCGTAGAAATAATCCAGCCACGGGGAAATATCGTGTTTCCCTTCATGCCATCCTTTAGAGGAGAGAAACAATGTATCATAATAACTATCTTTAGATTCTTCTATTATCCTCTCTAAACTGATATACTTGCCAACCCTGCAACCAGCTTGATACATAAGTAACAGTGTCAGTAATCGCGCAATCCTGCCATTACCGTCACTAAAAGGGTGAATACATAAAAAATCAATAACAAAAAGAGGAACCATGATAAGAGGGTCAAAAGATTTTTTCTCCAAATTATTATACGAAGAAATCAGTTGCTTCATATAATAAGAGGTGTCTTTTGCTGAAACAGGTTTAAATCGCAGGGTTTTGGTACCATCAGGTCTTATATCCACAATCTCATTATCCATTTTTTTCCAAAAACCTGATCTTACTGTTGTGTACCGATAAAGCATCGAGTGAAACTGTAAAACAACATTTTCAGACAATGGAATATCTTCATGTGATTGATGAATAAGGTTTAAAACATCCCTGTATCCTGCTATCTCCTGTTCTGACCTGTTGCGGGGTGTTGCATTTGCCTTAACAATTAGTTGAACCCTTTTGTGGGGCGCTGTAATACCTTCTATCCTGCTTGAAGACTCTGTGCTCTGAATTATCGCGCTCTCAAGCAGCTTCTCAAGTGCATCAGGAGACTGTTTGCTGTAGAGTTCCTCTTTGCCTTTATATTCACCAATGACTATCAGGCTTGATAGTGTCTCAGGTGTAAACCTTAAACTGTCCATGTATTCTTTTGTAAATGATTTCATAATATCTTCCTATACCGGAATCTCATTGAAAATATTAATAATCTCCAGCAATTCTTCTTCAGAAAACAGTCGTGGAAGATTTTTACCGGTATATCATCCTGTATCGAAGGGATTTCACCTTCGGGTTTTTCCCCAAAGCGCTCAAAATTATTCCAGTGATCCATTACGAGAAACTTATCCTTATAAGTACACCATGGTTTGATTGCTTTTTCGTCCAGCGTGCGTGTACCGCGTCCAATCATCTTCTGGCCATGAGACAATTCCTTTTGAATTTCTTTTTGGCTTAGATTCCATTTTAAAAATTAAAAACCAACAGTTTATACTGAGGAAGCTTTTGTATTCCTACAAGGAGCCGACAGCAATTTCTTTTACCGCCTGCCCACTTTTCTATGTAGGAATCAAGTTGTTTCCATCCACGAAGATTGAAATATCCTACGCAGAAATCAGCACGATCAGAAACGTTAAGAGTATCACGAAGAGCGGAAAGAAGATGCTGTTCTATGTTATCGAAGATACGCGGCATTAACCCTCGTTACACCTCTTCTCCTCGATAATTACCTTTCCCACAATACTGTATTTATTCCCCTTCTATGGCCCGATGATTTCCTTTAGACATACATATTTGTATCAGTAATCCTCAATAATTTCAATAGGCTGCTCTTGTTTAGTTGCAGGTGAAAGACGCACATATGGACATAGGCGTCGACTGCGGCTTTCAGGAAGTAGTTAATACTGAGACTGACACAATTTAGAGGGTAGAGTTTTTATTTTATAAAGTCGGCCGATCTGGAATCTTCAATCTATAGAGCCTCTTGCAAAAGTATGAAAAAGGGCCCTTCTGTCATTCTGAGCTTGTCGAAGAATTACGGCAAATCAAACAGTTAGATCACCCTTCGACAGGCTCAGGGTGACAAATTAGGACTTTTGCAAGAGGCTCTTGAGGTTCTACTTTATTACCTCAACTCCCATATATGGTCTTAGGACCTCGGGGACAATTATACTTCCATCTTTCTGCTGGTAGTTTTCAAGTATTGCTATGAGTGTGCGACCTAGGGCAAGGCCGGAGCCGTTCAGTGTATGCACAAACTCTGTGCCCTTCTTTCCTTCCCGTTTAAACCTTATATTTGCCCTTCTTGCCTGAAAATCTGTAAAATTCGAGCACGAAGAGATCTCTCTGTATTTCTGCTGGCCCGGGAGCCATACCTCAAGGTCATATGTCTTTGAAGCAGCAAATCCTAAATCTCCTGTACAGAGCGCTACAACGCGGTATGGAAGACCTAGCTTCTGAAGGATATCCTCAGCATCTTTTGCCAGAGATTCAAGTTGATTATAAGAATCTTCAGGTTTTACAAACTTAACAAGCTCTACCTTATTAAACTGGTGCTGTCTGATAAGACCCCTTACATCTTTTCCATATGAGCCTGCCTCGCGCCTGAAGCAGGGTGTGTATGCAGTATAATAAATTGGAAGATCCTTTTCGCTCAGGATCTCATTTCTATGGATATTTGTTACAGGTACCTCTGCTGTTGGTATAAGATAAAATTCAGGGTCAGAGATTACGAATAACTCATGTGCAAATTTGGGAAGCTGACCTGTTCCCCTCATGCTTTCTCTATTTACAATTAAAGGGGGGAATACCTCTTTATATCCTTTTGATATATTCAGATCCAGCATGAAGTTCATCAGTGACCTTTCGAGTTTTGCACCAAGCCCCTTCATCAGAGAAAACCTTGTCCCTGCAATTTTTGACGCCCTCTCAAAGTCAATAATCTCAAGCATTTCTCCAATATCCCAGTGATTCATTGGCACAAAATCAAATTGTCGCGGCTCACCCCATTTCTTTACCTCTACATTTTCTGTCTCATCCTTTCCAAGTGGTATGGATTCATGGGGGATATTGGGAACATTCAATAGAAAATCGTCTGTATTTGCCTCCAGCGTCCTAAATTTATCGTCAAGTTCTTTAATCCTGTCTGATACCCATTTCATCTCCTCAATAAGTTTTGATGCATTCTGTTTCCGGGCTCTTAACCTTCCTATCTCTTCAGATACGACATTCCTTCTATTCCTGAGTTCTTCCGATTCTCTAAGAAGCGAGCGTTTTTGTTCTTCAATTCTCAAAAATTCATCAAGATTAAGTGTATAGTTCCTGTTCTTAAGAGATTTTTTTACAGTATCGCTATTTTCTCTAACAAACCTCGCATCAAGCATTATCCTTCTCCTTTTAAATCCATTCCTTCTAGCCCTTCTATTTCTACAACCTTATCTCTCGAAAACTGTCCCTTGATAATTTTAATGGCAGTTTTTTTTATGCCAAACTCCTTGGAAAGTATCTCCACGAGCTCTTCATTTGCGGCCCCTCCGACCGGGGGAGCATTAACTCGTATCTTAACTGCGTCACCTATAAGGCCTGAAATTCCTTTTCTTGAAGACCTTGGCTCCACCTTCACCTTTAAAATTATACCTTTTTTTGACCTCTTAATTAGTTTATCCATAACCGTTAATGTTAACATATAGAATAAGTCGAGGGTAATCACACCCCACAGAGAAGGCCGTAAGAGTTGGTAAATTCTGGATCATTAATTGAAAAAAGAAGGGAAAATTAGTAATATTAAACCTTGATCATCTGGTTGGTTGCAATTAGTGATTTGCCAGACTAAAAATGCCAGACTAAAAATGAAAAATGATTTATCCGAGAAGGTTATATGAAAGAACTTGAAAAATTAAGAAGAGAGATCGACGAGATCGACACAGAGATGCTCAATCTCCTAAACAGGAGGGCTAATATTGTCATCGAGATTGCTAATATCAAGCGCAACGAGAAGGCAAAATTTTATTCCCCCGAACGTGAGCGGGAGATCCTGGAGCGTATTACAGCGCTTAACAAAGGGCCGTTTCCGAATGATACCCTGAAAGTCATATACAGGGAAATCCTTTCTGCCTCCCTCTCCCTCGAGGAACCCTTAAAGGTTGCTTGCCTGGGTCCACTTGCAACCTTCACACATCTTGCAGCATTAAGACACTTTGGTTCATCCGCCTTGTTTGTGCCGGTCGAGAGCATCAAGGCTGTATTCGATGCTGTTGAGGCTGGCGAGACAGAATTCGGAGTTGTACCTATTGAAAATTCGAACGAAGGAGTTATCAGCTATACACTCGATATGTTCATGGACTATGATCTTAAGGTCTCGGCTGAAGTAATGCTCGAGATAACTCATAACCTTATTTCAAAGAGCGGGGATAAGGCAAAAATCAAAAAAGTTTACTCAAATCCACATGCAGCAGCACAATGCAGGCGATGGCTCGGATCAAATCTTTACGGGATACCTTTACTTGAATCCACAAGCACAGCAAAGGCAGCAGAGCTTGCATCCCGGGATGATGAAGCAGCAGCTATCGCGAGTGAATTGGCTGCAAAGATTTATAACCTTCAATTTGTTGAAAAAAATATCGGGGACATCAAGCCCAACTTTACACGATTCCTTGTCATCTCGAAAGAAGTTCCTCCAAGGACTGGAAGGGATAAAACATCCATTATGTTCTCAATTAAAGATAAACCCGGAGCGCTCTACGATATTCTTTTGCCTTTTAAAAAAGGAAAGATTAACCTTACAAAGATAGAATCGAGACCCTCCAGGAGAAAGGCTTGGGAATACATATTCTTTGTGGACATGGAAGGACATATAGATGATAAGAAGGTAAAAAAGGCGATTCAAAATCTAAAAGAAGAATGCCTTTATCTCAAGATTCTTGGTTCTTATCCCCACGGTGAAATTTAATGATTAAACCCCCGGACTATATCTCAGACTTAAAGCCTTATATTCCTGGTAAACCAACAGAAGAGCTTGAACGGGAATTAGGTATTAAGGGTTCTATAAAACTTGCATCAAATGAGAATCCTCTCGGCCCTTCACGGCTGGCGCTGAAGGCAATAGTGGATAATTTAACAAATTCAAATAGTTCAAACGGATTAAATAGATATCCTGATGGGAGCGGGTATTATATCAAAAAGGCCTTGTCCGGCAAATTATCTGTCATAGAGGATGAGATAATTCTCGGCAATGGCTCAAATGAACTTATTGATATTGCTGTTAGAACTTTCCTCAGGCTAGGGGATGAGGCTGTTATGGCATATCCAGCGTTTATTGTTTACCCTATGGCAGTGCAGGCAGCAGGTGGCAGACCTGTTCAGGTCCCATTGAAAGATTACAAACATGACCTCGAGGTGATGGCGGATAAGGTTACTTTGAGCACAAGGATAATTTTTATAGCAAATCCAAATAACCCAACAGGCACTATAAACAGAAAAGACGAATTTGATCGCCTGATGGAAAGGCTTCCCGAACGAATATTAGTTATAGCCGATGAAGCTTATTTTGAATATGTTACTGATCCTGAGTACGCTGATACAATGAGATATTTCAGAGAGGGAAGAGATATCCTCATACTCAGAACTTTTTCAAAGATTTATGGTCTTGCAGGTCTCAGGATTGGTTATGGGATTGCAAGAGAGGACATAATATCTGAGATGAATAAACTCAGACCTCCTTTTAATACAAACTCTATCGCTCAAAATGCAGCATTGTGGGCACTTAAGGACGATGAACACGTTAAACGCTCTCGCGAAATAAATGAACAGGGCAAAAGGTTTCTTTACAAAAAACTTGATGCTCTGAGTCTGAAATATGTTCCAACAGAGGCAAATTTTATATATGTACTGGTGGGGCAGGATTCAAAAGTGTTTTATAATGAACTATTAAGACAGGGAGTAATTGTCAGGCCTGTAGGACCTCAAGAAATCAGGGTAACTATAGGTTTGCCTGAGGAGAATAAAAGGTTTATTAAAGCAATTAAAGCTGTAATACGTGAATCGTGATGGGTTAATAATAAGGTCATAAGTATGAAGACATTAATTATAAAATCCCTCCTAACCTCCCTTTGCCAAAGGGAGGGATTGTCCCCCTCTTTGGCAAAGAGGGGCGAGGGGAGATTTTTTAATAATGATGTCTTACTTATGAACTCCTTAGTTTGCGTAGTTGGTCAAAAGATAACACTCGTTACGTATCACGGATTACGCATTACGGAATTATGGAGGGATGGATGGATATCATTGTTTTAAAACCGGGTGCAACTGAAGAAGAACTGAATCGCATTGTAAAAAAACTTGACCACCGCGGTTTAAAAGCAAATATCTCAAAAGGTACTGAGAGAACTATAGTCGGGGTTATCGGTGATACCTCAAAGGTAACAGAGGAAGAAGAAAACGCTATAAGGCGGATGCCCGGTGTAGAGGATGTGTTGAGGATACTTAAGCCCTACAAGCTCGCAAGCAGGGATTTCAAGGCAGATGATACAACTATAAATGTGAGAGGTCATATTATCGGAGGGAGAAAGATACAAGTGATTGCAGGCCCATGTGCTATAGAGAATAAGACTATGCTGATGAATATTGCAGAGAAGGTAAAGGATGCGGGCGCGACGTTTATCAGGGGAGGCGCATTTAAGCCACGTACTTCTCCCTACTCATTCCAGGGACTGGGAGAAGAAGGACTAAAATATCTTTCGGATGTGAGGAAAAAGACCGGACTTCCGGTTGTGACGGAGCTAATGGACCCGAGGGACATCAAGGTCATCTTAAAATATGCAGACATAATACAGATAGGTGCAAGAAACATGCAGAACTTCAGATTGCTCCTTGAGGTCGGCACATGCGACAAGCCAGTCCTGCTTAAAAGAGGGTTATCTGCAACAATAAAAGAATGGCTGATGGCTGCCGAGTATATAATGTCCAAAGGTAATCAGAATGTAATCCTCTGCGAAAGAGGTATACGGACGTTCGAGACCGCAACCAGGAATACCCTTGACCTTAGTGCAGTGCCGGTGCTTAAACAACTTACTCATCTCCCTGTTATTGTTGATCCGAGCCATGCAGTTGGTAAATTAGCCTTTGTTGCACCTATGGCAAAGGCAGCAGTAGCAGCCGGGACGGATGGGCTTCTCATCGAGGTTCATACAAATCCTGAAGAAGCGCTATCCGACGGAGAACAGTCTCTGAAGCCTGATGATTTTAAAAAGTTGATGGAAGAATTAAAACCTATAGCTGCTGCGATTGGAAGGGAGATATGATTAAATCCGATTCTACAGGTCATGTTTTTTTCAATAGGGTAACTATACTCGGTGTTGGTCTGATCGGTTCTTCTTTTGCTCTTGCATTGAAAAAAAATGGACTTTGCGACCAAGTCATCGGCTACAGTAGGAGAGAGGAAAACCTTCAGAAGGCACAAGCCAAAGCGATAATTGATGCATTTGAGCTTGACCCTGCAGCGGCATGCAAAGATTCAGACCTTATATTGTTTGCAACTCCAGTCGGAAGCTTTATTGATATTGCAAAGAGAATTCGTACATCAGTGAGCAGAGGCGCTATAGTTACCGATGTTGGAAGCGTGAAAGGAAAACTCGTACGTGATATGGAGGCATTAATGCCCGAGGACATATATTTTGTTGGTGGGCACCCTATAGCTGGTAGTGACCGTTCCGGAATTGATACGGCAGCAGCAGATATCTTCAATGGGGCGAAGTGCATTATTACACCCACAGAGAATACAGACAAAAATGCCCTCGAAAAGGTTATTGCTATATGGAAAAAGCTCGGCTCTTTTGTAAAACTGATCAGCCCTGACGAACATGACAGGATATATGCAGCAGTAAGTCACCTTCCCCATTTAATTGCATATATGATAGTAAATACAGTAGCTGATATAGACAGTACATATCTTAATTTTTCAGGGCAGGGCTTTATGGATACTACAAGGATAGCCTCGAGTTCTCCAGAACTCTGGCGCGATATATGCATTCTCAATAAAGATAATCTCCTCGAATCTATCGAGATTTTTAAGAACAATCTCGACAGGATGAGCCACTATCTCAGGGTCTATGATTCTGAATCCCTCGAAAGAGATTTCAAAAGGGCCCGGACACTGAGGGAAGGCATTGGACAGAATTGAACTCAGCAAAGCAAAAAGTTTTAAAGGAACATTTTCTGCCACCCCTGATAAATCCATATCTCACAGGTCAGTAATCTTCTCATCTCTAGCAAAAGGGGAAAGTGTTATAAAAAACTTTCTCAGGGCGGAAGACCCTATAAGCACAATCAATGCTTTCAGGGCTTTAGGCGTGGATATAGACGATACGGGCGAGGATATAATAGTAAACGGCAATGGTATTTATGGTCTGAAAGAACCTTGTAATGTGATTGACTGTGGAAATTCCGGAACAACCATCAGGATGCTTTCAGGAATACTTTCAGGTAATCCATTCTTCTCTGTACTTACTGGTGATGAGTCCCTGAGAACACGGCCTATGGGCAGAGTCATCACTCCATTAAGGCAGATGGGCGCTGAGATAATAGCAAGGGGTGAAAACAAATACCCCCCCATCGCAATAAAAGGGAAAAAATTGCAGCCCATAAAATATGCCTCACCCGTTGCCAGTGCTCAGGTTAAATCAGCAATCCTCCTTGCGGGTCTTTACGCCGATGGAGAGACAGAAATAATAGAACCTGCTAAATCGAGGGATCACACTGAACGGATGCTACCTGCCTTTGGCGCTGAGATAAAAGTTGACGGTCTTTGTGTAAGAATCAGAGGTGGAACGGAATTAAAAGGTACAGAGGTTTATGTGCCAGGAGACTTTTCATCTGCCGCATTTTTCATAATCGGTGCATTATTGATCAAAAATTCTGATATAACAATTAGTGGGGTAGGGATTAATCCCACAAGGACAGGGCTTCTCAGCGCTCTTAAAGAAATGGGGGCAGATATCGAGCTATATAACATAAGAAATTTATCCGGTGAACCTGTTGCAGATATTCACTGTAAAGGCGGTTCAGATCTGAAGGCTATAAACATAACAAAAGAAAAAATTCCTGCTCTTGTTGATGAGTTTCCTATCCTTTGTGTGGCAGCAACTCAGGCTGCAGGCGCTACAACCATCAGAGGCGCGGAGGAGCTGCGTGTAAAAGAATCTGACAGGATCACGACCATGGCAACTGAACTCAAAAAAATGGGCGCTGAAATCGAGGAATTCGAGGATGGTCTGAGTATCAGTGGTAAGGCAACATTAAAAGGCGTACCTGTTGAAAGTTATGGAGACCACAGGATTGCGATGGCTATGTCAATAGCAGGACTCATTGCTGATGGGACTACGACAATACATGGTGTCTCTTCTGTAAATATATCGTTTCCGGGATTTTTTGAGATTTTGAGGAGATTGAGCGAGTAAATGGAAATGGTTATCCCTCTGGCACTGAATCGCCTTATCGGGACCGGTTCCCTATCCCCCTGAAAATTTTTAAACAGCTATTTCCAGTAAAATCTTTTCATACTTCACTTTTGGTATTGTCTTTTCCTCAGTCTTCTCAAGTTCTACAAATCCTATATTGTGTAGATATTCAACATCCTGTATCACATTCTTAATGTCTCTGTGAAGCATCTTTGCAAGTCTGTAGATTGATTCAGGGTGTTTATCCTTGATAGTCTTAAGAACTTCGAGTCTCTTTTCAGTTAAAACCTTTCTCATGTCTGACAGATTTTCAAAATATATTCCTGTAGTCTTTTTAACCTTCTCACCCTTAATAACCCTCTCCATAACATCTCTTGCCTCATCAAGAAATTCCTTTGTTGTTTTTATGCCTATTTTTACCTTCTTAACCTTCATTTCTGGGCCTCCCCTAAGTCTTTATAAAAATCTTTAAAGAGCTTCTTAACAGTTGTAAACTTATACGGAAATACTTTGTCTCCTATATGTTTATGGTCTCCTTTTCTTTCAGCATTGTCATAACCTATAACCCTTTTACTACCTCTAATAAAAACAAGGGAATATTTCACACCAAAAGGCTTATCTTCTGTAACAGGGACTTTCCATATCTTAATCTCAATGATGTCTCCATTTGATTCAACTTTTTTATTGTGGTATAAAAGTTCAGCTTTCATACTTGGTAATATATACCTACTATAGCATAAGAATAACAAAATGAAAAAGGCCCCGGGTTACACAGGGACGGACTCTATCTAATGATTTTGTTATATTCTACAACGGCGTGAGCTTTAATATTAAATGACGTTTAACCCTCTGTGAAAATCGGTGTTCAAAATCTATCTTTTAGAGTAAAAGATAGAAAAAAAGGTTAAAATTGATTTATGGAAAAGAAGGTTTATACGACTTCACTCGATTTTCTCTTTTATCCCAGATCCATCGCCTTAATTGGCGCTGCTCATACTGAGGAGAAGCTGGCTGGTGTTATACTTAAAAACCTCCTTAGATTTAGAGGCCGGGTTTATCCTGTCAATCCAAAATATACTGAATTAATGGGCTTGAAAGCATATCCCTCTTTAGCAGAGATACCAGAATTTATTGATCTCTCTATAATTGTAAGGCCAGCTTCGGAAATGCCTCAAATTCTTAAAGAGCATAAGGGCAAGGCTAGGTGTGGAATTATTGTTAGTGCTGGCTTTGCAGAAATTGGCGAGAATAAACTTCAGGATGAGATAAAGAAGATAGCCAGAGATATTAGTATAAGAATCCTCGGGCCAAATTGTATGGGTGTTTATAACCCATATCAGAGGCTCGATACTTTTTTCCTTTCCCAGGAAAGATTGAAAAGACCAAAAATGGGGAATGTGGCAGTTATATCACAGAGCGGTGCAATTCTGAGTTGTCTGTTCGGCGCTATAAGGTCTGCGAACATAGGGATATCCAAAGCGGTTAATTACGGCAATGCTGTAGATATTGATGAATCTGATTTGTACGAATATCTTGCCAATGATGAGTATTCTGATGTTGTGATTTCTTATATCGAATCACTTGGAGATGGTAGAAAATTCATAGAACGGGCAAGGGTCTTATCAGAAAAGAAATCCTTCATTATACTCAAGTCCGGTAAAGGCCTAAGCGGACAGGCTGCTGCATATTCTCATACAGGAAGACTTGCAGGGAGATATGAGGTATTTAGTTCGATACTCAAGCAGTTTGGAATAAAGGAAGCAATGGATTTTGATGAGCTGGTCGATACCGCAAAAGCGATTTCCTATCAAGGAACTTTTAAAAAATCCCCCCTCTTTACTAAAAGGGGGGTAGGGGGGATTGGCAAGCGGGTTCTTATAGTTACAAATGGTGGAGGCTCAGGAGTGTTGGCTGCAGATGAGTGCATCAGGCAAGGGCTCGATGTGGCTAAGTTGCCTAAAAATAGAATAGGAAAGCTCGGACAGATATTTCCTTATTACTATACAATTAATAATCCCTTTGACCTTACTGCTCAGGTTAGGAATGAGGATTATATCATTACACTCAATGAACTTAAGGATGATTATGATGGTTTTCTGATCATTGCATTGACAGGTGTTATGGGAGTTACAGAAAAACTTGGAGTACTGATGGGAAATGTAAAAAAGAATATAAGCAAGCCAATAGTTTTTCATGTTGGCCACGATCGAGTATCCAGGAAGTTAATCGCCATCCTTGAAAAAGCCCGGATACCTGTTTATCCTTCGCCTGAAAGAGCGGTTAAGGGATTAAAAGCGCTCCTGAATTGTTGAGACCTTATCCTAAACCCTCATGCCGATGAGTCGGCGCAAAGGAGAATGAAAATACACACCCCTTAATCCCCTCTTTTTAGAGGGGAAACCGCAGAACTTCCCCTCTATCAAGAGGGGTTGGGGGTGTGTTACAAAGGTATTTTCAGGTGAAAATAAAGGAACTTATTAAAAAAAACATCGGCAAAACAGCCTTGCTTGAGCATGAGGTCAAAGCGCTCTTAAAAGAGATGGGCTTTCCCGTACCGAAGGGAATATTTGTGGATAAAGAGATGGTGGAACAAATTCCTATGATTGTAGATATCTCATACCCAGTTGTAGCAAAAGTATCATCGTCAAGGATAGTCTCAAAGAGCGAAGTCAATGGTGTAAGGATCGGATTAAAAAATGAGATTGAATTAAAAAAGGCTGTTTTAGAGCTTTTACAGATAGAAGATGCAGAAGGAGCGCTTATAGAAGAGATGGCAGCGCCAGGCATTGAGGTTATTATAGGTGGAGTTGTCGATGAACAGTTCGGACCTGTTGTGATGTTTGGTCTTGGAGGGTTTTTTGTGGAATTATTCAAGGATGTTGCCTTTGCCCTTGCACCGATTGAGAAAGAGGATGCTCTCTGGCTTGTTAATCAGATCAAAGGCTATAGACTTCTTGAGGGCTATAGAGAGAAGCCGCCTGTAGACATAAATACCCTTTTGGAGATTATTGTTAAAGTTTCGGGGATAATAGCAACCGGATTGATTAAAGAGATAGACCTGAATCCTGTCTCACTTTATCCTCAAGGTGCAATGGTTCTGGATGCAAAGATCTTAAACATACTGCTTAGTCGAAAAATATAAAAACCTTTACCCGTGAGGAGATTAAAAGCTTATCCGCTATACCCGATAATAGAAATGCCCGCCTTTTTTGACTCTTCAATAATTGCATTCCTGTTAAGGATAATGCTCTTTTTTGATTCAACCGACAGAACCCTTGCACCTACTTCAATCATTGCCCTTAATGTATCTAATCCCACAACAGGAACATCAAATCTCATATCCTGATTTGGCTTGCTGACTTTCACGACCACAGCACCACTGCCTGCAAGCCTTCCTCCTCTTTTTATTGCCTCATCTGTACCCTCAATGGCCTCGACTGCCATCACAGCCTGATTTTTGACTACAACAGCCTGCCCTATATCAAGCCTGCCCATCTCTTTGGCGATCTTCCAGCCAAATTCAATGTCTTTCCACTCATCTTCTGTAGGGCGGTCTTTTGTAAGAACACCTTCGGGTGTTAAAAGGTTTGAGCTGAAAAGGGTTATATCAAGAAGCGTAATGCCTTCTTCTTCAAGCTCTTTCGTGATAGCAAGGAGTATAGAATCATCTTTTCTGTCTTTGAGGGAGAATAAAAGTTTTACAGCCCTCAGATCGGGCGTGATTTTACTTTTATAGAGGAGTGTCTTCGTTACCTTCCCTGCCATTACTGCTTCTTTGATGCCGTAGTCTTTTAGTGAATCTATCAGTTTCCCGAATTTACCGATGTTGACCCATTTTATTACGTCAACATAAGAGGAGAGTGCTTTGTCAGCCAGCGGTTCAAGAGCAACAGCCATAACTTTATAGCCCAGTGAATGAGCCTCCTGAGCAACCGCTATTGGTAGTTCTCCTGTTCCTGCTATGAGACCAAGTTTCTTCATTAATAAATAATCTCCCCGAACCCCTCTTTAGAAAAGAGGGGAATATTTATTTAGTGTCTGTCCATAAAGTAAAGGTTTGTCATCCTCGGGCTTGCCCCGGGGATCTATAACACCTTGAAAACACTGGATTCCCGATTAAGGACTTCGGGAATGACAGACTCAAAAACTGAATTTATAAACAGACTCTATTTAATTATCTTGATTGAGTGGTATAAGTAAATCCCCTTTTTATAAAGGGGGATGAAGGGGGATTACCAATTTTCATTACCTGCATATGCCTCTTTTATTTTTCTGTATGAATTCGATGAGATGTTTTATCTCATCCGTGTATGGGAGGCCTTCCTGAACTTTCTTTATCGCATCTTTCAGTGTCCGCTTTTCTCTGAAAAGTATCTTGTATGCTTTTTTGAGTTCGTTTATCGCTGAATCGGAGAAGCCAAACCGCTTGAGTCCGATAGTGTTAAGGCCGAAGAGTTTTGCACGAGCTCCTGAGGCTATCATGTAAGGTGGGATGTCCTGTCCTACCCCGCTGAACCCACCAACCATTGCATAAGCTCCTATCCTTGTAAACTGGTGTACTGCAACAAGGCCGCCTATCACAGCATAGTCTTCCACAACAACATGGCCTGCCAGAGTTGCAGCATTTGCCATTATAATTTGACTGCCTATCTTGCAGTCATGGGCTATATGGACATAAGCCATAAGGAAATTTTTGTCTCCGATTGAAGTTAAACCGTCTCCACCAACTGAAGCCCTGTGTATTGTTATATATTCCCGAATGATATTATTGTCCCCTATTTTTAAACCTGTTTTTTCGCCTTTATATTTCAAATCCTGTGGCGGGAGTCCGATACTTGTGAATGGATATATTACGCAGTTTTTACCTATCTCTGTGTCGCCTTCTATAATTACATTCGAAATAAGTTTTGTGCCTTTTTTTATCTGGACTCCCTCTCTAATAATACAGAATGGCCCGATATAAGTCTCTTCATCTATTTCCGCATCAGGTGATACGATCGCTGCAGGATGGATTTCATTTTTCATTATTTTTATATCTCCTTGTCCGTGACCATGGCTGTAAATTCAGCTTCTGTAACCATCTTTTCCTCAACTACTGCGCTGCCTGAAAACTTCCATACATTTCCCCTTCGCTGCAGGATTTTAACATCTAATTTTAGCTGGTCTCCTGGAAAAACCGGCCTCCTGAACTTTGCTTTCTCTATGCTCATGAAATAAACAGATCTGCCCTCGCTCGCTTCTGAGCTGAAAGCCAGAACGCCCGCTACCTGTGCCAGCGCTTCTATTATCAGGACTCCAGGCATTATAGGTTGTTCGGGGAAATGTCCCTGAAAAAACCCTTCATTAATTGTCACATTTTTTATTCCAAGAGCCCTTATACCTGGTTCCATCTCAATAATCCTGTCAACTAAAAGAAACGGATATCTGTGAGGCAAGAGTTTTTGTATATCTTTTGTATTCAACATTACAGATTCCCCCTTTCAAGTTTCTTTATCTTTTCTTCGAGTTCTCTTATTTTTTTATTTAGTTCCGGGAGTCTTGCAAATATAGCCTGGGCCTTTAGCCAGTCCCTGTGAGGGATAGCAAATGTACCTGAATATACACCTTTACTTAAATGACCCATGACACCTGACTGAGCGCCTACCATAGTTTCCGAGTCAATCCTTGCGTGATCTGCAACACCAACCTGACCAGCTATAGTTACAAAATTACCTATTTCAGTACTGCCTCCGATTCCGACCTGGGCAATAATAATAGAGTTATTGCCAATTTTGACATTATGAGCTATCTGAACAAGGTTGTCTATTTTTGTGCCTTTGCCTATTATCGTATTCCCAGTTGTTGCCCTGTCAATAGAGACATTGGAACCTATCTCAACGTCATCCTCAATTACAACACCTCCTACCTGAGGAATCTTATGATGCCTGCCTTTGTCAAAAACATAACCAAACCCGTCAGAGCCTATTACTGAACCAGAATGTATTATAACCATGTTACCGACCTTTACACCTTCCCTCAGGGTCACATGTGGGTAAATAATGCATTTTTCTCCTATAGCAGCATTTTCTCCTATGAAAACATGCGGATAAATAACAGTTCCGCTCCCGATGGAAACACCATCTGATATATAAGAGAACGGAAAGACCGAGACATCCCGCGCTAATTTCACTGCATCAGATACAAAGGCATCCTTGCTTATCCCCATGGGTTTTTGTGGCTTTACATAGAAATGTTCGAGCAATTTTGCGAAAGCAAGATAAGGGTTTGATACTTTAAGTTGGGCGATGCTTAAATCAGATATTGGCTCCTTTACAATCACGCATGAAGCCCTACACCCTGAAAGGTCTTTTATATACCTCTGCACTGAAATAAATGTAATATCCTGCTCTTGAGCCTCTTTTATGCCCGAGACTCCTGTGATTTCGATATCACCCGCGTGAGGCGGACCGATTATCTCTCCATTGAGCAGGGAGGAAATTTCTTTAAGCTTCACTACTTCTTCGGTTTGACTTTTGACTCGTTATATTCCTTCATGACCCTATCTGTGATGTCTATACCTTTATTTGAATAAAGGACCATCCCTCTCTCGATGATAAGGGCATATCCTTCTTCTTTACCGATCTTCTCTATTGTTTCGCGTATCTCCTTTATTATTGCATCCGTCAGTTCTCCTTCTTTTTTCTTGACCTCGGCCTGTGAATCCTGGATAATCCGCTGGTATTCCCTGAGCAATTTTTCTAATTCATCTTCCTTTTTTTTCTTTGCCTCTGCAGAAAGAACAGATGACTGTTTTTCCAGCTCACCTTTTAGCTTTTCTATAGCCTCACCTTTTTCTTTTATAGTAGACTCTTTCGACTTTATTAAAGCCTCAAGGTCAGATTTTGCTTTCTTCCCCGCCTCGGACTCGTTCAAGACCTTCTGAAGGTCTATAGAGCCAAACTTAGTATAATCAGCCGCAAGTGAAGAAAGCGGCAATACAAAAATTAGAGCCATTACCAATACTAACTTTCTCATATATCCTCCTCAAATCTCTTTTATTTTAATTTTTCTAAAAGAATGTTCCAAATGCAAATTCAAACCTGCTGGACTTTTCTCCCAGCTTTTTAGCAATATTATAGCCCCACTCAATCCTTATCGGCCCCATAGGTGAAATCCATCTTACGCCGGCTCCTGTAGTATATCTAAGGCTGCCAAATTTTTTAAAGGATTCATAGGAATTCCCTGCATCAAAAAATACCACACCCTTTAACCGTACATCGCTGATTATAGGGAAAATATATTCTGCATTGAAGATCAGTTCTTCTGTGCCGCCTATTGCGTCCCCTGTTTTTTCATCCTTTGGCCCTGCCTCACCGAATCCCAATCCCCTAACAGTATATATACCGCCTACATAGAATCTCTCATATAAAGGCAGTTCTTTGCCAAAAATACCTGCGGCATAACCGAACCTCCCTCTAAACATCACGGTAGAACTTCCGAGTGGGAAATACCATGCAGAGTCGATTTCACTCTTCACAAAATTATTAGTTCCCCCAATACCTGCATAGGTAAGGTAGATGGAATTTCTTGAACCTCTTGAAGGGTCAAGGTAATTGTCTCTCGAATCTCTTGTTAAGGAAGGTGTAATACTGCTGGTGATTTTTGTACCTTCCTGTTCTTTTATTATAGTTGAGGCTCCTTCAGATACATTGGATATCGTTGCATTCTCAAAATTATATGCGATATCGCCCCACCAGTATTCTGCCAAATTCTTGCCAAAGGAGAACCCAAATCCTGTTGCCTCTTTTTCGTATTCTATGTATTTTCTCGTCATCTTATAGATATTTGTGGAGAACGAGATTGGCTTATCCATGAACCAGGGATCCCTGAAAGTGATATCATAGTACGTGGTTCTTCCACCGAGTTCTGCTCTGATTTTTAAGAGCTGACCCTTGCCAAAGAGATTGCCCTGTGTTAGATCGACCATTGCAATAAATTTCTCGATAGAGCTATAACCTCCTCCGATACTGAAAAAACCTGTGGGCCTTTCCTTTACCTTTATATCAATACCTACCAGTTTTTCCTCTGGTTTCGGTTTCGGGACCATCTCTACTGTTTCGAAAAAGTTCAGGTTATTGATTCTTTCGTAGCTTCTTTTTATTAAGGCACTATTAAAGACCTTGCCTTCGTCGATCCTTACTTCCCTTCTTATAACCTTATCCCTGGTTTTAGTGTTTCCAGAAATCTCAATTCTGCCTATTCTGTATTTATCGCCTTCGTCAATAGTCAGGAGTATCTTTACAAGTTTCTTGCTTTCATCAGGCACCAGATCAGGAGAGACAGTTATAAGGGCATACCCATTTTCCGAATACAGTTCGGATATTGAGAGTATATCCCTTTTAAGGTTTTCTTTGCTAAAAGGCTTGCCAAGAACCATTGTAGTTCTTTTCTTTATTTCATCTTCAGTAAAGACCTTATTACCCGAGAATTCTATAGAAGAGATATTAAACTGGTCGCCTTCTGAAATTGGAATTGTTATAATCATTCCTTTTTTATCATCTGTAAGTTGAATCTTTGGTTCTCCTACCGCTACCTTGATGAATCCGTTATTAAAATAAAGGTCCCTTATTCTTTCAATATCCAACTCCATACGCTCCTTTTTATAATAGCCTGTTGAAGTAACAAACGAGAAAAGCCACCACTCCTTAGTCTCAATAGCCCGCTTTATTTTACCTGTTGAAATAGCCTTATTCCCTTCGATATTTATCTTTTTAATCCTTACTTTCGGACCTTCCTCTATCTGATAGGTCAGGCTGACCTCATCCGGGCCTATAATTTTAATAACAGGCACTATTCTTGACAGCCAGTATCCCTCTTCTTCATAAAATGCCCTTAGACTGTTTGCATTATCCTGTATCAGGACTGCATCAGCGATAGCGCCAGTTGTTATAGTTAACTTTTCCTTCAGCTTTGGGTCATCGAACTCCTTGTTGCCAAAAAGTTCGATTTTTATAATAGTAGGTTTTTCCTTCACAACGTATATCAACTTTATACCACCCTCAAAAGGTTCGATCTCAGCCCTGACATCGTCAAAATATCCCATCTTAAAAATATTTCTAATGTCTTCATTCGTTTTTTCCGGGGAGAGCTGGCCGCCTAATCTTTGGGTAATCTTTGACTTTACCGCACTTTCTCCAATCCTTTTTAGCCCCTTTATCTCTACCGAGTTAATAACAGGAAACTCCTGGGCATAAATAGCCCCCGGGACTAAAATTATGAAGAGGAATAGTATTGCTAACATTATTTTTTTAGCCATTTTTGCCTCCTATTAATGCAGACTTGAAAGTATAGCATTCTTGAGGGGATAGATGTAAATAAAATAATAAATGAGGGATCATGACATTAAAGGGTATGGTTTAACAATAGGTGATATAGGGGCTGTGGTTCATTGCCATATAAATGGCAATTTCTTCGAGGTTGAATTTGTCACTGCTGATAGGAAAACAATTGCTGTCTTTACCTTATCTTCTTCTGCTGATTGTTCATAAACCATGAAGTAAGTGGGTTAATTAACAAAAGTATTATTTTATATCTGAATGATAACTCTGGAGTGACTTGACTTCGCTATGTCCTTGTTGGTAAGCGGCAATTCCCCTGGCAGCAGCATGCGCTGCAGCTATTGTAGTTATGTACGGCACCCTGTATTTGATAGCAGCCTTGCGGATGTATGAATCGTCGTATTTCCCCAGCTTGCCGCTTGGCGTATTTATAACCAATTGAATCTCACCGTTTTTAATCGCATCAACAATATTAGGCCGGCCCTCGTGCATCTTGAGAATATGTTGGGCTTCAATTCCGTGTTCAGATAGAAACTTGCAGGTCCCCTCAGTGGCCTTTATTTTAAAACCGAGTTTCTTAAACTGCCTGGCTATCTCCAGAGCTGCCTGACGGTCCTGATGGAAAACAGTAATCAGGACTGTGCCTTTAAGGGGCAGACTAAGCCCTGTAGCTTCCTGGGCGCTGAAATAGGCGAGGCCAAATGAATTGGCCATTCCAAGCACCTCTCCTGTTGAACGCATTTCCGGCCCGAGAAGAGGATCTACTTCAGGAAACATGTTAAAGGGGAATACCGCTTCTTTTACACCAAAGTGGGTGATATTTTTTTGCTTAAGATTAAGGTCAGAAAGCTTTTTGCCGAGCATGATCCGGGTTGCAAGGCGTGCCATGGGAATATTACAAACTTTTGATACCAATGGTACGGTTCTGGAGGCACGCGGATTAGCTTCAAGAACATAAACTGTATCACCTGCAATTGCATACTGGATGTTCATCAGACCCAACACGTTCAGTTCCATCGCGATTTTTCTAGTATACTCGCATATTGTATCGATATGTTTTTTCGAGATACTCACAGGAGGGATTACGCATGCAGAATCGCCGGAGTGTATACCTGCCAGTTCGATATGCTCCATCACTGCAGGGACAAAGGCATCGGTGCCGTCAGCGATTGCATCTGCTTCTGCTTCAATTGCGTTTTCTAAAAACTTGTCTATCAGGATAGGTCGTTCTGGTGACACATCTACAGCAGCAACAACATAATGCCTGAGCATCTCGTCGTCATGTACTACTTCCATTCCACGTCCACCAAGGACATAAGAGGGCCGTACCATTAGCGGATAGCCTATTTCCCCGGCGATAGCAAGAGCCTCTTCAAGGGTGCTGGCCATTCCCGATTCAGGCTGCGGTATACCGAGCTTGCTCATCATGTGCCGGAAGCGGTCACGATCCTCGGCAAGGTCGATCGCCTCCGGCGTTGTTCCGATAATCTTCACTCCTGCCTCGGCCAGTTCGCTAGCAATATTGAGAGGTGTCTGGCCGCCAAATTGTACAATAACGCCTTCCGGTTTTTCCTTTTGGTATATGCTTAAAACATCTTCAACTGTAAGCGGCTCAAAGTAAAGCTTATCAGAGGTGTCATAATCTGTAGAGACCGTCTCGGGGTTACAGTTGACCATGATTGACTCATAGCCCTCATCACGTAATGTAAACGCAGCATGTACGCAGCAGTAATCAAACTCGATTCCCTGACCAATACGGTTAGGACCACCGCCCAGCACCATTATTTTACGCCTTTTGCTTACCTGAACTTTATCGGGTGCATTATATGTGGAATAATAATAAGCTGTATTCTCCACGCCGCTGACCGGCACAGGCTCCCACCCCTGTACAAGGCCTATTGAAATTCTTTGCTGCCTGATTTCTTTTTCCGGTATGCCGAGGAGCATTGATAGATATCTGTCTGCAAATCCATTCTTTTTTGCCTTAATCAGCAGATCATCAGGCAATTTTTTGCCCCTGTATTGAAGTATTTTTTCTTCCAGTTCAACGAGTCCTTTCATCTGTTCGATGAACCAGTGTTTGATATATGTTTTTTCGTGAAGTTCTTCTACACTGGCCCCCTTCCGTACGGCTTCATACATGATAAACTGGCGCTCGCTGGAGGGTTCACTTAGAAGTTCCATCAACTCTTTCAGGGATTTTTTATTAAAATCTTTTGCGAAGCCAAGCCCGTAGCGTCCGATCTCAAGAGAACGAATGGATTTTTGCAGGGCTTCTTTATATGTTTTACCAATGCTCATTACCTCGCCCACAGCGCGCATCTGGGTTCCCAGCCTGTCCTCAACGCCGTGAAACTTTTCAAAGGCCCATCTGGCAAACTTTACCACCACGTAGTCTCCAGACGGTGTATAGTTCTCAAGTGTACCGTTTCTCCAGTAAGGTATCTCATCCAAAGTCATACCGCCTGCCAATATGGAAGAAACTAATGCGATAGGAAAGCCTGTAGCCTTAGAGGCAAGGGCGGATGAACGCGAAGTCCTGGGGTTTATCTCAATAGCTACTATACGTCCTGTTTTGGGATCGTGGGCGAATTGTATGTTTGTGCCGCCGATTACCTTGATAGCCTCGACAATGGCGTATGAATATTTTTGAAGACGCTTCTGGAGTTTAGCATCGATAGTAAGCATTGGCGCAGTACAAAATGAATCGCCTGTATGAATGCCCATGGGATCTACATTTTCGATGAAACAAACAGTAATCATCTGGTTTTTTGCATCACGCACGACTTCCAGTTCAAGTTCTTCCCATCCAAGGACTGATTCCTCTACCAGCGCCTGATTGACGAGACTCGCCGAAAGGCCGCGGTTAACAACAGTTTGCAACTCCTCCGTATTGTAAACCAGCCCTCCTCCGGTTCCGCCGAGTGTATACGCCGGGCGAATGACTACTGGATACCCAAGTTCATTAGCTATTTCCTCCGCCTCCTTAACGCTGAATGCTGGGTTGCTCCTGGGTATTTCTAGGCCGAGCATCTTCATGGTTTCTTTGAATGCAATACGATCTTCTCCACGCACGATTGCATCTACTTCAACGCCGATGACCTTGACGCCATATTTATCCAATACCCCTGCACGCGCCAGCTGAGAAGAAAGGTTCAACCCTGTCTGGCCACCAAGATTCGGGAGAAGCGCATCTGGCCGTTCCTTTTTAATAATTTCAGTAAGAACATCAAGGGTTAACGGTTCAATATAAGTAACATCTGCCATCCCGGGATCGGTCATAATAGTTGCCGGGTTGGAATTAACCAGCACAATTTCGTAACCCATCTTTCGAAGGGCCTTGCATGCCTGTGTGCCAGAATAGTCGAACTCGCAGGCCTGTCCTATTACAATTGGTCCCGAGCCGATAATCATTACTTTTTTTATGTCATCGCGCTTCGGCATACTCACTCACTACTCTTTTAAAAATTTGGAAAATTTAGAGTCTGTTTATAAATTGTCTTTTTGAGCCAGCCTCATTATCCCCCTCTTTGGAAAAGAGGGGCAAGGGGAGATTTTATGAATAATAAATAAGGCATATATCCTTAAAATCCCCCTCCATCCCCCTTTACCAAAGGGGGAGCATGCGGACAAACTGAGTTTATAAACAGACTCTATTAATGTATAAGGTTACTGGTATCCCAGTATTTCCATTTTAAATACTCATTAATCGCATTCGCTGCTTTTCTTCCAGCGCCCATGGCCAGGATAACTGTTGCAGAGCCTGTAATTATATCTCCACCGGCAAAAACACCTTCCTTTGAAGTCATGCCCGTCCCTTCTTCAGCTAATATATAACCCCTCTTGTTTAATTTTAGATCAGGCAAGGTGCTTAATAAGAGTGGATTTGATCTTGTCCCGAGCGCAGGGATTGCTACATCTATCTCAATCTGAAATTCGCTGCCTTTGATGGGAATCGGTCTTCTTCTGCCAGACGGGTCAGGCTCTCCCAGTTCCATTTTTATACATTCAACACCGCGGACATTTCCCTTCCCGTCATCAATAAATCCTGTGGGGTTTGTTAAGAATACAAACTCTATTCCTTCCTCATGTGCATGATGAACTTCTGCCTTTCTTGCAGGCATCTCAGCCTCAGAGCGCCTGTATATAAGATAAACCTTTTCTGCCCCGAGCCTTAATGCTACCCTTGCTGAATCCATGGCAACGTTACCGCCGCCAAATACGGCAACCTTTTTCCCCTTTTTTATCGGTGTATCATACTCGGGGAAAAGATATGCCTTCATCAGATTAGCCCGTGTTAAAAATTCATTAGCGGAATAAATACCATTTAGATTTTCGCCAGGTATTCCCAAAAAGATAGGCAATCCTGCGCCTGTTACAATAAAGCAGGCATCATATCCCTGCTCATTTAATAGTTCGTCAACTGTATTGAGTTTTCCAATTACCGTGTTAAGCTTGAGTTCAACTCCCAGATTTTTTATATATTCAACCTCTCTTTCTACTATTGCCTTTGGAAGCCTGAACTCCGGAATGCCGTAGATTAAAACGCCGCCCGGTTTGTGCAATGCCTCAAATAATGTAACCTGATGGCCTGACTTTATTAAATCAGCTGCACAGGTTAAACCACCTGGGCCTGACCCGATTATGGCTACTTTCCTGCCCGTTGGCTTTGGTTTTTCAGGAATCCTTATCTCGCCTTTTTCTCTCTCATGGTCAGCAACGAATCTTTCCAGATTGCCTATTGCGACAGGCTCGCCTTTCTTGCCCAGGATGCATAAAGACTCACATTGAATCTCCTGGGGACATACTCTTCCACAGACTGCAGGCAATGCATTTTTTTCCTTGACTTTCCATGCGGCTTCTACGAATTTTCCTTCTTTAACTAATTTTATGAATGAAGGTATATCTACTTCCACAGGGCAGCCATTCCTGCACGCAGGTTTCAAGCAGGTTAAACATCTGGATGCCTCCTCAACTGCCTCGTCAGATGTATATCCATATGGAACTTCCATAAAATTCCTTGCTCTCTCCAGAGGATTCTGCTCCCGCATTTTTAGTCTGGGTTTAATTTTTTTCTCTTCTTTTTTCCCTGTTTCCATCTCATTTAACCTCCATCTTTTCTTTATACCTGTCCATAGCTATCTTTTCTTCTTCAGTGTACATTCTCTGCCTTGCCATGAGCAGATTAAAATTAACCTTATGTCCGTCAAATTCAGGACCATCAACGCAGGCGAACTTTGTTTCTCCTCCTACTTCTACTCTGCAAGCGCCGCACATCCCTGTTGCGTCAACCATGATTGAATTTAAGCTGGCAATGGTTTTTACATTATATTTCTCTGTTGTGATACAGACAAATTTCATCATGATAGCCGGGCCAATAGCAATTACTAATTTTATATCCTTATCCGCCTTTAGGATTTCTTCCAGTGGAACGGTTACCACTGCTTTTCTTCCATAAGAGCCGTCATCTGTTGTAATAATCAGGTTATCCGATACATTGCGCATCTTTTCTTCCCAGAAAATGAGATCTTTTGTTCTTGCGCCAATGATAGAAATTACTTTATTGCCTGCTTCTTTTAATGCCCTGGCTATTGGATATACGGGCGCTATTCCAACCCCGCCTCCTACGCAAATAACCTTCCCAAAATTTTCTATATGTGAATGTCTGCCAAGCGGGCCGATGACATCGGATATAAAATCACCTTCTTTTAGTGACCCTAAATGGTGAGTCGTCTTTCCAACTTTCTGGAAAACAGTAGTTAATGTCCCTTTTTCTCTATCATAATCAGCAATAGTTAAAGGTATCCTCTCTCCTTGTTCGTGAATTTTAAGGACAAAAAAATTACCTGCCCTCGCCTTTTTTGAAATGTCTTTTGCTTCGATCTCGAATAAGGTTACCAGGTCTGATAAGGCTTCTTTCTTTAAAATTTTAAACATTAAAAATCCTCCTTCTTTTAATTCTTAAATAACCTGCTCAAAGCCTATAAAATATTTTTAAATTTTTTACTTGACAAGAATTAATGCTTTTAAGTATA
>Ga0172371_10002369_pt1 | contig 29950 bp, 25 predicted proteins | sample Lak12m_FD_114543 | JGI IMG/M metagenome (GOLD analysis project Ga0172371, IMG submission 114543) | Freshwater microbial communities from Kabuno Bay, South-Kivu, Congo - kab_022012_12m | ecosystem: Environmental > Aquatic > Freshwater > Lake | place: Democratic Republic of the Congo: South-Kivu...
ATCCTCAATTCAATCTCATCCGGCCATCTCTATACAACCTCCGCGATCCAAACGCGAGCAAAATCTTGGACACGTCAAGCCGCCTGACGTCAATGTCTCCCCCGCATAACTGAATGGTTACGTTATCTTGTAAGCAAAGAGATCGGATGAGTTTAGCGATCAGCTGCCCACTGCTACGATAAGGAGAGGGCTTATACCCTTGGGCAATTTGGTTGCCTGTGCCACCTGGTCATCATTGAACGCGCCTACAGTCCCCGCTCGCAGCCCCAGGGCGGCCGCCTGGAGATAGAGGTTCTGATTCGAATTACCTACTTCCATAAATACGTACTGGATGCCGCGATTGCCGTACTTGGATGTGGTGCGCCCAAACGCTGCGGCGATAACTATTATTGCAGGCGCGCGGGCCATCCACATCTGGCCCAGGGCCGCTTGACCTAGCGAAGCCCTGCTGTCTCCGGAAGAAATCGTTTCCAGACTGTTTGTAGCAGGTTTATACTGATGTACCCCTGCCGGAAGGCCCGTCACGGTATCTTTACCGGAAAGCAGGAAAATCTCCAGGGGATACAATCCGCCCGCGGAAGGAATCACCTTGGTGGTAGCTCCTGAGACTGCGTCATAAGGGACATTTCCATTGGCCGACCAAAGAAGCTGAGAAATTTGATTCAAGGTAAGCGGCATAGAGCTGAAGTTTCGCACCGATTTCTTGGCGACCATTGCCGCTTCCACCGACATAGCGCCTGTGGAACTTGGCTTGGGAAGCTTGACCTCTCCCCATGCCGAACTCGGGAGAACGGAAGCCAGAGCAAACAAAAGTGTAAACACCATAGTCAATAGATGCGGCAAAGCAGTCATGGACACTCCCTTACATTAGGAACGGTGTGCGAGTCGTATATCTTATCCGGAAAAGAAATTCAACTCGGCACAGCAAATGTATAAAAGTCTTTACAACCATTGTCTTTTTGTTATAACAAACCGCGGGGCTTCAAATAAGTGAACATTGGGTATGTGGGCGCAGAAGCATGAATTTACTTCTGGTTTGATCTGCCTGTTATTTCTGCTTATCTAGCTGGATAGCTTTAAGTCCCTGTGCCGAAGTTCGCCGGCATAACCCGCAAGGGTTTTTCTTGCATGAAAGGAGTTCCGAAGTGGAAGCCATCAACATCTACGTTGGAAACGTCCCGTTCCAGACCAGTGAAGACCAGCTCAGAGAGTTGTTCGAACAGTATGGCCGGGTCGAGCAGGCTAAAATCATCGTGGATAGGGCCACCGGACGTTCCAAAGGCTTTGGATTTGTCGAGATGAGCGAACGTGAAGAGGGACTGAAAGCCATTGAAGAGCTTGATTCCAAGGATTTCATGGGACGAACCCTGCGAGTAAATGAAGCAAGGCCTCGCAAGGGCAGATTCTAATACGTTCTTCAGGAAATCCGATTGTTGGATGTGGTAGGCCGCCCTCACGGCTGTCGGCAAGACCCTAACCCGTGCGGGAAGAAGAACACGTGTCCCCTAAGCCAATTCTTGGGATGTAACAATCGACGTGTATAATTTGTGCCGGCTTCAAGGCCGTCATACGGTAAATTCCTACCTGACAGATTGAAACAAGCAGAAGGCTTTAGCGCCAATACCTCGGCATAGCTCAATTTGGGTGAACGGATTGTTGGAAGGAGGAGGAGATGGAGAGAACTTTGTCCATAGTAAAACCCGACGGAGTGTCCAAGGGACTGATAGGGGAAGTGATCAAGATTTTCGAGAGTTCAGGTTTCAGAATCGCGGCTATGAAAATGAAACACCTGAGTCGGGGGGAAGCTGAAGGGTTCTATTATGTTCATAAAGAGCGGCCATTCTTTGGCGAATTGGTTGAATTCATGATTTCGGGCCCAGTCGTGATTATGGTACTTGAAGGCAAGGAAGTGATAAAACGTAATCGAGAAATCATGGGGGCCACTGACCCCGCAGAGGCTGCAGAAGGGACAATACGTGCCCGATGGGCAGACAGCAAGCAGAACAACATAGTTCACGGCTCCGACTCGGAAGAGAGCGCCAAGTTCGAGATCGGCTACTTCTTCAGTGGAATCGAGATCCGCTGAACAGCGATTTCCAAGAAGCCGGGATCCGTTCAAGCATTCCGGATCTGGTAGGGATGACTCTGCCGGAGCTGGAATTGTTTATGTCCGATTTTGGCAAAGAGAGATATCGGGCCGTTCAAATCATGAAATGGATCCACCAAAGGCTGTCGGAATCTTTTGACGGCATGACCAACCTCTCTAAAACCTTGCGGGAGGAACTTTCAGTAAGGACCCGCATTTCATGCCCGACGGTTGAAAACATCCGAACTTCCGACGACGGGACCAGCAAATTCCTCCTGAGACTTGATGACGGTTCTAGGGTCGAAACGGTTCTAATTCCAGGAGAAGATCATGACACCCTGTGTGTCTCCACTCAGGTCGGATGCGCCATGGGGTGTCGCATATGCCGTACCGCGAAGATGGGATTCATCCGTAACCTCTCCGGTGGAGAGATCGTGTCGCAGCTCTTGACGGTTCGCCGACAAGTCCCGGAGAGTCGTATCAGCAACATAGTCTTCATGGGGATGGGAGAGCCTCTTGCCAATTTTGACGAGACGGTACGCGCTATTTCGGTCTTGACTCACCCCAATGGACCGCAGATATCTTGGAGACGACTGACTGTTTCCACCTCCGGGCTAATTCCAGGAATGGTTAAGCTGGGCAAAACTGTCAGAGCCAAATTGGCGGTGAGTCTGAACGCTGTCACCGATGATCAGAGAAACGCTATTATGCCGATAAACAGGAAATACCCGATTGCGGAACTGCTGAAGGCCTTAAAGAGTCACCCATTGTCCCGAGGAGACAGAATAACAATTGAATACGTGTTGATTGACAGATTCAATGATTCCGAAGCCGATGCGAGGGCGCTTGTAAGATTGCTCAACCCTATACGGGCAAAAGTGAACCTGATACCCCTGAACGATGACGTGTCGAAAGAATTCAGAACCCCAAGCCTCGAACGTGTCGAGAGGTTTCAGGAGATTTTGATGTCCCGCTCGGTTTTGGCTATTATCAGGCGTTCCCGTGGTAGAGATATCCTTGCCGCATGCGGCCAATTGGCTTCCCTCGCTGAGGTCGGCAGTTGATGGTCCGACTTGAGGCCCTCATAAGGGGAATGTCCGATCCGGCCGTTTATCCCCACAAACCGGCATCAGTTCAGGTCATTCAAACACACATTTCGGTAGTATTCCTTGCTGGAAAGTTAGTCTACAAGGTCAAGAAGCCGCTGAACTTAGGTTTTCTTGATTTCACCACCTTGGAGCAACGTAGGTATTTTTGCGAGCAGGAAGTTAAACTCAATTCCCGCTTTTCCGAAGGGATTTACCATGGCGTGGTTGATATCTGCGAGAGTCAATCAGGCGTCAACCTCTCCGGGGAAGGCGCCACAATTGAAGTGGCGGTTCTTATGAGTCGCATCCCTGAAGATCGGATCATGACAAGCATGTTAAAGAAAGATCTGATCACGACAGATATCCTCGACCGACTCGCAGACAGGATTGCCTATTTTCATTCTCACGCGACCGGCGGCCCCGGCATCGCGGGTTTCGGCTCTATAGAAGTTATTTACCGGAATGTCAGAGAAAATTTCGATCAAACGCTCCCATACGTAGGCCGTACGATCGGCCAAAATACCTACAGCCAAATTTCGCAACTGTCTTTGGATTTTATTGAGACTCACAGGGACCTTTTTCTTAGGCGTATGAGAGGCGGATTTATTCGAGACTGCCACGGCGACTTGCACGTGGACCATGTGGTGATTCTCGACAACATAATGCTTTATGATTGCATTGAATTTAACGATCGTTTCCGTTATGGAGATACCGCCGCGGACCTGGCGTTTCTGCTGATGGATCTGGATTTTCAAGGCTATCCGGCTTTCGCGAAACATTTGGCGGAACGGTATGCGCATACTTCCGGGGACGCTGAGTTGCTAAAATTGCTGAGTTTTTACCAATCGTATAGGGCTTTTGTGCGAGGCAAGGTTTTGGGATTCGAATTGGACGAGTCCGAGATTTCTGATGCTGGGCGCCAAAGAGCGATCAGCACAGCCAATGATTATTTTCGACTTTCGCTTTCTTACCTCAGACCTCCGCCTCCGCCCGCGCTTATCATCATGTGCGGCCTAATGGCTACCGGCAAGAGTTTTATTGCTACTAAGCTCGCAAGAAGGTTGGGTGTAGCTCTCTTGAGGTCTGATGAGATACGCAAAGATCTTTACGGAGTGAAAAGGTCTCAGCATCGGCCCGACATGTACCGCGAGGGGATCTATACTGCCAATGCGACAGAGAGGACTTATGAGGCCCTTTTCAGCGCGGCCGAAAAATCGCTTGCTCAGGGCCGATCTATTATTCTGGACGCCTCGTTCATAAGCTATGAACATCGGCGCCGCGCAAGTGAACTGGCGCGTGGCTCAAAAGTTTTATTCAGAATGATCGAATGCGCCGCGCCTGAGGAAGTCATCAGGGAAAGGCTCAAAGCCAGGTTGACGCAAAAAGATGAACCCTCCGACGCCAGATGGGAAATTTTCGGTTCACAAAAGGCGGCGTTCCAACCGATACGACCGGACGAAGAGAGTGACCATCGATTATGGGATTCCACCGCCGATCCGGATACTTTTCTCGTGTCACTCGTCAAAGAATTAATGTTTTCATAATTTCGCCAAGGTCTTTGGCCGGAAAGCCAATGAACAATGGCGCAGCGGCGCGCCATCGGAGCGTCGATACATGAATATTTACATTAAAAATTATTTTTATCTATTCGTAATTGAATTTGAATTTGGCTCAGGTTTGTGATATCCATCCTTGTCTATGGGAGACTCTGTGTGATCGAGGTCTTATCTCCCGTGGCAGGAGAATGGAACATGTCAAAGGTGGCAAAGACCGAAATTACCAGCAAGTTAAGCAGCTTGGTTTGCCTCGCTACTATTGTTCTTCTGACAGTTTTGGGCTGTGTGCCTAAAGAATTCACCGGCTCGGACGAGGTCAGCAAAACTGCGGAAGTGCGTTATCAGATCGGTATCAACTACCTGGGAGAAGGCAAGACACCGCAGGCCCTCAAGGAATTTCTGGCGGCTCAGGCGCTTTCGCCCAAGAATCCGGATATCGAGCATGCCCTCGGCCTTGCTTATCAACAAAAAGGTCTTAACGATCAGGCCATACAGCAGTACAATAAAGCGCTTTACCTCGATCCCAAATTGACTGAGGCCCGGAATAATCTCGGCACCGTATTGCTGACGAAGGGATTGTACGACGAGGCTATAGCCCAATTTGAACTGTGTTTAAAGGATCATTTATATACCACACCGGAAAAAGCCGCATACAATTTGGGGTTGGCCTATTACAAGAAGAAAGATATTGACAAATCCATTGAGTACTATCAGAAAGCAGTGCAACTTAAAGGCGATAACGTCAACGCGATGTATAACTTGGCCTTTATTCTCGAAGAGAAGCAGGATTTCCCGAAGGCCCTTGAACAGTACAGGAAAGTCGTTACAATAGAGCCTTCCTTCAAAGAAGCTCATTACAGATTAGGTCTGCTGTACGACCGACAAGGAGACTGTCCCAAAGGCATGGAATCATTGGAAAAGGCCGTTAAAGTCGATTCTCATTACCTTCCGGCGCATCTTCGGCTCGGGACGATGCAGCTCAAATGTGGCAATCCGGAAAAAGGACGGAAAAATCTGGAACAAGTTGCAAGAGCCGATCCCGAAGGCGCGCTAGGCAAAGAAGCCATGGCTGAAATGAGCCGGGCGCCGATGAGAACAGGCCCGAGATCGAAAATCACGGGACGGTGAATGGCCTCACAGGAGACCCTTATGTCGAAAATCCAAAGAGCCTTAATAAGTGTGACGGACAAGTCAGGAATTGAGGAACTGGGAAGGGCCCTCTCCGGTTTCGGAGTGGAGATTCTGTCAACCGGCGGCACTGCGCGATCTCTGGCCCAAGCAGGTATCAAAATCAGAGAGGTTTCCGATTTTACGGGCTTCCCTGAAATGCTTGATGGAAGGGTAAAAACACTTCATCCCAAAATCCATGGCGGGATACTCGGCATCCGTACGCGGCCCGAGCACTTGGAAGCTATGAACAAGCACAACATAGTTCCCATCGATCTGATAGCGGTCAATCTATATGCCTTTGAGAAAACCGTCGCCAGGCCCGACTGCACGCTTGCCGAGGCTATAGAAAATATCGACATCGGTGGTCCGACGCTGTTACGAGCCGCTGCAAAGAATTATCCATTTGTCACGGTGCTCACCGATCCCGCGGATTATGCTGTGGTCATAGAGGAAATGAATCGTTCGGGAGGCTCTGTTTCAGAGGCGACCAATTTTCGTTTGGCCAAGAAAGTTTTTAAACTGACTCACGACTATGATGGGGCGATCTCGCGGTACCTCGACGCCCCTGCAGGGCGCTATCATTAAGCTTTTCCTGATAAGATCGGAACCATGAAGAAGATTCAAGTCGGAATTGTCATGGGGAGCGATTCGGATCTTCCGACCATGCAGAAAGCTGAGGAGATCCTGAAGCAGTTCGGAATCCCTTACTTCATGACCGTCGCGTCCGCACATAGGACTCCTGACAAAGTGGCGAGCGTCGCTAGACGCGCTGAAGAGGAGGACTGGAAAGTTTTGATTGCAGGCGCGGGCATGGCCGCTCACCTGGCGGGTGTGCTGGCCGCGCATACTGTTGTGCCTGTTATCGGTGTCCCTATGGACTCATCAAAGCTCGGAGGCTTGGATGCTCTTCTCTCCACAGTGCAAATGCCCGGCGGCGTCCCGGTAGCCACAATGGGACTCGGGGCCGCGGGCGCAAAGAATGCGGGGCTTCTGGCGGTGCACATTCTTGCTGCTTTTGATCCAGCCCTGCGAGAAGAACTACGAAAATACCGTGAAGATCAAAGGCGGGCCCTGGAAAAGAAGGCTGCAAAGATGGAAGGCGGTTGACGAAACCGCGTCGCAATTCTTTAATAAACCCCGAATTTCCCTCACCCTTTCCCTGTCCCAAAGGGAGAGGGTAACTGCACAGCGGCTCCCCCTTGCCTCCCTCTCCCTCCGGGAGAGGGCCGGGGTGAGGTGAGGAAATGGTGCCCATGGCGGTGATACAAATTTTATAGGAACTGAATTTTGAGGAACCCCTTGACAGGCCGTCAGAATTTTCGTACACCAAAAACCGGAGAACAAATGGTCATCAACACTGACAGAATATTTTTCTTTTTTAGCAGCATAAGGAGCGCGGCGATGTCCTGAGTGTGACCATTTCACGATAAGGGAGAAAAAGCGGAGTTCACACTCCGCTTTTTTTGTGTCTGAAAACGATTTGTGAACTCGACTCGACCGGCGCCGGGGCCGGTCGCTACCGGCAGAGCGCGACCCGGGATAAGGCCCGGCGTCCCTACCGGGCCAATGAAGTTCAGCATTTTTAAGCCTGGGACGAACGACTCTCAGTTCGGGATAAACGAGGCGGCAAAATAGCAAGAAAAAGGAGGAGTAACATGCCAGGACCTCTTGATGGGATTCGCGTTGTGGAAATTTCGATGTTTCAGCAGGGACCGGTTGCAGGTATGCGACTGGGGGACCTCGGGGCCGACGTGATCAAGATCGAGCCTAAGGGCGGCGATCCGGCTAGAGGTTTCATGAGGATCATTGGGGCCATGGTAGGTCTAAAAGGCCGTAATTACTATTTTGAGCACTGCAATCGCAATAAGAGGAGCATCGTGCTTGATCTCAAGAAGCCGGAGGGGATGGAAGTCTTTCTCAAGCTGATTGATACCGCTGATGTTTTCCTGAATAACATGAGCATCGACGCGCCGATAAGAATGGGGATAGGCCCGGACGTTCTTTTGGCAAGGAATCCGCGACTCATCTACGCCCAAGCGTCAGGCTGGGGCCGCAAAGGCCCGGACGCGGATGATTACTCGTTCGACTACACAGGGATCGCGAGAAGTGGGTTGATGATGTCGTGCGGAGAAAATGGAGCGCCGCCAACACAGATCTTGCCGGGGATAGGGGATGAAGTCGGTGGTTTGATGTGCGCCTGGGCAGTGACCGCGGCCCTTTACGCACGAGAAAAGACCGGCAAAGGACAGATGGTGGACACTTCCCTGATGGGCAGTATTATAGCCATGTTGGGGTTTATCATGGCGGCGCCGGCCATCATGGGCCAGGAATTTCCCAGAGAAATCAGGCGCCAGGCGGGCAATCCCATATACAACCACTATCGGTGCAAGGATGATAAATGGATAGCGATTGCCCACCTCCAGCCCGAACGCTACTGGCCCAAGGTCTGCGCAGCTCTTCAAGTGGAAAGTCTCGTGAACGATCCCAGATTCGATACCGTAGAAGCTCGTAGCAAAAACGCAAGAGCGTTGGTGGCGATTTTCGATGAGAGGTTTGGCACAAGGCCAAGGAATGAGTGGTTGGAAATCCTAACGCGTGAGGGCTGTATCTGCACTCCGATACAGACCCCCAGCGAAGTGGTGAATGATCCTCAGGCCCGTGCCAATGATTATTTCATTTCCGTGAACGGTCACGCTGCCGGCAACCTGAATATGGTGGGTTTCCCATGGGATTTCAGTTCCACGCCGGCGTCTTGCAGGCGCACGGCCCCGGAATTCGGGCAGCACACGGCTGAGATCCTGGTGGAGCTTGGCTATGGGGATGAGGAAATAGAAACGATGAAACAGGGGGGCGTGATTTAGACTCCACGAGATCGGCAGAAGCCATGTCGGGCTACAAAGGACTGGGAAGTCCACTCCTCGGTAGGGCGGCCCGTGGCCGCCGTGACGGTTTGCCGACCGTGCACCGAGGTCATGAAACGACTACCCCGAGAGTTACGCGAACGTGTTCATATCATGGTTTCGATGGTCCGACAAAATCGGTCAATTTCATCTTCGCTGTTGTAGTAATGGACCGAGGCCCGGATCAGGCCTTCGTGAAAGCCCCGCTGCTCCATGTCAAGAAGCGTATAGTTTTTGGGGGCTACGGTAACGTTGATCTTCTTGTCTGCGAGCAATCTCTTTATTTCCAAGGGCTTTTTCCCGTCAACTGTGAACGTCACGATTCCGCATTTCTCGCGGCCGAGATCTTGCACAGTGACACGGGGGAGTTCCTCCAAACGGTGGCGTAATTCTTCGGCCAGACGGCAAATTCTGGGCCAAGTGACGTTGATGTCCCATTTGAGGGCGTAGTCGATCGCGGTTCCAAGCCCTATCTTTCCCGCGTAGTTTCCTTCCCAGGTCTCGAAGCGACTCGCGTCTTTCCTTATCTCGTATTTTCCTTCTTCCACCCACTCGGCCGAATGGAGGTCCAGCACCGGCGGTTCCAGATCATTAACAATGTCGCCGCTCACGTAAAGAAATCCTGTCCCGCGAGGGCCCCGGAGAAATTTCCTGCCTGTGGCCGACAGCATATGGCAGCCGATGCGCTGCACATCCATAGGCATCTGGCCGACCGACTGACATGCGTCGAGGAGATATAAGATCCCGGCTTCTCTCGCTATGTTTCCCACTTCCTCGGCCGGGTTGACAAGACCGCCATTCGTCGGAACATGGGTCAGCGCAATCAGCTTAACCCGATCACTGATGTTGTTCCTCAGATCCTCGATAGACAGAGCGCCGTATTCATCGTTTTCGATGACGTTAATGTCGGCCCCCGTTCTCTTGGCCACTTGCAGATATGCAATGAAATTGCTGGCATATTCCGCCACGGCTGTAAGAATTATGTCACCGGGCTTGAACCGAATTGAATAAAAGGCCATGTCCCACGAGCGCGTGGCGTTTTCCATGATAGCAATTTCATCAGGACGGCAATTTATGAGCCTGGCCGCGGAATCGTACACGGAAGCCAGCTTCCCCCTGGATAGTTCAGCGGCCTCGTAGCCACCTGTCCTGGATTCCAGCCTGAGATAATCTATGACCGAGTCTAGCACCGGCTCGGGCATCAGCGACGCGCCGGCATTGTTGAAGTGAAGGACATCAGAACAGCCGGGAGTATCTTCGCGGGCACGCGCAAGGTCGAATGACATAATATTCTCCAAAATCGTTTCTTTTGGTCCGCAGGTCGTCCGGGGGGCTCTTTCTTGCAAGAAAACCGCCCCCCTGAGCCCCCGCAAAGAACTCTGAAATGAGAGATGCGCTTGCCCGCATGTGGCGCTGCGAGCCATGCGAAGCGAGCGCCAAAACCGCAGGGCGCACGGCCGTGCGCCCCTACAAGAGCGCCGTAAGGCTCGTGTGCGGACACCCAAACTTGTTGCGAGTTTCCAGCGCCGCCGCACCGAATGGGAGTTTTCGGAAAGAGGGTCCAGGGGGAAAACCCTTTTGCAAAAGGGTTTTCCCCCTGGCGGTCCGCTTTCTGAAAGTCATTTCTCCTCTTATAAACCGCGCAGCTTGCAAACCCGTAGCCCCAATCAGACAAGATGCGAATCCAAACCGCACGCTATTAGCCGGTCAAATTCCGGGGCCGGGCGAAGAGAGGCAAGCTGGAATTTGTCCGCCAATTCCGACAGTCGAGCCTTGACGGTTTTGATGCCCCGAAGGCTTGCGTACCGTGCGGGGCCGTGCCAGCAATCGGGGAATCCTATGCCCAGGACCGCCCCCAGATCCATGCTGTAATAGTCAGGCAGGACCCCGTCCGTCATGCACCAGAAAGCCTCGTTTACCATTCCGAGAAGCAAGATGTCTTCCGCCTCTTCATTGCTGGGGGCCGGCAGCCCTTTTGCCGGGACGATGTGTTCCAGCGCCGCTTCATTTCGGGTCATTGTTCTCTCATCCAGATAGAACGAAGGCTTACCTGCGCCGATATAACCGGCTTCGTACAATTTGGTTAGACTCTTCGGAACTTTGATGCGATCCGGAAAACGGCTGGCCATGAAATGATTCGCGTGATAAATAACCGTCCCGCCCGTGGTCCCGTATATATGCAGCGGACCCTGCGGAAAACCCGCCTGTAAAGCGAGAAAATCCACATCCCACGGCGATATACCAAGCTCCGCCAGCCGGAAACCATTATTGATAAAATTGCCGAAGGTCCGGCTGGTGTAAAATCCCGGCCCGTCCCCAACAAGAATCAGTGTCTTGCCCATTGCCCGGCCAACACTGACCGCAGTGGCCACCGCAGACGGACTGGATACCGGGCCTTTGATCACCTCCAGTAGCGGCATCAGCGGCACGGGAGAAAAGAAGTGCATTCCAACCACCTGCTCAGGTCGGAGCGCGCCTTGTGAAATATCCGCCATCGGAATCGTCGAGGTATTGGACGCAAAAATCGCTTCAGGATTGACAGCCTGAACCTGCGCGAGAATCTTACGTTTAAGTTCAAGATTCTCGAAAACGCACTCGATGACCAGCGGTATGTTTCTCAGTTCTCCATAATCCGTGGTCCAGTTGATGTTGCTCATGACCGCTTCTTTGCGAGCCTTTGACCAGCGGCCTTTTGAAACCATTTTCTCCAGTGTCCGGTCGAGATCATTCACAGAAGCCTTGGTTACGTCTTGGTCCATATCAAGCAACGTCGTCTTTATACCTCGATCCGCGGCCACCTGCGCAATGCCTCTGCCCATGAGCCCGGCTCCGATTATGGCAATTCTCTCTACCTTAACTGCTTTGGAAGCCTCAGCTTTCGCGAGCCGCGGCCCAAGACTGGTCATGAGAAAGAAAAGATCAATCTTGTTGCGAGTATTGGGATGCTCGAAGAGCGGAACGAATTTTTCAACTTCGTTGCGCGCCGCGTCCTCGAATGGCAGCTTGAGACCCTCTTCGAGACAATCGATCGCCGCGCTAAGATACGGCCGGTCTGGGCAAATAGTATATCGAGACCGCGCCGCGTTTATGATTTGTTGCTTTTGCTCGTCCGCAAGAGAGTCAGGCTCCTGAAAATCAGGGTCATAGTTACGATTAATTATGCCTTGATGCTCGTTGATCCATGCTTTGGCCAGAGGCTTGAGGTCCTCTGCAGGACACATGGTCAGAAAAGTAGGATTCGCCAAAGATTCCGCCGGGCTGACGCGGCCCGTAGTAATCATTTCGACCGCTGCCTTAAAACCCACTACCCGAGCAAGGGCGCCAGTGGCGCCACCTGCGGGGAAGAGGCCGACATTCACTTCGGGCTGTCCCATTTTGGACCCGGGCGTGGCAAAAACATGGTCGCATCCCCAAAGAAGAAGCTCTAGTCCGCCACCCAAGGCTGTCTGAGCATTCAGCGTGGCTACCACTGGAAACGGGCTTTTGGCCAAAGCCGCCAATATGTCCTGGTACCTGATTAACGCTAATCTTATGAATTGAGGCGACGCGTCGGTCATCAATTCCTTCAGGTTGGCCCCATCGAGAAAGCTGTTCTTCTTGCCTGAGGTGAGAATAACTCCTCTGACTTTATCCTTATTAGCTCTGTTAAGCGCCTTTTCCATATCGGCCATAAAAATCTGGCCAATAGTGTTGACGGGTCCTGCGGTGTCGATAATGAGCGTCGCCACCATACTTTCTCTATCGAGAATATATTCCACTTCAGACATGACTGCCCCTTTCTAGTGCTGTGTCCATGCTAGGACTGCTTGGTGGGACAGGCTTCCAGCCTGTCCTGGGCGCATGACGGGCAAGATGCGCGTCCCACCGGGAATCTCTACCGCGACAATGCTGAAATGAAGTCATCCACTAAACTTCCAAAATGGCCGCTTCGCCCTGAGTTAAGCCTCCGCAAATCGCTGCTATACCGTGGCCTCCGCCCCGGCGTCGCAACTCGTACATCATGGTCATCAGGATCCTTATGCCCGAAGCGCCCACAGGATGACCCATAGCAATAGCTCCACCGTTCACATTGGTTTTACGCAGCAGCGCATACCATTTATCCGGATCGCCATCGGCCAATATCTTTGCGCTCACAAGCGGCATGGCCGCAAAGGCTTCGTTTATCTCCATGAGATCCATGTCGTCCAATTTCATGGATGCTTTGGATAACACTTTTCTAATGGTGAACGCCGGTATCCAGGAAATGCCGTAAGGCATGTCAGTGGCGCCGGCCATTTCAATTATGGTCCCAAGAGGCTGTAATCCCAGTTCCCCGGCCCGGTCCTCAGTCATAATGACAACTGCCGCGGCTCCGTCATTTAGCCCTGGAGCATTCCCTGCGGTAGTGGTTTTGGACCCGAACACAGGAGGCAACTGTTCGATGGCCGCCAGGCTGCCGTCAGGCCGGGGGAATTCGTCCTTCGCAAAAAGGAATGTTTGACCTTTCCTTTTTATGGGGATGGGGGCTAATTCCTCGTCAAACTTGCCCGCAGCGTCAGCCTCCGCCCATTTGCGTTGTGAACCCATGCTCCACGTATCCAGCATCCTTTTCGGGATTTCGTATTTGTCAGCGCCGTTGGCCGCATCCACAGCAACGGAATTGTAACCGGGGTAACTGATGGGAAAGATGAAATCCCTGAGCTTCACTTCGCCGATCCGGACCCCGTTTCTCAAGTCGCGCGAGGTATGCGGCACCCGACTCATGGCTTCGACCCCAACAACCAGCGCGGCCGAGTACTCTCCCAGCCGCATACCCCATAGAGCCATGCGCAATGCGGTGAGGGGCGAACAACATGCCGTGTCGAGAGTCACAGTGAAGCGGTCGATGCCCAATTTCAGGCCTATTTGTCGTCCGGTCACCGAAGCGCCTTCAAAAGACCCGGGAATACAGTTTCCAGCAAAGATCTGTTCGACTTCCCCGGACAAATCCTTTCCTTGCGCATTTAAAGCGGCTCTCCCTGCATGGACTGCCACATCCAGGGGTTCCATTTCGGAAAGCGATCCGAGATATTTCCCGAATGGCGTCCTTTTTGCCCCCACGATAACGCATTTGTTTGACATTGTTCCGTTCCCTCCACAGGAGAAAATCGCGAATCGAATATAAGGAAGATTTTCTTTCAGCGAAGAATATGAAATGACGAACTGATTATAGGTGAAACCGGGCGGCTATGCACCCAAAAATGGGAGCCGATTGTAACACTGATTTAGACCAACAGATCTCCCGAGTTTCCAGGTTGGGGGTGAGAACCAAGTGGAACTGGGGGAACCAACCCCCAATTTTCTCACTCGCAACGCTCTCTCCTTGGAGGAGGCTTCTGGCGCCTTTTCCCGATCGGTAGGCGCCGGCGTCCCTGCCGGCGCGAAAAACGGCCGGTCGGCACGGAGGCCGGTCGCTACCAAAAATAGGACTGAGGATGGGGAAGATTGCGAGGTAGGTCGGGCCGTGCCCGACACGGTTCACCTCGCAAATGGATGTTAACCATTACGGCGGCCACGGGCCGCCCTACCATGAAACGACCTGTGTCGGCCACGGGTCTACCTACCTACCGAAAAAAATTCCATAGCATTTTCACCCAAGATCAGCGCCAACATTTCTTCCTTGAGGTCAAGTTCACACAGGCGCTTGAGTTCACGGTCCCATGCATAGGGCAGATGGGGGAAATCCGTTCCGTACATTATTCGATCGCAACGCATTTCGGAAAGATTCGGGACGTCCTGACCGGGAAAGTAGTCTGCCAGAATCATGGCGTTGTCCAGCCACAAATTGTCATATTGCTCCACAAGACGCTGGTAATCCGAGTACTCATCCGCTCCCATATGAGGCACACATACCCGCAGCTTGGGATACGCTCTGATCACCTCTTCGACCGCTTTTGCGCTGCATATCAGGTACGGATCTCTCGGATAATTAAAGACCGGGCTTTTCGGCTCACGACCCACGTGCATGATCAGGGGCTGACCGTATTCCACACAAGTCTGATAAATGCAATGCATCTCTGTGCTGCCCATATCAAACCCTTGCACGTGCGCGCGCAATTTTACTCCGATGAGACCCATGCGGAAGCCTTCCTCGAGAATGGCTACCGTGTTTTCCTCACTGGGAAAGACCGTAGCGGTACCTATGACCTGCGGATAGCGGCTGCAAAGTTGCGCCATGTACGCGTTCAGCCCTCGCGCGATTCCCGGTCTGTGGGCATACTGAAGCCCCACGATACGATGTATGCCGCGGGATAACAAAAACTCCACAATTTCAGGTGATTTTAACCGATGTCGTATCTGCCACGCGTACCGATCGAACCATTGCCAGATGGCTTGAAAAAGTTCATCGGGAAAAAGATGAACGTGAGCGTCAATTACGAGGGGCAAGGATTCGGGTATTCCATCCCCTTCAGGATCGTCAATTCCGGGTAACAGTGTGTTGATCATTTTCAAGCGGTTTGTCTAGAGGCATTAGTTGTCAGCGGCTCGGATCAGGCTGAAAACCTTCACAGGCTGCGCGATATGCTTGAAAACCATGGCTCCTCTGTCGAACATGATGATCTCGTCTCTTATTCGGCTTGCAGTTTCAGGGCCTATAAGAATATCACCATCTTTGGCGGAAGACGCGATGCGCGCAGCCAGATTCGTCATCGGCCCGGACGCGGTAAAGGTCATCCTCGTGCCGGACGAGCCCTGAAATCTGCGCATCCCCAGCGAAGCTTCGCCCGAGTTGATCCCCATGTTGACCTGAACAGGTTGGAACCGCTTCTCCAACTCTTGATTTATTTCCGTGGTCCTGCGTCTGATTTCGAGGGCGGCCCGAGCCGCATTGATGGCGTGCTCCTTGCCTGCGCCTTGAAATATGACCATCAATCCGTCGCCGGCTGTTTCGTTAATGTCGCCGTCATGGGCGTAAAGGATGTCCAGAAAGCTGGAAAAGTACTTTTCGATGATGAAATTGACTTTCTCCTGGGTCAGGTACTCGCTGATATGTGTGTAACCTGCGACGTCCAAAAACAGAATTGATACATCGACATCAGTTTTGTCCAAAGACGGGGCATCGGGGTCCTTCTCGAGGATTCGCTGGACTGTGGCCGGCACAAAGGGGCGGAGTTGATCCAAAATTCGATCAAGTGTAAGTTTTTCCTGGGATATTTTCATGTGCTGCCGAGCATTCTTAAGCACGTTCGTGACTAATTCAGCAAGATCGTTGAGCAGAATGAATTCCTTCTCTCCGAGACTACACCCTTCCTTTGCCACTGCTTCAAGCACAGCCAACGGCTCGTTCCCTTCGTAAATAGGCAACACTATTTCACAGAGCCCCTCCATGGGCGCTCCTTCAGGCAGGAGCCGATTGCCGTCAGGCGCCGGCAAGAAGCACAGCGCTCGCGCGGGTTGTTCCAAAGCATTCTGGATTGTTCTTCGGCCTCTTTTACACAATTGGCAGTTTATATTCTCCGGTTCCATAGCGCAGTGGAGAGGGCGAGTATAGTGCTGGGCTTCCGGGTCCAGCAGCAGCAAGCACATTTCCTGCAAGTCCGGAATGGTTGTCTTACATTCATCCCGTATACATTCGAGTATATCAGCTATATTCAATGACGAGGTGATTCTTCGGGCAACCCGAAAAACATTTTCAAAACGTTCTTTATACATTTAATAACTCCGGAGCTGGTGAGGGCGCCGAGGATGCTATTCTTCCCAAAGACCTCTCACAGCATCCGAAACAATATTTATTGCTTTGTCTATTTCAGCCTCAGTGGTCATTTTACCGGTCGTGAATCTCAGGGTCCCTTTCGCCCACTCAAGAGGGACCTTCATGGCTTCGAGAACGTGCGAGACTGTAACATCTCCGGAATGGCATGCGGCGCCCGCGGACGCTGCTATTTCGAGCCCTATTTCTTCCAGAATCCTGTCCGCCTCCAGATCGTGAAACGACAGACTCAGCGTGTTCGGCAGGCGTTTTTCCGGATGGCCGTTGAGCCGAACCTTGGCGCCCAACTTGTCCACTAAACCTTTTTGGAGCTTGTCTTTGGTAGTCTTCATCACTTGCGCATTCTTATCCTGATCGCGGCGGGCAATCTCACAAGCCTGTCCGAGTCCCACAATTCCCAGGACGTTCTCTGTGCCGCCCCTTTTGCCGCTCTCCTGTCCCGCGCCTAACATAAATTTGACAGGCTCATTTCCTTTGCGAATGTAAAGCGCTCCAACACCTTTGGGCGCATAGAGCTTATGGCCCGCTATGGACAGCAAATCCACCGACAGCCCGTTCACATCGGTTAACAGCTTGCCCATTGATTGAGCCGCATCAGTGTGAAACACTATTTTACGGTTTCTCGCAATCCTAGAAATTTCCTCTATAGGCTGAACGGTCCCCACTTCGTTGTTTGCGTGCATGATCGTGATGAGGATAGTTCCTGATGTTACAGCTTTTTCAACGTCCGCGGCCTTCACCAGGCCCGTTTCATTAACAGGCAAATACGTCACATTAAATCCTCGCTTCTCCAGGAATCGGCACACTTCAAGGACAGCCGGATGCTCGACCTGACTGGTAATAATGTGAGCGCCTTTGGCTTGCAGTCTAAACGCGGTTCCGATTATCGCGTGATTGTTGGATTCAGTGCCGCCGCTGGTGAATACGATTTCATCAGGTTGGCAATTGAGCAAAGAAGCTACCTGCTCGCGGGCTCTAGCCACAGCGCGCTTAGGCGCGATGCCGTACCAGTGAGCGCTGGATGGGTTACCGAACTCCTCGAAGAATGGTTCCATCGCGGCGACGACTTCCGGGTCAAGCGGAGTAGTGCCGTTGTAATCAAGATAAATGGGGTTTTTCATCGGCTCTTCTTGTATGTTCCCTTGAGAATCTTAAGTATTCGGAATTCACGAGAAACCGTATAGCATTCTAACACGTCCCGAAACTATAGAGCAACGCGACTAAAATCTCCTTTCGGGAGCAGAGACCTTAAGAAGAGAGGCCAGATCCTCCTGATTCTTTGTTCGCTATCATGAGCCTTTTTGTTGACATCCGTTTTGAACAGTGGATTATTTGAACTGGAGTCCTCACTTTAATTTTGGATTTGAACAGCGGTTTTGGCTGTCACCGTCGTTCGCGGTTTCCACCTAGGCAGACAAAGGCCCTTTGCGAAGCGGAGATTTCCATGAGAACTCGAAGCCTTTCCAGTACTACAAGGCTATGGATTTTTCTAATTTCGATTTTGGCGCTGCCGCCATGTGGTGTCGGCGCAGGGGAGGCGCTCCTCGATCCACTCGTACAAGCAGCGCATGTGGGGAACCTCGCTCTAGTAAAAAGCCTCCTGGACAAGGGGGCTGATGTTAACACAACAGACACCTATGGCAGGACTGCCCTTATGATGGCCGCTAGAGATGGCAATTTGGAAATTGTACGGCTGCTTCTGGCCAAAGGGGCTGACGTCAATGCAAGGAGCAAGCTCGCTCTCCATATTGGACCCGGATTGTATGGATTGGGTGGATTGCGCGTGGCGTCAGCATTAATGGCCGCCTCCGAGCAGGGACACCTGGATGTCGTGAGGCTGCTTTTGGACAAAGGAGCCAACATCAACGCCAGGGACAGAGTCGGCTCATCCGCATTGATGTGGGCTTCCCGAGAAGGTCGCCTTCAGGTGGTGAATCTGCTTCTGGATAGGGGAAGTGATGTTAATGCCAAGGACGGCGCGGGTGCAACGGCGCTTATGTATGCCTCCGGGAAGGGACACCTGGATGTGGTCAAAACCCTGTTGGACAAAGGAGCTGAGATTAATGCAAGAGCTAATAGAGGCAGCACCGCTCTCAGGTGGGCGGTCTGGCCTCATCAACGCGATGTTGTTCAGCTGCTCCTGGAAAGAGGGGCTGATCCTAATATCAGGGACAAGCAAGGCAAAACCCCGCTCGATATTGCACGTGAGGCAGCCCATGATGCAGTTAAGGAAGTCAGGACCGGGCCGACCCTTGCGCGAAAGGCAGCCTATGAAGCAATCGCCGAACTCCTCAAAGCGCATGGCGCCCAGGAATAGGAACTAATTGTTCTAGTTCTCAGGCTCTGCCTGGGACCAAAAAAGGGCGACCGCCGGTCGCCCCTACAATGCGCTGTACAATGCACTCCCATGCAAAGCATGGGAACGAGAAAAATTCAGTCGATCCTATGAACTATTACCTGAAGAAAGGTGAAAGACGTTCAATTCGCCTTCGAGGTTATGATTATTCCCAAGAAGGCGCCTATTTCGTTACCCTTTGCACGCACAATCGGGAAAGCTTATTCGGGAAAATTGTAGACGGGAAAATGCGGCTAAATGGCATTGGTGTTATCGTTCGCGATGAATGGTTAAGATCGGGGCAGATAAGACAAGAAGCCCATATGGACGAGTTCGTGGTGATGCCGAATCATATTCACGGGGTGGTCATTTTCCAGGACGACATGTCAACTTATGTAGGGGCGACCGGCGGTCGCCCTGTTCTCAAGAATGAAACGCCCTCTCCCAAATGGAAAGAATCTGTTGATAATCACTCATCATCTCCGGCGCCCCATGGGCCGAACAAGCGTTCACTAGCATCCTTCATAGCTGGTTTTAAGTCTGCGAGCGCCAAGCTAATTGCCGAAGCAACCGGCGTTTCGCGAATGCCCGTGTGGCAGCGCAACTATTATGAACATATAATCCGAAACGAAAAAAACCTGATAGCAATTCGTCATTACATACGGATGAATCCCTCAAATTGGGCCAGTGATCCTGAAAATCCTTTCTCCGGACCATAGAACCGAGGGCGACCGCCGGTCGCGCCGTACAATGGGCAAGGATTAGGCGTTCCCAGGCATATAGGGATTCTCAAAAGTAATCGCGAAAAAAAGAGGGATTTGGTGGCGACGGGCATCTTGCCCGTCATCTTGAATAGACAGGCTGGAAGCCTGTCCCACCACTCTACATCAGGCTCCGATCCGTATCCGCATGGCACAAAACTCTCGAGAATTACTGTAGCCTGGGGACGAAAGAATCAAATCTTCCCCTTATCGACATTCACCGGCAGCAATATCCGGAACCGCGCTCCCGACTCACTTTCCATTAGCCTTATGCTTCCGTGGTTGGCAGCCACAAGGGCTTGGACAATGGAAAGGCCGAGGCCGGTGCCCCCGGACTGCTTGGCTGTCGTGAAGAACGGGGCAAAGATCCTGTCCCTATCGGCTACGGAAATCCCCGGGCCGTCATCCTGAACTGTAATTTCCACGAGATCTTTTTCCCCATCATTCGTAAAATGCGCTGAAATATGAACATGCGCTTTCGGGCCGCCGTGCTGTCTCGCATTGTCCACCAGATTAGACAGGACGGATTCCAAAACCTCCGGCGCCATAGCCACGCGCGGCAGGTCAGGCGTGGAGTCAATGGTGACGTTCAAGTCCTCGCGACGAAACCTGCCGGCAACTTGATCCACGACTTTGCTTACTGAGGCGTTTTCCTTACCCGGCTGAGCCACTTCAGCTTTGGCGAGGTCCAGTAACCGCCGGACCAGTTTGGTCAGACGATCCGCATCCTGCTCCAGGATATTCAGGAAACGATCGCGGTCCTCCGGCTTCATTTCCGCAAAATGATCCTTCAGGAGTTCCACGGTCCCACGAATCGAAGTAAGCGGCGTTTTGAGTTCGTGTGAGACGTTGGATGCGAAAGTGCGCAGATAATCTGCCCGCTTTTCCAGGGTGGCGGACATCTGAGCCAGGGCTTTGGACAGGAGGTCCACTTCGTATGTGCCCGGATTAGTTAATGGGACCGCCACTGTTCCTTTACCCGCTGTAACCTGATCAGCTTGCTGGATCAGGGCCTTCACGGGTCGCGTGACCAACAGGGTCGTCAGAACAGTGACCGCAGCCACCACGAGCAAAATTACAGCGGCGCCGCCAAGAAGATAGAACCTGTTCTGATAGAGGGCTTTGGACAAATCCGGAGGTGTCCTGGACAATAATACCGCGCCGAGCACTCTATTGCCTTCGATAACAGGCATTGCCACAAAGACCCTCACTCGATTGGGCCGACTGATGGGGCCGAACGGTCCTGTCAGCTCCTCAGGCAGACGGTCCCTGAGCAGACTGACATGTTCGCCCTCAAGCGCTCGCCTCACTTCATGCTGATTGGCAATGGACATCCCGACGTCACCGCGGGTGGACGCCACGACCACCCCACGACAGTCAGTGACTCTGATTCCGCTCAGCGTGACTTTTTGCGCGCTTACTAACACAGGTGTTAGGTATTGCGCGGCCAATTGGGCCAGAGCATCTGAAGGCCGTTCCGATTTGATTGCCGCGGGGGGACGCGGGTGAAGGTGATCTTTGGCAAGATCCAATGTGGCTTCAATCGGGGTCCACGGTTCATCGGGATTCGGCGGACGTTGGTGTTCCGGAGATATCTGGATCCCGTAGTCCGAAAGGTTTGGGCCTGGGGCGTGCTCGGATTCGTTTGACTTGAGAAGTCTCAGCAGTTCGCTGCGGTAGATTGACGCCACAAGAGCGCCCTGCACGTTCAATTCGGTCTCGGTCCGACGTATCAGCTCACTTTCGTAAAGGCGAAGAATCGCTATCCCACCCAAAGGCAAAAGGAATATCAGCAAATTGACCACCAACAGGACGCTGGCAAGACGAGGACGCCACCTCATTAATCGGACGCCTTCCTGCATGACCCCAGTCGATAACCGAGGCCGTGGACGGTTTCTATCGGATCGACGCCGATGGCTGCAAATTTCTTGCGGACCCTGCGAACGTGGCTGTCAATGGTCCGATCTGTCACGATGTTGTCATAATTGTACGCGGAATCCATCAACTCGTCTCGGGTGAATACTTTGCCGGGATAGCTCAAAAGTGTCCGGAGTATGCCGAACTCCGTGATGGTGAGCGCCACGGGTTTATCGTCCCAACGTGCTTCGAACCGGACAAGATCCAGCGCCAAGTCGCCATACTTAAGCATTTTTTGGGCGTCGGTTATTTCGCTGTTCGGTCCAGTGCCCGCTTCGGCGCTCTCGCCTCTTCTCAGCACGGCTTTCACTCTTGCCACGAGTTCCCTGGGGCTGAAAGGCTTCGTGACATAGTCGTCCCCGCCCAGTTCCAAACCGATGATGCGGTCCACCTCTTCATCGCGGGAGCTGAGAAAAATTATAGGCGTTGCGGAATGGGCTCGGATTTGACGACAGACCTCTGTGCCGTCCATCTCAGGCATAACGATGTCCAGAATCACCAGATCAGGGCGCACGGACAGGAATTGTTCGATTGTCTCCCGGCCGTCCGCTGTTTGCACGGTAGCGAAGCCCGCGTTTTCCAGGGCAAATCGGACAACTTCCCGAATGTGAGGATCGTCATCAGCTATGAGGATGAGGCGCTGTTTGGTCATGGGCGGTTTTGTTCAGTATCGGTGTCAAGGTTTTAACACTCGGATTTCGTGATCATAATACCCTGCGAGGAGGCCCGGATACAATCGTTTCCTGAATGCTGCTTCTGGCCATGCAGTACTGCCTTACTCCTTTTGCACCAAAATTGCACAAATTCTCCACGAACTCTCCCCACCTTTGTCATCACCGCGGCGCCAACTGATGCCACGATCAATCACGTAATGGAGGGGGGGGCAGTTTCATAATAACGCTGAATAATGGCGCCGCCCAACCGACGGCAGGCTAGAGTCGAGTAACCGAGGAGGAGTCATGAGATTGTTATCAGCCAAAAAGGCGCCCGGCACGCTTTTCCTGATCTTCGGAGTTGTGCTTCCGGCTACGACGCTCATAGCGGAGCTAGCCACAAATATGTGCGCAGAGGGCATTTTTGATCCTTTGCCCACGCCTCTCCACGTTCTTCTTGTGGCTCTGGTCCCGATTTCGAACCTTGCAGTCTGGTTGGTCGGGCGAGGCCATATGGCCGAGTGGTTGAAAACCGTCAGTCTGCTCAATGGGCTCGCCATAGGCATATCAGCTTACTATTTCGCCCTGTTCATGCCACTGGTCCCATTCGCTTTGATCGGGATTCTTTTCGGGATCGGCCTATTTCCTTTGTCTCCGCTTTTTGCCTTGGCTGCGGGAATCAAGGCCCGTTTGTTTCTTCGGTCCGCGTACGGCGCCTCGACAGAAGTGCGCCTGTACAGTGTTTGGTTGGGAATAGCGGTATCGTTTCTGGCAATTGTGGTCGCAGAGCTGCCCGGCACTGCTACCCGCCTGGGAATCAGAATGGCGGCGTCTCAAGACAAGGAAGAACGTCTTGCAGGGGTTCGATTTTTGAGGACATTTGGCATCGACAATCTGCTTCTCCAAGCTTGCTATCGGCGCGGTGTGACCACCGACTGGATCAGCGGCCTGATTCTGAAACGCGATCCGATTGCCCCGTCAAAGGTAAGAGAGGTTTATTACCTTGTAACAGGGCGCACTTTCGATTCAGTTCCAAGACCCAGGCTGGCGAGAAACCGGCCATATCGTCGGGAACGTTTCGACCGTGATGTGGGCACACGCATCATCAGTTCTCAAATAGAGGGCCTGTCACTCGAAACCTCACGATTGGACGCCTCCCTCGATCCCGACGCCGCGCTGGGGTATCTCCAGTGGACAATGGAATTCAGAAACCAATCCAGTGCGCAACAAGAGGCAAGGGCCCAGATCCTGCTGCCTCCCGGCTCGGTGGTTTCGAGACTGACGTTATGGGTGGACGGCGAAGAAAGAGAGGCCGCTTTTGCCACGCGTGGGCAGGTTACAAAGGCATATCGCGAGGTGGTTCGCACCCGTCGTGATCCGGTTTTGGTTACTACACACGGACCGGACCGAATCTTGGCGCAGTGCTTTCCGGTGCCACAGCGAGGAGGCGGTATGAAGATCAGGCTGGGAATCACCGTGCCATTGCAGTTGATCCGTAAAGAAGCCGCGCATTTGCGGTTACCATGCATTCTGGAACGCAATTTCAAGATTGACGCTGCACATCTCGTATGGATTGAGGCGAAGCAGAAACTGGTTCCCAAAACTCCTACGCTTGCTCCTGAAAATCCGAGTCCTGGCGTTTTCGCCCTGCGAGGAACTGTCAGCGATGATGAATTGGCTGATCCCGTTAAAGCTATTGTCATTGCGGATCGCAATGCTGCGGTCATCAAAGCTTGGACAGATGACCTGATTCCGGGCGCCGGGAACGCAGTGATCCAGACCATCAAGGAGCAACCTTTGGCCATTCCGCAAAAATTGATACTGGTGATCGACGGATCGGCCTCGATGAACGATTTCCGAGGACAGATCCTTGACGCTCTTAAGACCGTTCGCGGCAAAAACGAAATCACAACCCTTGTCGCGTCTGACGAGATAATTGATTTCTCAGACGACAGCCGGACAATTTCCAATATGTCCTTTCAGGGAGGATGTGATAACGTCCCGGCCCTCGCCAAAGCATGGGATTTAGCAGCCAAGGAAGGAGATTCGGCCATTGTTTGGATTCATGGACCGCAGCCTGTTTTAATTGAACCCGTTGAGACATTGAAGCAGAGGTGGGACCGCCGGCCGGCCGGCCCTACGCTTTATGCAATACAAGCAGGTAACGGCCCAAACAGGATCATCAACGAGATGGAATGCGTATCCGCTTTTCGCTCAATTCCGAGATCAGGACCGTTAGATGAAGACGTAGAAAGCTTTGTCGCCGGTCTCCATGCAAAATCCCCACGGATAATCATGCAGCGAGAAAAGGTCCCTACGGCTGCACTCCGGGACAGCGGAGATTCCAAACAGACCTCGAATCATCTGGCCCGCTTGTGGGCTTACGAGGAAACGCTGAGACTCTGTTCCTCCGGACAACCGGATGCGGACAAGCAAGCAATCGAGTTGGCCACAAGTTACGAACTGGTTACCCCCAAAACAGGCGCAGTGGTTTTGGAAACCGGCGAACAGTTCAAGCGTCACGGATTGACCCCCGCGAAAGCGGCCGATGTCCCCACTATTCCTGAGCCCGAATTCTGGATGCTGATGGCGGTTATCGCGGCAGTCCTTCTGTTCGCCGGTTATAGGAGGATGGGTTGTTTCTTTTGCTCCGCAGGGAGTCCGGGGGGCTCTTTCTTGCGAGAAAGCCGCCCCCCGGTCCCCCCGCAAAGAACTCCTAAATATGCTTCATCAGGTCGTGTGCAGGTAAGCGATCCTGTCGCCGGGCTCATGGCCACTGCGCAACCATTTGGGAGTTTTCGGAAAGGGGGTCCAAAGGGAAAACCCTTTTGCAAAAGGGTTTTTCCCCTGGCGGTCCGCTTTCTGAAAGTCATTATCTCCTCCTATAAGCGGAGCTAATGCAACAATCCATAGGAGGAAAACGTGGAGCTTCTTATGAGACACTGGGGTTTTCCTGTCACACTGCAGGTTCTGGTATTTGCGCCCATATGGCAGTGGTATTGCCGAAGGCTCACCGACGGTTCCGAGGAGCCTTGGGGATTGGTTGCGCTAGGCACGGCGCTAACGCTGCTGTTTGTAAAGAAAGCGAGCCGAGTGCATCAACCCCGCCTGGAAATCCCGGCGATAATGATTCTCCTGTACGCGGCCAGTTATCCTATGGCCCCTCGTCTAGTGCAGGCATCCATTGCCGTGGCGACGCTCGGCATTACGCTCAGCGCAATTCGACTGGGTACGTGGTTTCATGTCCCCACCCTGGGCCTGATGCTGTTATCGCTGCCGGTAATTCCGTCACTACAGTTCTATTCCGGATACCCTCTTCGAGTCCTTTCCGCGGCCATAGCAGCTCCCATGCTCCAACTGTCAGGTCTTGCGGTAGTCCAGGAAGGAGCCTGCCTGCGTTGGGGCCATGAACTCGTGTCCATCGACGCGCCTTGCAGCGGTCTCCGGATGCTGTGGGTTGGCCTCTATGCTGTGTTGACGATGGCGGGCCTGCTGGAGCTTCGAACTCGCGACTCTGTGATGCTCGTGATTCTCGCGTTCCCCACGATTGTTTTGGGAAACGCCGTAAGGTCCGCATCTCTCTTTTATCTGGAAACAGGCCTAATTCAGCTACCTGCCTGGTGGCACGACGCAGTCGGCGTGAGCGCATTCACCGTTGTTGCATGTTGCCTCGTTGCCGTGGCCCTGGCAATTCGCTCTAGAGGAGGCCGGTCATGCGAGGTTTAGCCTTTTATATAGTCTCATGCGTGATAGCGGTCGTGATGTTATATCTACCCTGGCCCACTGCTCTGCCGGATGAACAGCCGGAGTTTCCCGGATGGCCCTCGGAATACGAGGGCAGCGATTTGCGCTCACTTGACGTATCTCAGCGCGAAAGGGCGTTCGAAGCTCAGTTTCCAGGCAAAATGGCGAAATTCACCGACGGCGGCAGAATAATAATCCTGAGATGGGTCACCAAACCCACAAGGAAACTCCACCCGGCCTCTGATTGCTTCAAAGCTGTGGGATATCGGGTGAGGCCGAATAATATCAAGATGGATGGTCACGGGAATGCCTGGGGCAGTTTCCAGGGCACGCGAAGCGGTGAGAGCTTCAGCGTTTATGAGAGGATTCATGATAGTTCCGGAGGCAAGTGGACCGACGTCTCATCATGGTATTGGGCCGCGATTCTGGGCAGGACGAGCGGCCCATGGTGGGCGGTGACGCTCATTGAAAGCGATTCTAACCCTGTTCCGCCGAGCGCGGGTAATCCCGTGTCGTCGGATTATCAAGTAGCGGTCCGACGAACCGACCGCAGGCGATGGTGACCGGAGGAACTGATAAGCATTCGCCAAGAAAACTATAAAAGTCCATTGGCCCGGCAGGAACCCCGGATCGCGGTCCGGGGCAGGCTCTGGGCCCTACCAACAGCTGGTAGTCCCGCGCAGAACGCGGGATGCCGGTCGAAATTGGGTTCGCAAAAGGGAATCAGCATGAAAAGAGGCAGATCAGGTGATCGCTAATACTCCACAACACGACAAAAAGAGTGATCCCAAGCCGAGCAGAATTGCCTATCTAGCGGCAGTTCCTAAGCTAATGTTAGCTCTTGGACTGCTAATTGTTGCTTTGGACTGGCGATCGCCATTTCTGTCGGTTGTCCGCGGCCCGGCGTTCCCGGGGCTGATCGCTTTATCTCTAGGCTTGATTCTGGCTGAAATATGGGCGGTCCGGGTCTCTCATCCTCAGCAAAAGGTCCTCAGGGCAATAAATGCATTGGGACTGATCGCTGCTTCGCTCGTCTTGCTTGCGACGCTGGTTCTGGAGGGCCGTTTTCATTGGCAACACTATCATGTCTTGCGAGCAGATCCCCAGCGGCTGGAAAAATTGGGGCGACATTTCATTGTGGGTTATCGTCATCTGGCGGAAATCCATGAACTCGTCAGGCTTCGAGCAGTCGCGGGCATCTTCCTTTCCGGGGGGAACGTTCAGGGGAAGAGTATGGGCGAGGTCCGTCAAGTAATTGAATCATTTCAAAAGATAAGACAGGAGCAAGGATTGCCGCGTCTCTGGATCGCCACGGACCAGGAAGGTGGGAGCGTCTCGCGATTATCTCCTCCGCTGACCCGCCTGCCGAGTCTAGCTGAAATCGTGCAACGCTATTCAGATCCGGGCCAACGGGAACAGGCTGTACGGGAAGTCGCTCGCCTGCAAGGTCTGCAGCTTGCCAGCGTCGGAGTCAACCTGAACTTCGCGCCGGTGGTGGATCTGAATTACAAGCTGATCAATCCTAACGACAGGTATACGCGTATCTTTGAACGGGCTATTTCCGACGATCCTGCGGTCGTCGCGCAAGTAGCCTCCTGGTACTGCGCCGAACTGGAGGAGGTCGGCGTACAGTGCACATTGAAGCATTTTCCCGGTCTCGGCAGAGTGTTCGAAGACACCCACCTGGATCATGCAAATCTGACTGCGTCCATGGCTGAATTGACCGAGACCGATTGGCTACCCTTCTGCGCTCTGATGCGTCAAAGCAGAGCATTCACCATGCTCGGTCACGTGCGATTGAACGCTCTGGATAAAGACCGTCCTGTTTCTATGTCGCGTGCGGTTATCGCCGGATTGTTGCGCAGCGACTGGAACTACAACGGCGTGCTGATTACTGATAACTTCAGCATGGCCGCTGTTTACCGTAGCAGAGAGGGCATAGAAGACGGGAGTATCCAGGCATTGAATGCGGGAGTTCACTTGATCCTGATCAGTTGGGACCCGGACCAGTACTATTCGGTGATGTACGCGTTGCTGAAGGCTGACAAACAAGGACAACTGAACCGAGAAGCCCTGAAACGAAGCGACCAAAGGCTGGAAATGACCAGGGGGCCGGCGCCGCGCCCGGATGAAGGGTCAATGCGGCAAAAGATGAAACAAATAGCAAATCAGGCTACAATGTGATTTGCGGAGTCTTCATATGAAAAGCATTTTGTTGGGCGCGATAGCCTGTTTTTTAGTTCTCTGCCAGTGGTTCGTATTCCGGACTGTCAGAAAATACTTATGGCCTAATGCCGATAAGATTAGCCGCAGCGTGGCCTATTCAGCGCTGATGGGATTCGGCCTGGTGACTATTCTCGCTATGAGGCTGGAATTCGGTTCAGAGATTTTACCGCCCGGGACGATCGGCCGGCAGTTAACATCCACGATATTGCGCTCATACCTTGGCTGGGTCGTAGTGCTGTCGTTGTTTTTCCTCTTTGTGCGACTGAGCGAATGGCTGGTCAAACTCAAGAATGTCTTGGTTCAGTCTTCCAGGAATAGAGTTGCTTCCGGAGCGTGTAGTGAAGACGAAACAGAACAGAAGCCAAGAGAAAACCAAACGCCACCCCCATCCAATCCCGCCTTGGAAAAAGCCGAGCACACGAATTGCTCGCGTCCTACTCGCAGAAGATTCTTGAAATTAGCAGCCGCGTCAAGTTTGACCATTGCAACCGGCATTGGGATTAAGGGGGTCGCGAATGCGTACGGCCAGCCGGTCTTGGAAAAGCATCAGCTTGTTTACGATCTGCTCCAGGGTTTGACAAGACCGATCACGCTAATTCACGCGACAGATACCCATTTTGGAATGTTTTTCGGCCCACACGAACTTCGAAACCTGGTGGACCACTTGAATTCCCTTGAAGGAGACGCCTTGTTCTTCACCGGAGATGTTTTCCATTCATCTCGCACGCTGGTCGAACAAGCGACTCCTATCCTGGAGAAACTCAAAGCACGTCCCTTGGGCAACTTCGCGGTCCTGGGTAATCATGATTTCTATGCCGGCGAAGACAGGTCCGTGCGAAATTTGGAGGCAGCGGGATTCACTCTTTTACGAAATCAATGGACCACATTGAAAGTGGAAGACGCCACAATCCACGTCGGAGGCATTGACGATCCATTGATCAATTGGATGAGGGTACAGGAAGTTTGGGCTTTTCATCCCTTCATGAAAAAAGTTCCGGCAGAGCCTGGGATGAAGATATTGCTCTCCCACAGACCTGACGTGTTCCGCTACGCGTCTGCGCAAAAGATTGACGTTGTGCTCGCGGGTCATACTCACGGAGGCCAGGTCATTATTCCGGTCCCGAGGCGAGAAAAAGGGATAAGTATTGCGGATATTGTTTCAAAATATACTTATGGATGGTACAAAAAGAATAGTAGCCGTATGTATGTCAATCGTGGAGTGGGATTGACTTTTCTGCCCTGGAGACTGCATTGTCCCCCGGAAATAGCGGTAATCAAGCTGTCGGGGCCGGTCACTCGACCAATCGACGTTTAGAGAAGCAGTAGTCATGAATGTTCAGATTAACCTATATGCCACTTTGGCCTTACAGACGACCAGCCGAGGGACCGGAGCGGATCTTATCGAAATAGAAGACGGCGCCAGTATTGGCGATATCCTTAATCGACTCGGCGTCAGCCGCGACGCGCCCAAAATCATATTTCTCAATGGGGTGCACGCGGACCTGGAAACCATTCCCAAGGACGGAGACAGAATAGCCGTTTTTCCGCCCATCGCGGGAGGGTAGAATAGGAGAGGGAAAGTCTCGGGAACCCGCTTTTTGTGTAAAAAGGTGCTCCGCGCACGGCGAACATGCATAACGCAACATCGAATTGTATCAATGGCCCTCAGCCTCACGACGCATGTTGGCGCCACGCCCAGTGGGCCCGAACCCTCCGGCAAAAACTCTAAGTGCTGGTGGTATGTCAAAGGTGAATGCAAGTACCCTGGCATCGGTTAATTGAAAA